>Ga0302117_10000943_pt1 | contig 13563 bp, 10 predicted proteins | sample AG5_322_MG_FD_203112 | JGI IMG/M metagenome (GOLD analysis project Ga0302117, IMG submission 203112) | Marine microbial communities from Western Arctic Ocean, Canada - AG5_32.2 | ecosystem: Environmental > Aquatic > Marine > Oceanic | place: Canada: Western Arctic Ocean | collected 2017-10-01 | reverse complement strand
GGCTGAGTAGGATTTGTCCTTCTTCATTGGAATTGAAAATCCAACAGGTTCCGCTTTCGGTAATTACTCCGCTCCAGAAACCAGTCAATACTCTCGAATCGGGTGTTAGTTGGTTTTCTGTGTTGTCGACTGTAACACTTTGTTGTGATTCGGAGAGAGGCCATGAAAATTCTATTTGGACTAAACTAATTGGATTAGTTTGCAATTCTAATTTGAGTACATAATCTCCATCTGGAAGATCATTTTGCATCATATCAATCATCGCAACACCACCGATATCCATTATAGTCGGTTTATCAAATCCTTCATACTTTAGAAGTGTTAATCTTCCATCTCTATCATCACAAAGTGAACGTTGGCGATGTACTTCTTGTCCTAAATCATCATAAATATTCGCGGAAACTGCACACGGTCCAACCCATCTCAATTCTACTTCACTAATTTTTGGAAGTAGGTCAAGGGTTATGTCTAAATTGTTATTAGAAGAACTAATATGAGTTACAATTTCTAAATCTAGAGGAGAGGCGCAATCAGTAGCACTCACTCTTTCGTATGTCATTTGATGAGAAGAAGCGGCATAGTATTCTGGTATTTCCACTATCACGTTGTATGTACCAGAAGGTACTTCACAACCCTGTAAATCTGTAAAAGACCAATCGACTAATGTAAATACGAGTTGTTCATTGCTACTGAGCACGTTGTCAACTTCAATTTCGCTACATGTTTTAGTCATCCTTGAATCAAAAACAACTCTGCCGCGGTCATCTATTATCCACATTTCTGCCTTGCAGGTATTTGTGAATGTCAGCACCCTTTCGCTTTCACCGATATTGGTTAGTAACAAAGACGATTCAAAAATTTCTCCTTCAGAGAATAGATTATCATTTGCCTGGAGAACAATATCGGTTTGCAAGCCATTAGCCATTTCTTCAAGACCTACAATTCCGCTTTGCGAAATATCAACAGTCATACTCTGGCTGAGAGATTTACCGACATTAAAGACTTCAATATTCAAGTCACCACTACCCGTCTGGTAAGCAGGGATTAAGATGCTACCCAACAAGATTTGCTCTCCCGCAGTGATATTATTACGGCTGGAAAAGCATGGTAATTGAAGGGTTGTAATGTCGCCAATTTGTGAAATTAATTTACAAGTGGATTCGCTAGGAAGTGTAACAGAATCTTTAGTCGGATTATATAATGAAACACCAAGTATCAAATTTTGATCATCGAGTATTACCTGTTGCCGATTACTGATGGTTAATATCAATTCTAATTGTTGTGGAGTCTCGATTGAAGTTTGAATTTCCACTTCTACTGCATCGCTCAAATCAGTAGTAGGGTGAACTGCTTTGATCGTATAAAATCCAGAAGATGCATAAGCCCCTGCCGAGTCCTTCAAATCCCAACCCATTCCAGTGAATTGTTTTATCTCACCACTATCAAAATCAATATTTTGTGATTGTCCCCGACAAGAATCAGATTCATCGTAAACCAACTCTTGATTTGAGTTTATGACTTGAATAATTACATCACATGAAGGGTCGTTTTCAATGCTTTGCGATGCCCCATCATTAACGAGGTTCGCGGATAGTGAAATGATATCTCCTTGCTGGTACCAATCTTTAGCGCTAGCTTCATCAATTTGTATTTCGAGGTGTACTTGGCTACCTTCTGAAGTAACAGCTGTACTGAAAGCGGAGATTAGCAGCAGCGCCAGCAGCAGCAAGACTTGCGGTTGCATCATCCTCCCCATAGGGGAGACAGTATCGCTCATCACTTGAAAGGCCAGCGGTGCATAGCATGTGTGAATCCGATGCTAAATCATTCACCGAAAGTAGTCCTTGACACTAAGGAAATCATTGTACTGCAAGCCCAATTAGGTGAATGGGACAACCTAAATCACCTGCTGATATGTAAAAAAACTAAAGATGCTGTAATCATTGATCCATTCGATGGTGAATATTGGCACGATGTATGCAATAAAAATGGCTGGAATTTAGGTTCTGCTTGGCTAACACACAGCCATTGGGACCATACCAAAGGAGTTGAAGAGGCTCAACAAATTGGCGGAGAACATTTCAAAATTTACATTCATCAAAATGAAATGCAACGCGGCTGGCAAGGCCCACATACCAATTTGTTCACCTGTGCTGAAATGAGTGGTGAGAACGTTATGGTTGGTCAACTAAATTTTACGGCACATTGCACACCAGGTCACACGCCAGGACATACCACTTTCATTGGTCATGGTTTGGTTTTATCAGGTGATTGTTTATTCCTTGGAAGATGTGGTCGCTGTGATTTATTCGGAGGGAATGCGGATAAACAAAGGCAAACCTTGCGCTATTTAAGAGGAATTCTTACAACTTTAAACTCAAGCGATATTGTACTGCCAGGTCATCAATATGCATTAGAGGATGGAACATTACCATCGAGGATGGACGTTGGAACCCTATTACTATCAAACTCTGCGATATTGGCTATTGATGATGACCAAGCATGGAATTCACTCGATTTCCTTGCCTTTGATGACAGCATGGCTGAGAAGGCTAAACGCCAAAGAGCAAGGGACCAATAATCACAAATTATCTAGGTCTAGCATTGTTGGAACCGCAGCATCTTGTTGTATTTGCTGGTCTGCTTCATGTTGCTTCCATTGCGGAATTGCAGCATCTTGAACTTGCGATGGTAGTGCTAATCCATTCCATCCTAATTCTCTAGCTTTCTCAAGTTCACCTTGGTTGACATAATGCTCTACCCAAGTTTGTCGGCGTTCTTCTTCTTCAGCGAACGCATCATCGACTAATTTCTCTTCTGCCCTCGCACGCCCGAGCTTCTTCTTTCCGGCTGCCTTAGCGACTTGTGCGACAAATATCAAAGCCAATAGGAAGACAATCACTCCACCCATCATCGTCAATAACTCGCTATCCACTCCAAGTGCCGCCGTTTCATCTAAGTTATCGCTGTTAATGCTCGGATCTGTCTTTATTGCACAGTCTTGACCGAATGCACCGCTTGAAATCTCAGGGTCCCATGGGCATGGGTCCTTTGAATTTTGAATGCCATCATTGTCGGAATCAGGACAACCCCAATCTAAATCGAAGGCTAGGTTTCCAACAGATGTTCCTGCTTCTTTACGGCATCCATCTGGTTGCCATGATGCAATAATCGGTAACGGACCATCTCCATCTGGGTCATAGTTTGCTTCATCACCATATCCATCACCATCAAAGTCATTCCATTGCGATGGATGTAGAGGGAAGGTGTCCGGTTGGTAGAAACTGGATAAATTGTCCCCCCAGCCATCTCCGTCCATATCCGACCATTGGTCAGAGATTTCAGGGAATGCATCTCCTCTTTGCTCTCTTATATTCAATAAAATTCCTGGATAGTCGAGGTCTTCAATTGTGGTGTTTTCATAGAAGTAATTGTCTCCATATCCGTCTCCATCAGTATCCATCCATTGTTCTTGGTCTTCAGGGAAAGCATCATCGACATCTGCCCAACCATCAAAGTCGTAGTCGGGGCAACCATGGCGATTGTTTTCATATGATCCCCCTGCTTCATCTATACATTCATCTCCGGAAGGAACTCCTTGGTTATCACCATATCCGTCACCATCGGTATCTGCCCATTGGAATGGGTCTTCAGGGAATGCATCTTCAGGGTCTGTGAATCCGTCTAAATCAGTATCTGGGCACCCTCTAGTGACTGGATTTGTAGAACTTCCATCCTTTAATGGGCATACGTCTCCGTTGACACCCTCAAGGTTATCTCCGTATCCATCACCATCGGTATCATGCCATTGAGTAGCATCATTGGAGAATTTATCTCCATTAAATCCACCAGGGTTATCCCCATATCCATCACCGTCGGTATCTTTCCATTGAGATGTATCATCTGGGAATGCATCTGGATTAGAGCCATTTGGATTATCTCCTCGCCCATCACCGTCTCTATCAGCCCACTGGCTTGAATCATCAGGGAATGGGTCGCCAGCATTGGAATAACCATCACCATCTCGGTCTGAACAACCAACACGATCTTCAGTTGATGTTCCAGCCTCATTAGGGCATTCGTCAGCATTATTTCCAGTTTCGTTAGAACCGTATCCGTCATTATCTTCATCACACCACTGTGTAGAGTCATTAGGGAATGCGTCAGCACCATAGCAATCAGTTTTAGCTGGCCAATTAGCATCTGGGTCTGACCATCCGTCACCATCGCTATCCAAACACCCTAAGCGGTCATATTCGGAATTACCCCAAATCGTAGGGCAACCATCAGGACGATCGCTAAGTTCGTTATCTCCAATCCAATCTCCATCAGTATCCATCCACTGTGTTCTATCCAATGGGAAAGTGTCAATAACATTTGCAACCGATACTAGGTCTCCTGGCCATTCACTTGGCCTAATACTCAACCAAGAAGTATTAACGAAATTATCGCCCCAACCATCACCGTCGGTATCGTTCCACTGAGTATTATCATTCGGGAATGAATCTCCCGTTTGATTGTACCTTATTTGGGCACCCGTCAATGAATAATGAGTGCCTTGGATATTATTGTTGCCAATACCGTCTCCATCAGTGTCAACCCATTGTGTGCCATCGTTAGGGAAAGTGTCTGCGCCATCGAAAATTGTCCAGCCAGGGCCTTCATCGGAGTAGCCGTCGCCATCTGAATCTGGGCAACCGTATCGGTCTTGTGTAGAATTGCCCCAAGTGAGAATACAGGCATCCGGTTGATTTGCAGGAGATGGATTCTCTCCGAACCCATCATTATCAGTATCATTCCACTGTGTGCCATCTACCGGAAATGCATCTACTAAACCGTCTCCTTGGTCGGTGGTATTGTATCCATCGTTATCTTCATCCAAATCTGCATACCAGTAGTATAGGCCTTCGAAATTACGGCTTACAGTGGTAACGATGTGTACTCCATCGGGATGCCATGCTATTCCGCTGAAATCCCCGCAAGGATTCCCCTGCCATGAATTACAACCTTGTGAAGGTCTGAAGTCAAATGAATCGACGCTTAATCCGCTATCTGTTTGATAGACGTAAGCAGTTGAGCCACTCGCTTGATAATAACCAAGTCCGAAAACAACTTGACTTCCATCCGGTGAGAAAGCAACAGAATAACAACTAGTTGTGTGTGTTTTTATCCATTGTTGAGTCCAAGAATTCCCATTTACTTTCATTAATTGGATCTTAGCGTTACCGTTATCATAGCCGATACAAATAGCGATATAGTTTCCATCTGGGGACCAAGCAATTCCATGAACTGTATCGGCTGGTGCAGAATTTGAATAGACTTGAGATCCGGATGAAGTATTGACAACGTACCAGTCCCCTTCTCCTCCTAATGCCAACATACTTCCATCGGGGGAGAATGCAGCATCATAGAATCGATCTTCGCCGCTTGGATTATATGATGCCTCTTGTAATCCGCTTGAGATATTAATTATCTTCGCTTGACCATTGGTTCCCTGGTTTCCTGAACGGCCAATTATTACGGCTAATGTTTGGCTGTCCGGTGAAAATTCAACATCGTGAACATAGTCACTACTTCCGACATCAACACTAATTTCGCCATTGACGCTAGTGAAATTGTCAGCATACCAGATATTTATTGCATCATTATCCAGTCCTGCAGCAACATAATTTCCATCCGGAGAATAAGCCACACTTGTACCGGTATTGCTTGAGCCAAGACTGACCGATAGAACATTGACGAATGTAGTTGAATTCCACTTTCTTACAAATGTACCATCTTCAACGGTAACTAAAAATTCACCCGTTGGAGAATAATCGATATCGCGATAGTCGTTCTGTGAGGTTAACACATATTCGGTTTGGAAATTCGGATTCGGAGTTGTCCATCCATCTACAATGTCCGATTCTCCATCGCCATCTCGATCTGGGCAACCAGTTCTATCGATAGAAGATGTGCCACTGGCTCTAATACAATCGTCAACCGTGTCGTCGGTTCCATCCATATCGGTATCAAATGCAGTAGCAAAGGGCAGGAAAACCATCGAGATCATCGTTATCGTTAGTAATATGCTAATTTTCTTGCTATAACTGCCACTCATACGACTGCCCCTTAGGTTGCCATCATGGTACCATAAAAGGCTTTGTGGTGACATTGCTCACTAATCTGTCACGCGAAATGAGGAGAAATAAATCAAACAAGCGAATGGTTCATGGACAAATTGCTCAACCGCAACCTATGAGCGGTGGCTTACCGAAGGTCAATATTGCAGTCGCAGACCGCGTATTGCTACACCTTCTTCAACAGGACCATCAAGCCGATAGGTATGTTGTGTCCTATGCTTTGACTCGCCCTGGAATCGCGGATGCATGTGCGCAGCACCCTCCAAATGTTAGCCGTTCGATGAGAGACCTCCTAAAAAATGAGTATGTTACCGAACATACCCGTAGTATCCGCGGTGATGATAGGCGCCAAAAAACATGGCAATTAACTAATATCGGTCGCGTTTTCGCAAAAAAGAGAAGCGATGAATTAGGTTTAACCAAGGTCTTGGTGAGAGATGTTGAAGGCGATTTACTTGAAGTGGAAGCAAAACAAGCACCGAAGAGGATTTCTGCAGAAATTTCCATACTACAAGTTTTGCTTCATGCTCAGCACGAAGGAATTCTAACCTTCGGAGATATCCGTTTTGGCAAAATTAGTCAAGGCGACTCCGATGATATGCCAAAGCCGGGCAGACTTACACCTCTCGTAGGCGCACATGCAACTTATCACACCGAGCCTCCAGTCACTCGCCCCGTACATGGAAGAAAGGATGAGGTAGCCGAATTAGATAGTTGGCATTCGCAAAGAAAACCTTGCGCAGTAGTACATGGAATTGCAGGGATTGGCAAGTCGACCTTGGTTGCACATTGGCTACAGAAGAGAATGGATACCGATCCAAATATCTCCGTTTGTTGGTATCCATGTCAACCATGGGATACAGCACTTGGCTTGGCGACGAGCCTTCTCCATAGATTCGGAATTGATGAATCACACGACCCTTACAATCTGATAGAGACATTGCCGTTAACCCCAGGTGCAAAAATGGATGTTGATACATGGAGAAGAAGATTGTTGACATACCTAACCGATGCTAATACCATTAGAGAGCGTTTCAATGCAGAAAAAGGTGGACCTCCTCCGTATTGGTTAATTGTAATAGATGACATTCATCACATCATTGATGAAGCAAGAGATTTGTTAGGGGCTTTGATTCAAATTTCTAAGAACACTCCATTGAAGTTGTTATTTATTAGTAGAACTTCTCTCGATATCTATGATAGAAGAGACGTCCATACAAGAGATGTAGTGAGAGAACTTGCATTGAGCGGATTGAGTCTAGAGGAAACCGGAAATTGGTTGGATGAGCTGGCCAATGAATCATCGCTTGAGGTGGATGAAGTACATGCTGCTACAGGAGGGCATCCTCTCGCCTTAGAATTATTAGAACTGTATGGAAATCCTACTCACAGCGATTGGTTAAGATTCTTGGACGAAGAAATTATTACTCACTTACCCGATGGAGAAAGAGAATTATTACTGACCCTTGCTGTTGCCAAAAAGCCCGTTGCGTGGGCTAAATTAGCAAAGGCTGTTGGATGGGAAGGAGTTCCACCAGAGAATCTAATTTCTCACGGATTGTTGTTGGAATTAGAAGAGGGGATGTGGCTCCATGAAGCAATGCGCGAACGCTTATTGAGAGATGTCGGAACTGCTCAGAATGAGCGCAAAAAACAATTGGATTGATTATTAAAAGTCAGCGGCGGACATGTGTTCGTCGATCCATTGCAATAATTTTGGTTTTGGTAACGCGCCAGCCTTGTTAGAAATCAATTTACCATCATGATAGAGATATAATGCAGGTATTCCTCGAACTCCAAGTTTTCCAGCAGTCATTGTGTTTGTATCAGTGTCAACCTTTGCGATAATTATTTCTCTTTCTTTAGCAACTTCAGCAAGAATTGGTGCTATTGCCTTACAAGGACCACACCAAGCTGCCCAGAAATCAACAAGCACCCAACCGCCCTCATTGATTGTTTCATCATATGTCCCATCTGTTACTGCTCTAACCTCACCCATTGGCTCACCTATCAATATCTCAATGGGGGGGTATTATGAGTCTTTGCACGACATATTTAGCAGATTTGCAAAAAATACGGCTTATTTCTCGCGGCAAGCCTAATGAGAAGCCGACGCTTGGCTCGCTTTGAGGGAGAATATTGATTATCGCACCCAGTGTTTTGACAGCCGACTTGAGTGATTTGGCAAACGCATGCCAAAAAGCAGTAGATGCAGGCCTTGATTGGTTGCATTTGGATGTCATGGATGGGAACTTTGTGCCAAATCTAACCTTTGGTCCGCCTGTAATTAAGGCATTGAGAGAGGCACTTGGCGATGGCCCTGTGTTTGATGCACATCTAATGATTTCAAATGCTGAACAATCATTCCAACAATATATTGATGCAGGTTGTAACCACATTTCAGTTCATGTTGAAGCTGTAACTCACCTTCACCGCTTAGTTACCGCGATTAGAGAGGCTGGGGCAAGTGTAGGTGTTGTACTAAACCCTGCTACGCCAATAGATGCAGCCCTTGAGGTTCTTTCTGAGATCGATTTGATTTTGATAATGAGTGTTAATCCAGGCTTCGGCGGTCAATCCTTTATCCCGTCTGTTGAGAAGAAAATCCGCAGGTTAAATGCTGCAATACAGGAACAAGTCTCTGCGGGAGGTCGCCCAGTTCAAATTCAAGTTGATGGTGGAGTGAAATCGCACAATATTGCAATGTTAAGAGATTGGGGTGTGACCAATTGTGTTGTAGGTTCAGGCCTATTCAATGATTCACGCGCCTTAATAGACAATCTTGCTATTATTCACAAAGCCTTAGAGTGAGAAAGGAGTTTTTGAAATGCGCATTTTAATTGCGTCAACCCTTTACCCGATTCCAACAAATGTTGCGAGGGGGACTTTTGTTGCAGATCATGTTGATGCATTAAAAAAATCAGGACATGAAGTAAGGGTCTTGAATCCACTTCCGCGTATGTTGAGATATTACGAAACTGGGCGTTCGACATTAACTGGAGTTGCCAAGGCACCAACATCTTTTGAGCATGGCGGGGATGAAATATACTCCCCTAGATACTGGGCTTTTCCAGAAAGCCCCTATCCGGCATTTACAATCTCAAGCATTAAGCGTCGTAGTAAAGGCATTGAAAAATGGTTGGATGATTGGCGCCCAGAAGTAATTATTTCCCACACATTATGGCCAAGTGCATTGTTAGCAACGCACCTAGCAAAGAGATGGAGTGTCCCTTGTGTAGGTGTTGTTCATGGCTATGATTTTGATGTCGCTCTTTCACATAAAAATACTAAAAAATCGTTACAACAAATATTGACAAAACTAGATCATCTCGTCTTAGTGTCTAATCGTTTGAAAGATATCGCCATCACCAATAATTTCAACGAAGACAATTGTAGTGTCATTCCATGCCATGTTGCAGTAGAAAATGAATGGCTCAAAGATTTCAAGAATTGGCGAGGGAGATGGCGTAAAGACAAACTGGATTTACTATTTCCTGGCGATGCTAGACGGCCAGAAAAAAACCATTATCTGGCATTGAAAACCGGTGAAGAATTAGAACGAAGAGGATGGGTTGTAGGAGTCACAACACTGAATCAACAACCCCGTAGTATCGTCTGGGATCGGATGCTTGTAGCATCGGTTACTCTGATAACTTCCAAGCGAGAATCTGGACCGTTGGTAGCACGTGAATCTATCGCCTGTGGAACTCCAGTTGTTGCAGTTGATGTCGGTGATTTGAGCGAATGGCTTCCCAGTAAATTTATCGCTCAAGAATACGATGAGTTGAAGTTGGCTGATGCGGTTGAAAATGCCATAGCAGCGGACTGGAAAAAAGAGAAAATCGAACTACCTGAGTGCTTTAGCATCACGCATTGTCAAGACTCTTGGAATTCACTTTTGAATAGATTAGTGAACTGATGAGGAAAATTGCAGGTAGTGAAACACCGAAGATAAAGTCCGTATTCCATAGTGAATAACTTGCGATTGCTACCGATGAAATCAATAGAATCCAAGAAGTCATATTTTCCTTAATAAGGGGCCAAGAGCGACTCAAGTGGATGGAAACTATTAGCAAGAATAACGAAGTTAACGATGAAGCAAGGGCTGCTGAAGCAATCGCTTGAGTTATGCCTACTTCAGAGAAATATGAAATTAAAACCCATCCAACCAAGCTACCGAAAACCACTACCAGTAAAATGAATAAAGTAAAGTTCCAAGGTTTTTTTCCAGCCTTAAGTGCAGTGTAAAAAGGAGTGGCTAATATCGTCATAGACCATCCAAATAAGAGTATGAAAAAGATGTCAACAGCCGATGCACCTAGACTTCCATCTGTGTATTGTAACGGGAATGCAATCGGCAAAAGCAACCATACGATGATAGCACCGCAATAAAATCCAATCGGCATAAGGTTAAAACAAAAATTCATTGACTTTACCATTTCAGATTTGAATGCTGATTCATCATCACGGACATTCCCGAGTACAGGCAATAATGCAGAACGCATCGCTTGAGGAACAACTAATCCGGCCAGCCATGCTAATTGTGCTACATGAAATAATGCAGCGGAATCAATACCCATGTGGCCGGCTAAAATGAATTTTTCAATTCTGATCACATATGGTAAGATTCCTAATGTTATTGCGAATGGCATTGCTGAAAAAAACAGTTGTTTGGGACTTGTCCATGACTCTCCTAAATCATTCCAATTCCATATCTCTTTAGATAGCCAAAGTGGTCTAGATAATTTTGCTAATTGTATTAATGAGAATATCCATGCAATAAAAGCCCCAGATAAAAATGCAACTGCGAAATACTCGACATTATCATACCCTTTAACGAATAGAATACAGTATAGTATTGTGGTTATTGCGCGTTCTATTACTTTCGTAACACCTTCAATACGCGCCTCTCCTATTGCCCTTAGTGCACTTCTAGGTGCATATGATGCAATGTGAACAATAGCGATAATAGATGTTAGAACCAATAATGGAATTTCATTTTGCCAAGATGGAATCAGTTGGGGTGTTAGCAAAAGAGTAAGTATGAAAAATGGAATTGCAATTTTTAGTTGCATTCCGTATACTCGCCAAACAGCGGGCCATACAAGATGAGGTGCTTTTGCCCCATCTCTAGCCAATAATGTTGGAAGTCCTAAATCAATTATTAAGAAAGTAGTAGCAAATAAATCAAGCAGAATAATGAATAAACCATAATCACTTGATAACAATGAACGAGTCAGTATGACTTGACCGGCAAGTGCTAAAAACACTGCAAATAGGTCAGCACCAGCAAGCCAAGTTGAATCTCGTTTCATATCGGGTAGACGTAATCCACCCGGTTGTGACATGGTTATCGCAACGGCTGGTGAGTTTTCAAGCATCGTATTGCATAGCACAGGTTCAAAGCCATTTAGCGCGAGGCGATGATAGGGCGAGACAATGGTTACAGTTGATTGGTTAGAACAAGAAGTTCTTGTAGCAGTTCCAGATGCAGATGTTGAAGTCATCGATTTGCATGGTTCAGGAGACCATTTTCATGTTCGTATTATCTCTGCAGAATTTGAGGGCATGCGCCCTCTACAACGCCAGAAACAAGTTTTGGCGCATATGAAGCAACATATCCCTCACCCAGTTCATGCACTTGATTTGAAGTGTATGACCCCTGCACAAGCAGAAACCGCTGGTAATACAGCGTTTGACCCTCATGGCGGTGGACAAGGAATCCACATTCGCCGAATAGAGAAATTAAACAAGGAGTGAATAATATGCAATGGACCAATGAAGAATTACAAGCTATAGTTGATGAACACGCTTTGGTGCTGTTTATGAAAGGTGACCCGAATGAACCACAATGTGGATTTTCAAGTAGAGCAGCCCAAGCATTACAATCTTTTGGAGAACCTTTTGCAGCAGTAAATATTCTTAGTGACCCTAGAGCAATTCCATCGGTTTGTGCTTGGTCTGATTTCCCTACAATGCCACAAGTGTTTGTTCAAGGCGAATTGGTCGGAGGATCTGACATCGTTTTGGAAATGCTTGAAGATGGTTCTCTAAAGGAAATGTTTGATGCAGGTCGCAGTGCTTGAAGAAGCAATTTCGTCATATTCACTGAAGTGCTTCGAGTATTTTCATAGCACCGTTCGCCTTCTTTACCCTCAGCCAAGGCTCTATAATTTCAGTCTCTTGGTCTTGCTTGTAACGTTTGACGCCACCGCCACTGATGTTGAGAACCGTAGGTGAAGAAGATTCTACTTCACCCGAAGCCAGTGCCTGTTGTAAACTTGCTAAGGCCACTGCACCAGGGGTCATGATATCGATGCCTTCAATCGATTCAAACAATTGCTTTGCCAGTATCGCATCAGCCTCTTTGACAACGTAGGTTTGACCGTTTGAGTCTTTGAGAATATCGTGTACACCGCCAACCTGCCCATAGGCTGGCCCCTTATTGAGCAGATAATCAGAATAGACGGTCACTTCCTCAGAGGGGAAATCTTCCGGCAACAAGTGATCTCTTTTCTCTTGCCACGCATTATGGATTGGGCTGTGCTCAATGTTCTGAGAAAGGTGTTGGCGTGGAACGGGGCCCTCGAATAACCCTGAAGCAATGGCCCGCTGTGCCATTTCATGCACCCCAATAGGGCCTGGACCGCCGCCAATTCCTTGGAAATAATGTTCTGGTAATCGATTCATAGCAAACGCTGCATCGAGAATCAAAGAACCGATTCCATCTCGACGGGCCACGTTGTGGACACTGCCCTCCATTTGCCAGCCTGTCAACTCTTTAGCGATGGCTTTTGCAACTGTTTTTGCATCGGAATAATCACCGTCTTCAACAATAACTAATTTCACAGAGGCTGTTGGATGTCCTTTTTTGGTCCAAAGTCTTTGGCCATGATCTTTTCCGACAATCACAATCAGGGGCATATCATCCAAGCCACAGAAGTGAATGAAAGCACGTCCTGTATTACCTGCACTGGCGCAAATCATTCCTTTGCAATCATGGTCTCGAAGTCGTTGTATGGTTGGAACTGCCTCCATATCTTTGAAACTTCCAGTAGGGCAAAGGCCTCCTTTCTCAGGCCAATATCCATGAAATGTAATCCAAAGGTTTGACATTCCAAGGGCCTGATTTAATTTTTCAGATTTGTAGATTATAGTTCCAGCAACATACTTGGAAGTGGTGCTAGTTGGCAACCAATCAGCATATTTCCAAACACCGGGTAGGTTCTTTGGGACTAATGGTCTAGAATATTGGGCAGTGAGTAATGCATCATCAGTATAATGCAAGGTATATTTATCATCAATAATATCGCCAGACTTTAGACATTTTAGTTTGTGGTGTAGCATTTTTTCACAGTCCATTCGGGCGACCGACGGCATGACAGATCCACCCAGCTCCAGTAAGTTCATCCAAATCTAGGACTCTTCTTCCATCATATAA
>Ga0302117_10000942_pt1 | contig 13580 bp, 11 predicted proteins | sample AG5_322_MG_FD_203112 | JGI IMG/M metagenome (GOLD analysis project Ga0302117, IMG submission 203112) | Marine microbial communities from Western Arctic Ocean, Canada - AG5_32.2 | ecosystem: Environmental > Aquatic > Marine > Oceanic | place: Canada: Western Arctic Ocean | collected 2017-10-01 | reverse complement strand
TCCTCGAACAAGTACGGGGAAGGTTGTATTATCTAGACAAAGTGGGCCTTGGTTATTTGACGTTAGATCGTACGTTACGCACGCTTTCTGGCGGCGAATCTCAAAGGGTTTCTTTGACAACGGCGCTCGGATCGAGCCTTGTGAATATGCTGTACGTGTTGGATGAACCGTCCGTGGGATTGCATCCGCGGGACGTGGAGCAGTTATCGACGGTGATTTTAGATTTGCGTAATCGAGGTAACACAGTTGTCGTGGTCGAACACGAACCATCGATGATTCAACTGGCTGATCAAGTTGTAGAATTTGGTCCGGGGGCGGGAAAGCGGGGCGGTCGAATTACCTTTCAAGGCACTCCAACGCAAATGTTGAAGGATGAAAAGTGTTTGACCGGTGCGTATTTATCAGGAGCTCGCGGTGAATTGGCGTCGAGCGAGCGGCGCGAGACAAATCACGGTTGGATCAAGTTACGTGGAGCCACAGGGCATAATCTCCAAAATGTTACAGCAGAGTTTCCGCTCGGAGTGTTGTGTTTAGTCACTGGAGTCAGTGGCAGTGGTAAGAGTACGTTGGTTCAGGACACTCTGTATGGAGCTTTGTGTAAACGCAAGCGGCAAAATGCATCCAAGCCCTTACCTTATAAGGACGTAGTGGGGGATGGTCAAATTGATGAAGTAGTGCTGATTGACCAAAGTCCCATTGGGCGATCACCGCGCAGTAATCCCGTAACTTATATCAAAGCGTTTGATCAAATTCGTACGGTTTTTGCGGAGACGCTTGATGCACGGACACACAATTATACTCCTGGCCATTTTAGCTTTAACGTGGACGGAGGTCGATGTACGACTTGTAATGGTGATGGCCATCTGGAAATTGACATGCAGTTTCTCGCGGATGTGTTTATGAAATGTCCCCAGTGCGGTGGCAGTCGATATGGCGATGATGTGTTGCAAGTTACCTATCGAGGGATGAATATTGCTGGCGTATTGGATATGACCGTGCGAGAAGCATTTTCATTTTTCCGCGGTCAACCTAAAGTGCAAACGAAATTAAAGAGACTAATCGATGTGGGGTTGGAATACTTGTCACTCGGACAACCGGCTAATACCCTTTCATCCGGAGAAGCTCAACGACTCAAACTGGCATCCTACATGTCTACTAAGAAAAGACAACGAACCCTGTTTATCCTCGATGAACCAACCACAGGGCTACACTTTAGCGACGTGTTGGTATTACAGGATTGTTTTGATACATTACTAGCCGTGGGGCACTCGATGGTTGTTGTGGAGCATAACCTGCAACTCATGAAGGCAGCTGATTACATCATCGACCTCGGGCCCGGGGCAGCGGACGAAGGCGGAGTGATTGTGGCAAGTGGAACACCTGAGCAAGTGGCTGATAATCCGGATTCCTACACAGGTCAATATCTCAAGGCAGCACTTAAACAGCGGACGGAGCTAAGCGGATGACGGAAGTCACAAATTTAGAAATCGAAATGATTCAAGGGCCATTTAATAGCATCAGCACTCAAGTGTTTGTGCGGGCGAATCCGACTGGTTTTCCTGAAGATAATCTCGCTAGACAGTCTGCTTGGCAAGCTGGCTGGCGGATCGCAGGCCAAATTTCGGGGCCTTACTGCGTGCACAGTGAAACGTTGCCAGCAGTAATTGCATTTCAAGATCAAGGCGATGGAGCGGGTTTATTGGCCGCGGCTAGAATCCCAGATCCCTGCGCTTGGACGGCTAGGCTGCCGGCGACATATAAGGTTGATGTCGAATTGACGCATGCAGGGCAACGTAGACAACAGTCACAGCATTTGTTTACGTTTCGTGCGAATGAAATAAGACAAAATAGCTTTTACCAGACAGATTTAAATGGTAACTATCGGCGGTGGGTGTTGCGCTGCGTGCAGCACCCCTTGGACGATGCACTCAGTGATGGAGGTGAGCAGTTTCGCGAGGAAGGATTGGTCTGTATTGTGATTAATCCAACGATGGAGCAATGCAATTTGGCCACTCTTAATGGCGTAGTGATTTTGTCGATTGTACAGCAGCCAGATATCGAAAAGACGATTTCCGCAGTGAAAGAACTCGCAGTATGGGGATGTGTAACCGCATGTGTTATCGTTGGCGATGTTGAGATAAAAGACACGGATTTAAATAATGTGCGGATACCGGTGGGGTGTCGGGTCGCGGACGTCAGTGAATCGTTACCCGCATGGGCGCAGTTTTGCATTGTGGATGTAGCTAGTCTCTCAAACGCTAGTGCATTTGTTGATGGGCAGCAGATGCCAGTGATAGTTTCTGACATTCAACCCTTTGAGGATTGTGTGGCAGCGCGTAATCAATGTGCCGTGCTGCAAAAAAATGTAACAGCGGAAGGTGATTATGCGGGGTATTGTATCTTAACCACGAATGAGGATTGATTAAGTGACCGCAAGATTCTGATGTTTGTACAATGCCGATTGATGATTTCCACCCTTTATCGATATGGGATAAGGCGATGATGAAAAATTTACGATTACGGTTTATCGGGGTTACGCTTGCCCTCGTTCTGATAGGTGTGCTAGTCACGTCGGCTCAAGAATGGCAACAGTTTCGTGGTCCCGGTGCGCGCGGTGTCAGTGACAATCCAAAACTACCGTTAACTTGGGATTTAGAAGCCAATAAAAACATTCAATGGATGGTGCCGACGGTGGGACGTGGTTGGTCATCGCCAGTGGTGACCGACGGTAAGATTTTCTACACAGCGGTTGCTAATGAAGGCGAAACAGAAGCGGCTAAAAAAGGACTGTATTTTGGAGGCGATCGTAATCGTCCCCCGACTGGAGTACATCATTGGAATGTCGTCTGTCGTGACTTGCAGACTGGGAAGCAGCTGTGGTTACGAGAAGTACATAAAGGGAATCCAACTGAACCGGTGCATATCAAAAATAGTTTCGCTTCATCCACACCAGTGACCGATGGGAAATACTTGTATGTTACGTTTGGCCACCAAGGAACTTATTGTTTTGACTTGGCAGGCAAAATGGTTTGGAGCCATGTCGGTGTTGCTGCGAAAATGCGTAACGATTGGGGTACTGCCGCGTCGCCAGTACTGCACGGCGATCGGTTAATTATCGTGGACGATAACGAACAACAATCACGGTTACAAATGTTGGACAAGACTACGGGCAATCTAATATGGGAAGTCAAACGAGACGAGAACAGTAACTGGTCGACTCCATTTGTTTGGGAGAATTCACTCCGCACTGAAATCATTGTTCCGGGCACCGGTGCGAATCGAGCCTACGATCTTCAGGGGAAACTGTTATATCAGTTTAGCGGCAATTCCAGTATTACGATCGCAACAGCGTACGCTGAGAATGATTTACTCTATGTCAGCTCTGGATATGTGCTTGATATTCAGAAACCGTTGTTTGCAATTCGGCCTGGGGCAACGGGCGATATTACACTCAAACCTGATCAAACTAGTAACGATCATATTGTGTGGTGCCAAAAAAATGCCGCTCCCTACAATCCCTCGTCGCTATTGTATCAGGGCAGAATTTACGTGTTGTATGATCGAGGGTTCTTTGCCTGCTTTGATGCGCGCACGGGAAAAGAGATCTACTCGCGGCAACGAATCGGTGGCGGTCGCGCGTTTACTAGTTCGCCTTGGGCTTATCGAGGGCATGTGTTTTGTTTGAATGAAGATGGCGAGACATTTGTCTTTAAAGCGGGTGATCAATACGAATTGGTAGGGCGAAATCGTTTAGGAGACCAAGAAATGGCAATGGCCACACCAGCGTTAGCTGGCGAACAATTGCTTGTTAGGACTGCGGACCATCTGTATTCCATTGGGCTTTCTCCAATTGAACAAAAGTAATACGTCGATTTGGTCGAAAATATAGAAGCCACGCGATGCAGCTGTATTGGCACTTCAAGTGGTTGACAAATTCGCGCGTACCAATTCAACTTAAACGCTCAAGAGGATGTAGCTCAGTTGGTAGAGCAACGGACTTTTAATCCGTAGGTCCAGGGTTCAAGTCCCTGCATCCTCACTACAAAGCCCATCTACAAAATTGTTGGTGGGCTTTTGTCGTGTTTGGCTCAGATGCTTTTGCAAAAAAGTCGAACTTCGTTACAATCAACGTAGTATGAAACGTCTTGTTTAAAACGTCTTGTTTAGAACGTATTGTTAAGGTACTTTGGCGGTGATATGGTCATTGCATGAGCAATATATTAGCAATGTTGCTTGTGGTCTGTCCAAATGGGCTAGAATGTTTGTTTAGAGTTAGAAGTTGTTTCGAAAAGGTAATGGTGCTATGCAATTGTCAGTGTCGGTGAGGATTATCGAGTCTTCGTGTAAGACGAAGCTTAATCTGCCCATGGACAGGTTTCTTAAGGCTGTTAGTGATTCAGGTGGTGCAGCAGTTTGCATGCGAGCTAGTGCCGCAGGGGTAAAAAGCTATTCCGAATATCGCGTTGGACTTTGTCAGTCGATAGCAGATGCTGGCTTAGTTGTGTCAATGGTTACAGCCGATTCCGACGTGCCGCTTAACAACGACCGAGGCCCGCTGAGTTTACAGAATATCGGCCCTTCGCTGGACGTAGCGGAATCGCTGAATTGTGATTTGATTCGCGTCTGCTTGAAGACGAAAGATGATATCAAAGCAGCTCAACAAGCGACTGATGAAGCGGCTGAACGCGGGATTCGTCTCGCGCATCAGCTGCATACGGCGACGATTTTTGAAGAAGTTGATCAAGTACTATCTGTTCTGAAGAAAATTAACCGCGAGAACTTTGGGATCATTTATGAACCGGCCAATCTGATGGTCAACGGTCAGTCCTATGGGATCGATACCGTAAAACGACTAGCTCCCCATATTATGAACGTCTATGTGCAGAATCACCGCTTGAATCCAGAAGGCGGGGATGCACTGGAAACCTATTGCCGCGGTGAGGTCCGGTTTGATCATTTGCCGTTGTGGGAAGAGGGCGGAGTCGATTTTGACGAGGTTTTTAAGGCGCTCGAGAAAATAGGCTATGACGGTTACTTTACGATTCATCAAGCCCAGGGAATTCGTACACCCGAAGATGCAACTAAGTATATTAATCGCTGCCAAGAGTTTGTTGCTCAATATCAATAGGGTCTCGTATGCGACTGGCCACCAAGAGTAAATAATAATGCCCGCAGCGTCAGAATCACAGCTTACCAGATTCCAATGCACGTCGATTTTGACCGTGGCCTTTCTTGGTTGGATGTTTGCCGGTGTGCAAATGGGGATCAATGGAATTGTGCATTATCCGGCAGCTCGTGATCTATTAGATGCCAGCGTTGACAAGGCTGAAGTCGCAAAATGGTCGGGTTGGTTGGTTGTTGCATTTTTACTCGGAGCCGCTGCCGGCGGGTACTTGTTTGGTTGGGTTGGTGACCGCTTTGGGCGTTCGCGAGCGATGTCCTTGAGTATTGGATGCTACGCGGTTTTTTCTGCCCTCAGTGCCTTTTCTCTATCAGTTGAGGTCTTTTGGATACTGAGGTTTTTGACTTGCATTGGCATCGGTGGAATGTGGCCAAACGGAATGGCGCTGTTACAGGAAGCTTGGCCCAACACAGCGAAACCGATTTTAGCTGGAGTGTTGGGGACGTCTGCAAATGTCGGTATTATGTTTTTTGCTGTGTTGTGCATGCAAGTGGATGTTACGCCGGATCATTGGCATTGGGCAATGTTTGTTGGGGCCAGTCCGATAGTTTTAGCGGTTGCGTCGTGGTATTTGGTGCCGGAGTCGCCGAAATGGTTGGCTGAACAGCAACAACAATCAACGACGGGTGAACAGGTTGGTTTGAGTGAAGTATTCTCTCCGCCGCATTTACGGTTAACGATTATTGGCATCATATTAGCGTTTGTTCCATTGTTTGGTGGCTGGGGTGTTGCTAATTGGGCCAACTATTGGGCGGCTGAATTTGATGAACAGGTGACGGCTACGCAGAAAATTGGCAGCGATGGTTCCCAGGCACGAGAGGCTGCCTCCGGTCAAAAAAGCCAGACAACGTCAAATAGAAAAGCTCAAGCATCGTTTCACCGTTCGTGGCCTGGGGCGATAAGTAGTTTGCTTGGCGGAGCCTTAGCTTTTTTACTGGGCCGCCGATTAAGTTATGCAGTACTGTGCCTATTGGCCTTTATGTGTACTCAATTCCTATATTCGGTGCCAGATCCTTCTGCCGAAGGTTTCTTGTTTTGGGTAAGAGGACTGGGGTTTTTTAGCGGATTCTTTTTTGGGTGGCTGCCGTTGTGCCTGCCGGAGATGTTCCCTACACGTGTGCGATCGACCGGTAGCGGAGTTAGCTTTAATTTCGGCCGCGTCATAGTCGCGTTGTTGATAATCGTGACTTCCTTGGCGCTGAAATCCTATTTTGAAGGCAGCTACGATCAAGTTGGGCGCGTATGTGGATATGTTTATTTACTGGGTGTGGTTACTGTATTTCTGTTGCCAACAACCGCAAAAAAACCAGCTTGGCGAAGAAGCGTGACGCCTGTTGTAGATGGCTAATGATACGAGTTTGTGGATCAGAAAAATCCACAAAAAACGGGACAGAAATGCGAAGATAGATCACAAATGATTATCGTGATATACACAGCATACATTGTTAGCTTGGGATTAGGCTTTTTGGTGCTGACATGGATTATCGGGTTCTTTGTGCCACAAAACATGACCGTCACGCTTTCGACAACATTATCAGCAACGGCTACCGAAATTTTCGAGTCAATCAATGATTTACGGACTTGGCAAGTATGGAGTGCTTGGAGTCCCGAGAAGATGAATGGATATGTGAGTGAATTTAGTGGGCCCGACAGTGGAGTGGGGCAAGTGTGGACGTGGAGTGAGACCAAGTATCCCGGTGAAATTAAAATTCTTGAGAGTGAGCCTAACCAACGGTTTGTTTATGCATTTAGCATGGATATGCGGCCTAGCCCGATGATTTCAACCATATCTATCAAAGAGCAAGATGGGCAGACGGAGGTGCGATGGGAAAACGCTGTGGATTGGGGAAGTCGTCCGTTGAGCCGGTTAGTTGGATTTCTATTCGGGAAACAGATGTTGTTGGGGGCGTTGAAGTTTGGCTTGAAGTCACTCGAACAACGGGTGAATAAACAACGGGTGAATAAACAAAGAGACGTATAGGGTAACCGAGTAGAAGGTGAAAACATGTTGCTTATTTATGTGGCTTGGATTCTTGTTCTGTTAATTGTACTGATCATTATTTGCACTGTGTTGTCGTTTGTTGGGTCTCAGTTGCCAGATGAGCATCTGTCTGAGGTGATCTGTGATTTACCGATCGCGCTCAACGATGCGTTTCGCGTGATGCGAGATTTAGAGACTTGGCAATCTTGGAGTTATTATTGTACTGCGCGGCTGGGGAATTATCAAAGTGAGTTCAGCGGGCCGCGAGTCGGGTTAGGACAAGTTTGGCGGTGGCGTGGAAACCAAATGTCCGGTCACATGGAAATTCGTCAAGAATGGTACGGTATGCGATTGTTAACGTGTGTCGTATGGGATGTGATTCCGGAATCCAAATGGGACCGAATTGAATTTGTTCAACATGGTGGCCTGTGCCGTATTATCTGGCAAACGTATGGAGATCTCCCAACAGACCCTTTAGCACGCCTATGGCAGGTTCTGTTGGGTCCACGGACGTTGAATCGAGCGAAGATACAATCGCTCGCCGGTTTACAAGCCTTTATTGAGGAGTCTTCCGATATTTAATTATCTGCCTCTCCAAAAAGAAGTAGGGACTCGCTGGTGTTTTCCGTCGGGGGCGGAGGTAAACTTAAATCAGCCACCTGTACCTCGCTCTCCTTCAACGGATAAGCTTCAACCATGAATTGTCAATTAACTAAAAATGGAGTCCAGCAACTCTCCTAGCATCTTAGAAGGCGTCTGATATAATTGAAGACAGATGAAAATTAGTAAGTTGTGTGCAATGCGTGAACCGAAGGATACAGGTGACGAGTTTGAAATTGATGGTAAAAAAAGGAATGACCATACCTGTACTGGCTCTATTTGCAATGCTGATTTGTATCGACTCAAGTGTTTACGCGGAGTTACCTCACGCGGTGGTTACAGAGAAACCAGTAAATGGACCGGCAGTGAAGGTTGCTCATGGATTCATGGTTCCTTACGCGGCTAAGATTCCTGGGACAGATGTGACTTACAAAATGATCCCGATCCCAGGCGGTGTGGTTCAGATGGGAAGCCCAGCTAGTGAAGCGGGTCGCGAGGCTTTAGAAGGCCCTCAAGTTGAAGTTGAGATCAAACCATTTTGGATTTCTCAATACGAATTGACATGGGCTGAATACAAGGCCTATATGGAAGTACACGATGTGTTCAAAGGATTTGAAACTCATGGGATGCGTAAAATAACCGAAAAGCACGATGGACTGATCATTTCGGCGCCATCGAACCTTTACGATCCCACATTTACGTTCATCAATGGTGAGGAATTGGATCTCCCCGCTGTTTCGATGAGCCAATACGCAGCTAAACAATATACTAAGTGGTTGTCATTGATGAGCGAACGATTCTACCGATTGCCGACGGAAGCCGAGTGGGAACATGCTTGTCGAGCGGGCACAAAGACCGCGTATTCGTTTGATGGCAAAGCGGACAAATTGGATGATTATGCTTGGCACTACGGCAACGCAAACGAAACGACACACGCAGTGGGTGGAAAACTTCCCAATCCGTGGGGCTTATACGACATGCATGGTAACGTTGCCGAATGGGTTCTAGATGCGATGAATGACGATGGGTTTGCAGCGTTGAAGAAGATTCAAGCCAAACTGTTGACAGTAGATCAAGCACTGATTAAGTCCGATAAGTTATATCCACGCGTTTGCAAGGGTGGATACTATGATGTTGATGCCGAATCATGTCGCAGTGCCTCGCGGTTGGCGTCGAGTGATGATGAATGGCGTCAAGAGGATCCCAATATTCCGCTAAGTCCTTGGTGGTTTACGAGTGGTCCTTCCTTAGGCGTAGGTATGCGAATCATCCGGCCACTGGCGGAACCGGCAAATGGAAAACGCGAACAATATTGGAAAGCGGATACTGAGGGTATTCGGTTCGATGTTGAGTATCGTATCGATGAAGAGGGTCGCGGTGCCCGTGGTTTTGTTGACCCAGAGCTTCCTCAAGCAACGAAAACTTTACAGTCCAAGCAATGAAGTCAATCAAGTTAGCTGCCGCTGCACTGAACCAAACTCCATTGGATTGGGATGGCAATGTATCGCATATTCTTGCAGCAATTAAGCAAGCGAGGGAGGAACATGTTCATGTCCTTTGTTGCCCAGAGTTGTGTATCACTGGCTATGGCTGCGAGGATGCCTTCTTGGCTACGGGTGTCCATGAAACAGCCCTAGAAATGCTAGCAGAAATCATTCCCGCGACCAAATCCATGGTGGTTTGCGTGGGGCTGCCCGTGTCGTTTGAGGGTAATTTATACAGCGCTGCTGCTGTTATCGCAGATGGTGCATTGATAGGTTTCGCGGTGAAGCAAAACCTTGCAGGTGATGGCCTGCATTATGAACCACGGTGGTTTACCGCATGGGAGGCTGGACGAGTCGCAGAGTTTCTTTTTAATGGTGATTCATACCCTCTAGGTGATCTGATTGTTCAGTGTAATGATGTGCGCATTGGATTTGAAATATGTGAGGACGCTTGGGTTGCAGATCGGCCCGGCGATAGATTGGCTACGCGTGGTGTCGACGTGATATTGAATCTTAGCGCTAGTCATTTTGCGTTCGGAAAACATCAAGTGCGACAGCAGTTTATCTTAGAGGGCACACGTGAATTTCAAGTTGCCTACGTGTATGCGAATTTGCTTGGCAATGAGGCTGGGCGCGCCATCTATGATGGGGACACGATGATTGCTAGTGGTGGTGAAATATTCGCTTCTGGACCGCGCTTCTGTTACCGCGATTACGTCCTTACGTCTGCCGTCGTCAACGTTACTGCTGTGGAGAACAAAGGTGGTGAACAAGAATCCAAACAAACTGGAGTCGTTTGTTGTGAGGTCGAGTTTCTCGCTGAGGATGAGTCGTGTAACAAGGTTAAGGTTGTTCGCGGGGAGTGGGAAGACAGTTTATATTTGAAGGAAGAGGAGTTTGCTCGTGCGATCGCGCTCGGCTTGTTCGACTATATGCGAAAAAGTGCATCGCGCGGATTTGTTGTGTCACTCAGTGGCGGAGCGGACTCGGCTGCCGTAGCAACGTTGGTGGCCTTGATGGTTAAATTTGCTGAGCAAGACGTCGGTGCGGCGGAACTGGTGGCACGTCTGTGTTTGAAATGGAGTGATTACAAGTTCACGGATCCGACTGATTCAAAGGCGGTGGTGAGGGAAGTCATCCATGAGTTGTTGTGGTGTGTATATCAAGCGACTCGTAATAGTACGGAAGTAACTCGTGTCGCTGCTGAAGCTGTGGCTGACGGCTTGGGAGCGATGTTTGTTGCCATCGATGTTGATTCACTAGTGACGGATTATACTCAAAAAGTGAGTGACGTATTGGGCCGTACATTACAGTGGGAAACAGATGATTTAGCGCTGCAGAATATTCAAGCTCGGGTCAGGGCGCCGAGTGTGTGGCTGCTTGCAAACGTACGCGGGGCATTGTTATTGGCGACAAGTAATCGATCCGAAGCTGCTGTTGGGTATACTACGATGGATGGCGATACTTGCGGTGGTATCGCTCCGATTGCAGGCATCGACAAGGCCTTTTTACGGCACTGGCTGAAATGGATGGAAACAACCGGCCCACAAGGACTTTGCCCTGTGAGCGAGTTACAACAGGTAAACGCTCAGCAACCGACTGCGGAATTACGCCCAGTGGGTGAGAATCAAACGGATGAATCTGATTTAATGCCGTATGAGGTTTTGGATTTGATTGAACGGTTAGCGATTCGCGACAAAATGATGCCACGAGAAATCTTAGAAGTTTTAGTGACAGATTCGGTTGTGGTGTCGCGGGGGGCAGGTCGCCGCCAAGTGAGTGAATGGATTAAGCGGTTTTTTACATTGTGGTCGCGGAATCAATGGAAACGCGAGAGATTTGCTCCCTCGTTTCACGTAGATGACGAGAACCTAGACCCCAAAACATGGTGCCGTTTCCCGATTCTCTCGGGTGGTTTTCGCCGTGAACTCGAGCAATTAGATTAGGCTCTACTACAGGCAGTAATTAGAGTAGAGTATTGATGGCGTCGGTGGATTATACATATATGAGACCGAATCGCTTGGGGGTAGATCAGTTTTACTTGGGAATTGCTGACGACTAATCGCACCCCTGATGCATACTGCGATTTAGGCGTTGATAGAGCAACGCTTGCAGAAAGTGAGTTGGTTTCCTCGGTCGTTGTATAGCACTTCGTCCATAAACGCTCGCATCAAAACAATCCCCCGGCCGCTGGGTTTATCCAAGTTCTCAAAATCGGTTGGATCGGGGACTTCCTCGGGATCAAACCCCGACCCTTCATCTTCGATCGTGACCCGAATCATGCAGTCGTCGAGCAACTGACACGCTACTTTGACTTGCTTGGCTGGGTCGAGTTGATTACCGTGTTTGACAGCGTTTGCCAGTCCTTCTTCTAGAGCTAGTTGCAGATCGGGTAAGTCTCCGTCACTCACACCATTCTTTAACCAGATGTCCATAATCTGCTGTTGAACCGATGCGGATTCATGCAGGTCGCTGGCGAATGAGTGGGTGTATAATACGGTTTCTGACATGGTGTTTCTGTAATACGTTGGAACTCGATTTCCGCTACCAAGACGAGAGTTATCACAAATGCTGATGGGTCAATTGGGGATGTGATAAAGCATAAACAACTAGCTCACTTAAAATGCTTTAAGCGCTTGTTCTATGTTCTTGTGGATGTCGAAAACTTTTGTGAGTTTCGTAACTTTGAATATTTTTAACAGATCGGGACGTAGGTTACACATGCCAAGTTGACCGCCGGATGCATCCACCTTTTTCTTCATGTTGATCAGTTTACCGAGTGCAGCACTTGAAAGATGTTCGACGGATTGAAAATCAAGCACTATCTTTTGTAGCCCATGATCATCGACCAAACGATACATTTGATCTCCAACTACTTGAATAACTGCTTCATCGAGAATTCGATTGTCAACAAACCTAGCAACCGTTACATCATTAACTGTTTGTACATCTAATCTTGTTGCGTCGGACGCCATAAAACACCTATTTATTTAATAGCCGGTGGAAAACCAAAATGGTTCGATAAAGATAAGAACAACTTAAATCGTAAAACGAACTCTTATAATAATGGCATTAAATTCACCAAATTACAAGCACTAGCTAGCAAATGAAGTAGAATCATTCCAGTTCACATGACTAGTTAGTAAATGTGAACTGATTGTAGCAAATGTAGGATGGACAAAGATCGAGTGGAAAGATGAATATCGACGAAGAACAAACAGTATTTTTGAAGAATCTGCTGTGGTGATACCTTGTAAAATGCGTTAAACATGCGACAACTATTTTTGCTGTTGGGTTCACATTCAATGGCTGGGTTTTGGTATAAAAAGCAGAGTGTTAATGATATTGCTCTGTAATCAAAAAGCGGTGTGCAAAGGACAATAAAGTGAACCTACTGGAATTTCTCATTACGGATAGTTCTCCCATTTTTGCGGTATCTACCGCAGCGCCATTCTATGCGGGGATAAGTGCTTGGACGATTGAGTTACTAGTTGCTAGTTTGATACTCTACGGGTTACGGCGTGAAGAGAAAAAAGTCATCGCTCGACGCGTGGTAAGTAAATCAGACGACTAAGCGTTACATGCTGTTGTGGCATTACAAATATGTGACAGCGGACGTGACAGATTTTATTTTTCAACTTGAGTTGTCGCTGTTGCGGCCGGTGGTTTTAGATGGGCATCTAGCCAGCCGTATATTAGTTGCCGAGATTCATGGGCGACACTATGGCCACGACCATGAACGTAAAAACCAAAGTTTTGTGGCGATTCTTCTAGCTCGTAAACATCCATCACTCGCATTAACATCAACAGTCGTTGACGTTGCGTGCCCCCGTCGCCGTCGTTCAAAGCGGATACGTCCATAAAGGCACGTGGTGCGATGAGTGCCATGATCTCATGGAAATCGATGGGAGGCAGTTTGCCTTCGAGAATTCCTGGGCGGATATGTTTAAAATATATGTACCAACGATCACGAGCCCAATTGATGACTCCTTCGTTGTGACGAAAAAACGAGGCCCCGCAGTTGCAGGCGGATGCCTTAATGCGATCATCGTATGCGGCTAAGAATATCGTGCCGTGTCCTCCGAGTGAATGTCCAAGTGCACCGATCTGATCAGCATCGACTTGATCGAGCGATTCTAAAACGTCGATGGCGATCGAATGTTCGTATGTGAATTTTCCGACGGCCGTCCACTCAGGATGCTTTTTATAGAATTCGGCCGTTTCATACGCACCCTTGCTCGGTGTGCGATGCCCCGACACAAAATGCTCCGGAGCTATGACGATGTACCCTCGACGGCATAGATGATCAAGATACGCTTTGTCAGGATTGTCG
>Ga0302117_10000935_pt1 | contig 13624 bp, 18 predicted proteins | sample AG5_322_MG_FD_203112 | JGI IMG/M metagenome (GOLD analysis project Ga0302117, IMG submission 203112) | Marine microbial communities from Western Arctic Ocean, Canada - AG5_32.2 | ecosystem: Environmental > Aquatic > Marine > Oceanic | place: Canada: Western Arctic Ocean | collected 2017-10-01 | reverse complement strand
TTCCACTAAACAACCATTTTCTCCATCTTCGGATACTTCAATGCTAAAATGTCTACCCGGATATTGTGTTTTTATATATTCACCTAGTTCGTCAGCCATCATTTCACATGACTTAAAATCAAGTTGCAATGCTCCGTCGGTATATAATCCCTCTAACTCTCGTTTAAAAAGAATAAATTCTACTTCTCTATCATCATGGAATACTTGTAAATCTATTCTAAAATGAAACATATGTCTATGTTCATTTGCAAGAAATTCTACCCCTGGATGCTGGGTTGCATCTGGCCATTTATGTAGCCCTTCTTTTTGAAAAGTTACAAAAATACGTTTATTATTTTTCATTTGTGTTCTCTTTTTCTATTCCTAAGTATTTTTCAACTCGTTGTGCGGTCTGATAAAGCTCCCATAACTTCCAATCCATTGCTTCCATAGTTTTGAGCATAGTCTTCATTAGATCTTCTGTTGATGTTTCCTCGTCAATTACTGTAATTTTTTTGTCGCTCATAATATTTTATCCTTTTTATATTTGTCCCAGGTTGTTTTATTATCGTCTGTACAAACATCCGATAAATTGAAACACCAAACACCATTATTAGTTGCTTCAAAATCTATATCATCTATTTTAATATTTAAATTTGGATTTTCATGTTCTAATTCAGGAAACTGTAATGATATTTGCGGTATAAACATTTCATGTGTATAAAGATCATTAAGTTCTTTTATCACATTATTATGATAATTAATAGGATAATTTAAAGAAACCAAATACCCTGCTGTTATACATTTATTTACAGTATTGTAGTTCCAGTCTAAATTTGGAACAAAAGAATGGTTGGCACCTAAATATATATGTTTAACTTCATTTTTAAGTGCAATATCTAATATTTTACTTGTAGGTTGGAGTCCTGCAACAAATAATGTGCGGAGTTCTTTTGCTTTTGTGTTTTCCACTTCTGTGCCAATGAAAAAACTTACATTAGTGGATTTTCCGGTTTCGTAATCTCTCAGCATTTTTAATGTTTTGTAATATGTTCTAAAGGGATGATTTTTTTATTATTACTATTTTAACATATCTCGTTGCTTTTGTCAAGTTATTTCATTAACTACATCGTTTTTTTCTAAATTATATACTATATTTCCACTTATCGTTATTCTTTCTTCTTCCGTACCATAAAAAGGAAAAACTTGATGTTGGACCCATGCAGGAAAAAATAGCATTCTACCTTCATCTTCTGGACTAAGAGGAAATGGTATTGGTTGCACTTCTCCAGTTTCATTTCCTAGAAGAAATTCAAAATTTGATGCACAAGGGGTATTAGAATTCACAGAAAACGGCAATGCATGTTGTTCTTTCCAGTGGGTAGGTATTTTCATAAACACCACAAAAGAATACAATCCACCATGTCTATGTGACGGATTAAATTCATGTTGTTTTTGATAATTTACCCATAGCCTTTTTAATTTAAATTCTGGGAATTGTTTAGTTTTTGCAATGTTAATTTTAAAATAATTACTCCATGAATTTTTTAAATACATATATTCCGACATCTCTTTCAGTACAGTTTCATAAAACAGATTATCTTTATCTTGTATATACGTACTCTTTGAAATGTTTCCAGCTAAGGGAGTTTTCTTATTAACTGGATTTAGAGCAGGGATATCCATTGCATTTTGCAAGTGATTTGTTATCTCTTTTGTAAGACGAGAATCCAACCATGGAAAATCCTGTTCTTGTACATTCATTAATATGTTTTTGTCAAGTTATTTCATTAACTCTTTTTGTGAATTTTTTGATTGCTGTTTGATATCTAGGATCTACGGTTCCACTAGTTTTCCATTCGCCTGGTTTAGTTTGCCGCATTCCTCTTAATAATTTAAAAAATGAACTATTTCGTATATACTCTTTTATTTGTGGCATCACAGGTTCGGTGCGATCATAAAATGTATATCTAAATCGTGCCGTTTCAGATTCGATCATAGGATCAAATTCAACAGGACTTAAATTGTGGATTTCTTCATTCGAATCATCGTCCTGATATCCTGGTAATCGATCTGTTTGTCCGGTTAATGCACGATCATCTGTTTCCCATTCACCTGTTTTTTGATCTAATTTTTTAGAAGTGGTTTTTTTAAGTGCATGATCTTGTGTTAAATGCATTAATTCGTGTCTTAGAGTAGAATTAACACGTTGTAATGTACTATACATTTCTCTAAACTGATCCTTGGGTGTATCTTGGATTAATATATCTTCCATGATATCACCTATTAATATTCTAATAATATGGAGCCATTTATTGTTGCGTATCCCAAGTTCGTGTGTTCCTTCTGCTTCTTCGACGTACGAGGCTTTATACACTATTTGAAGTTTAGCATACCCATCTTCTTTTTCTGTTCTCGGTGTATATCTTTCAGGAAAATCATCAGGTCTAATATCTATTTCAAATTTATTACTTTTTCCTTTAGTCCAGTTTTGTTCAATAGTTACGCCTTTTTTATTTGCAATTTTTGCAACTATACCTTTAATATTATCATGCTCTGGTTCGTAGTCGTTTTTATGAACTTTATAATGATACATATAGTTAAGTATTTCCTGTTCTAAATGAGCAGAAAATGCATTATATATACGTTCTGGATATTTTACTAGTGCTTCGGTTACTTTTAGTTCGTTTAGTTGCATACAATATTTATTCTAAAAGAATCGGAAAGCACGGCGGCAGTGGACGAGGATCCTTAACATGATCTTCACCTATTACATCAAATCCTATAGTAACCCTAGATTCGTCTTTTTCCCAAACCGAACTATGGTGATTAACACTTTTAGTAACTTGAACTTGTCCATTTTTGTTTTCTATCGGAACATTATAATAGTTATCATCCTTATCTTTCCATGAATATGTAGTAGTCGATGGTTCTGCATTTATAACAACATGTCCTATCATATGAAAGCTATGTGTATGCGGAAATACTTGTCTGCCCTTTCTAGTCAATGTTGCCCAAGCACCTAAATATGTAACAGGTTCCTTGAACCCAGTAAATTCAGCAAATTCTTTAATACCTTTTAATATTATTTTATAAACGTTAAATAATTCAGGTTCATTTATTAATAGAATATTCCATCCATTCCATTTTGTAATCATTTCATTGACCGTCTCTGGCTCTGCGTTGAAATGTGCATTACCTTCGGGGCTTAATGACATTACCTCTGGTTCTATTTTTTCAACAAGTTTTACAATTTTTTCATAATCTAATTCTATACCATGTTCTTCTGGTGTTATTGTGCAAATAGGAAGCATGTTTTCATATACTTTAACTGACATTATGGTACCTCAAACGGAAATACTGGGCCGCACCCTGTTTGTTCTGTATCGGTTGTTGACATTAAATTAAATGCTATACTACATCTAGAATAATCTTTATCCCATACATCTGTGTTATGGGGAATAGGACCTAATGTTATAACAAGCTGACCATTTTTATTAGGAATGGGTATTGCAATATCTTCCTTTTCACCTGTATAAAAAGTTGTGTTACTACCTTCAGATGATATTCCTATATACCCTAAAATAGGATATAAATGTGCATGATAATCTAATTTTTGATCTTTACGATGAAGATTACCATGAGCATGAATCCACAATGGGTGTTTTTCGTAGCCAACCTCTGTTGAAAATTGTTCCCAACCTGTTTTAATTAACTTATAAACAGGCAATAAAGCAGGTTCTACAAAGAAAAATATATTCCATTTATTAAATCGAGAAGATAAATCATCTTGTTTGTATGCCGTATTTTGATCATTTTGTGTGCCGGAACATATTTCTGGTTCAATGTATTCTAAAAACTTTGTTATTTGTTTGCAGTCTATTTCTACTCCTGCTTCTTCGGGTTGCATTATGCAAAATGGAACTCCTTCATGATATTGAATCATTTAATTCCTTTAATTTTTCGTCGTCTTGCTGATCAAACATATCTGCATCGTTGTTGTTGCCCATATCTTCTACATCAAATAATGTATTAAATACTGCCGAAGATGACCTGCGAGTTCTTTTATCACTAATGTCTGCAAACAACCCTTCTGCTTGTTCAATTAGTGTCATAGGATTTTCTGCTGTAAATATATCTTTACATACTTCATTAAAATAAATTAAATTACGCGGTACCCAAGGACTAAATTCATCTTCATTACCATTTGCTTTTACTTTACGCCATTCTGTTATCTTGGGTTTATACATAGTACTTGCAGTATCTGCAAGTATGTTTGCACGTTGTACTGATTCAATGTGTTGATATAAGTTATGTGCCATCATTAGGAAATAACTAAAACTATCCCAACTAGTTTTGCCTTCCTTCCCTAACTTATTTAAGTCTCCCGGTTTATAATAACAAATATCACCCATTGTCATACGTTCTGCAATAGGACTTGTCCACGGACAAGGAAGAGTACTACCTGCAAGAATTTTGTCATCGACTGCTTTATCCATTATATAACTAAAGCGATTATTTCTATGTACATGTTGTGTGTACATTTGGCCATGAGCAGTTGCTATAAACGGACTAGCACAATCAAATGTAACCATCATATCTTCATTAACATGTTCACGCAAACATCGCTGTACTGTCGAAAGCATACACGCCCAATCTAATCGCGAAGTGCCTAAGAAATGTACTACATCATGTTTACCTTTTTCAAGTAATTTATCATCACGCAATACAATTAATCTACGCATTGCAAGATAGATATTACGCATATTGTTAGAACCAAATGCCCAACCTTCAAATGGAAAATGTTTTACTTCTTCATACCATTGTGATGAAGATGCCCAATCCATTCCGTGTAGTGCATTTAAAAACTTTACATTTCCTTGTCGGTTTTTAACAAACCAATCATTATTGTACAATGTGGCTTTGAGTGTTTCGGCATAACTAGTCATTTTTGTCCGACCGCTATTAACAGGATCGGCTGCCCATGACGGTACATCTAATACAAGGGCATAGTCGGCGGTATGTTCAAGCCAATTAAGAATTTTACCTCTAACATCATCGGCACTACCAACATAATTACTATCAGTTGGGACTTCATAGAAATTCTCCCAATCAAATTTAATAATACCCTTACCTACTTGGAATCCGCCACTATCAGCAAGACACCAAGTTTTTGATTTATCTCGTTTCTGCACCATGCTTTCTTCTACATCGCTTTTTGCAATATCAAGTTGAGCATGTCCTGCAGAATATAAAGACCATTTATAATCAAAATATGCTTGATCTTTATTTAAAAAATTACAGCCTTCTATACCATTTTCAAATTCTGAAGGAATTCTGTCATTGGGTACATATTCTTCTACTCGTTGCTTTGATATAAATGTGTTATAAAACCCACTTATACTAGGAAGAAAAATTGCATAATCTTTATTACTTTCTGTTAAATTTTTGCGTGATTTCATTTATTCATTGCCGGTAAAATATAATTATATATTGCAAGTCCGCTATCAATACTAATCTGCAAAGCACCTTGATCTGAAATGTTCATAACACAAGCACCACTCATACCAAGTTTAAGAATACTTAATACTTGATGCAATGGCCAGCTCCAATTTTGTTTTAATTCGCCGTCTATATTTCTTGCAAAAATTCGTTTACCTACATGCCCACTACCATCATCGGTTCCGACACCGACAACAAGATTTCCATTTTCTGTTCTAACAGAAAACGTAGGCTCAATGTTTATATAAATTCCAGCAATTTGGGCAAGCTCTTGCACAGATTGTTTAGATGGTTCAAAAGAAACATTCCAATTTACTCCTCTAAACTTTACTGTTTTAAGTTGTTGTTCTACAACTTCTTTACTCATAAATCTATACTGATCTGTATTACCATGTTGGTCTTCAAATGTTATAGATTCTAATACTTGCGTTCCGTTACGTTCGCGATTATTTACGTTAATTGTACCTTCATCTGATTTATAACCATCAAGATTAACAATACCATTTAAAAAGCCCAAATTACCCATTCCAAATTCACCAATAAGTTCTGGTACTGGGTTGGTAGTTTTAGCATTTAAAATAACAGTCCGATCAGTATCCATTGCTTCAAACGAAGTTTCTGCATCTGTTCCTGTTACTTTTACATTTTCAATGAACCCAAGACCAGCAGTATGGTCAACAAGGTCCAGAAGAATATCTTTCATACGTCTCCTTTAAATAAATTAGTTAATATATTATAACATGCCGAATGGCTAATGTCAAGTATTTTTTTAAAATTTTGATATAAATCGTGATATAGGTTGTACAAATGGAAGTAAAGCAATTGCCATAATTGTATTCACACCTGTATGTACAAGAGCTACCTGTCGTGTAATGCCCGCGGGCATTCCGTCGCTTACTAATATACCTGCAATCCATACGGTAGCAGTGGTGCCAATATTTGCACCTAGTATAGCGGCAATTGCAGACGGTAAAGGCAATGCACCAGATGCAACAAATCCTATAATAGCGGTTGTAGTCAATGATGATGATTGCCAAAGAATAGTAAGCACAATAGATCCAAAAAACATCCAATACGGATTACCTAAAAACCATTCAAGTTGTTCTATATGGCCCATTGATTTCATACCACCCGAAAACATCTTAAGGCCAATATAAAAAATTATCAAACCTAAAATGGTTTGAAAAACAGGATTATTAAATTCCATGAAGTTTCCTTTTTTATATTTCCACGAATCGTAGAGTTCTCTATCTTTTTGTTCCATCAATTAATATTTATAAATCTAATATTAATTATTACATTCTTGATCAACATAATCTTCTAACCAAATTTTACCGCAATTTGCTTTTGCGTCTTCAATGGTTATTTCTATTGCTCTAAGAGTTTCTCGTGGTAATTGTTTAGTATAATCTTTAATCATGTTGTCAACATGATCTACATATTCAGTAAATGTCATTTTTTTCCTATGAAATTTCAAATAAGGAGTTAAATGTATTTGTGGTATCTGTGTCTTTCAAATCCCAATCAAGTACTCCTATTAAGTTGTTTATCTTTTTATTTATAATAGCATTTTCCATTCCTCCATGATCAAACGGTAATTCTTTGTACCAATTTGGTAAATGCAATTCGTCTATTGGATATGCAATAGATGTCATTCCCATTGGATTATTTTTTAGTTTACATACAATGGTTTTCATACCATCTACAATTTGCATTGAATAATTATCTGAATATGCTTTTCTAAGTCTATTCCAGTTAATTGAGGCCAATACATGTCCAACTCCACATTTACCTGTTCTATCATATAACTTTGTATATTTTGTAAGATTGTTTACACGTTTAGGTGTGCCTTTTTCCCAGCCTGGTCGTTCTTTAAATTCTTCTCTAAAGTCTTTTATTTTTACAAAGATTTCTATTTGGTTTTTTCCATTTAATATATCGAATAAAATTTCCTCCAAAAATCGTTGCATAAACTCTGGGGTATCACTTCGTTTAAGATCTAACCCCATGGCTTTAAGTTTACCTGGTTTGCCTTCGACATCTTTTCGATTGCCGTCCTCATCGTATACCAGGATACCATATCTTTTCTTTTTAATGAACAAACCTTTTGTAGCAACAATTTCCCTTGCCGCCGCAATAATTTCTCCACTTTCTAGCGTAATACCAAACGCCTTATTCATGTATTTTGGAAATGTAGAGTTTACCTCTTTACCTATTGCATCGTATAATTTTATTGCTTTGTCTTTATCCCATTCAACATTACCATTTGCTATTTCCTCCTTGAGAGCAGGTATAGCACTATAATACACACTATCAGTATCACCGTAAATGATAGTTGATCCAACATGATCGTATTCTCCAGTAAGTACTTTGTTGACTTGAGCCGACATATGTTTTGCTATAGATCGGCCAGTTAATGTAACACTTTGCCCCATTCGTAAGTCAAAGAACCTCGATCCTTGATTTAAAATAGCTCCATATAAACTATTTAAGTTAATTTTCTTAACAAGTTGTCTTTTATCCCAAAATTCTATTCTTCTTTTGTCATTATCATCTATTGCTTTTTGCAAATTCTTTTGCATAACTTTACGCTCTGCATACCAACGTTCAAGTAAATTCGGAATGATACCTTTTTTATCGTATCTAAATAATGTTCCATTTGCTGATATACCCCATGAATTACCTTGGTTATGAACTAAATCATATATCTCTGCACCTGTATATTCTTCAGTTTCTCCGTTCTCCCAATCTACAGTAATTTTTTCTGCTATATCTCGCTCTTGTACTAAGTCATACTCTAATGTATTAAATATTCCTTCCCATGCCTCTGCAAAACTTGATTTATTGCCTATCTTTTCTCGCACCATAGCATGGGTTTTATCTAATCTACATTGCCCTATAATTGTTTCCGGACCCATATTCATTGCACGAATTACACTTGGATATAGTGAATTTAAATCCATAGATCCTATCCAATCATGCATTCCTACTTTGGGTTGTGCTACATATGCTCCCGCCGCAGTATTAAATTCGTCTTCGCTTTTTTGCTTTTTATCTGGTACTTGAAGTCCTTGGCTATGTGCTTCGTTTATAATTGCCTGGTCACTAACTGCTACTGCACCCATTGTTGTTTGGAGCATTACTGTATTAGCATGAGCAAGTACATTTGCTAAATCAATAAACTGTAACTTGTCATCCATCTTTTTAAGCATCATTGTATCTTGTCTATTATATGCAATAAACTTTTCATAATCATTGTTATATAATTGATCAAGGGTACCTTCATATGGAATCTTACCTTCGCTTATTTCATATTCACCTACTGCATCTAGTCTATAACTATGCATTTCATGATATGTATATTTGCGATACAATTCTAAATAATCTAAATGTACTCTACCTATTAAATCATATGTTTCTAATTCTCTACCATATTTTTCAAATTCTCTTTTGCGTGGATATTGACCCCATAAACAAAAATCTCGCATACGTTGTTTGCCTAATACTCTAGCAACTCTATTAACTGTATACGGGATATCATATCCTTCACTGTTCCAACCACTTAAAATATCTGCATCATCGATTAGTTTTAAAAAATTGTCTAATAATTCTTCTTCTGTATTACAGAGCATTGTGTTATCAAACTTATCACATATTTTTTCTGCTTCTTGTCGGTCTACTGTCTTGGGACGAATTGTTAATGTTATTAATTCCTCTATCCAACTGCACCATACTGTGACAGAATTAATCATTGAGAAAGGATCAGAAGGATCAGCAAACCCTTTTTCTTGTTGAAAGTCTACCTCAATATCAAAGAAACACTTGTTTAAGTTTGGTGCTTCTTTGCCTAAGTAGTTGTCCTCTAAACAACGAAATACAGGATTAATATCAGATTCAAATAATTGTTTATGTGAATGGATTTTCTTTTCCATGCGGAATGTTTTTCCGCTTGTGGTGCTTGCTCGAGATAACGGTGAGCCAAATATAGAACGATATTTCCCTTTTGGATCAGGATAATAAAAGATATATTTGGCAGGATATGTTTGATATTCCCGCTTCTTCCTAGTTCGCTCTACTATGTGTATAGCGTCTTTTTCTCTATCAAAAAATGCGTCTACGTAACTCATCGGCGTATTTATTATGACATTCTTGTGTGGGGTGTTTATAAGGTAATATGGCATTTAAGTCTTTAGCAAAATCCATAATACCACAATACTTAGAAGTTTTGTTTTCTAAAAAAATAAATTTTGTCCAATCTACTAATTCGTATAATTGTTTTATATTACCTATTACAACATCCATGCCCGTAGGTCCGCCCCCAGGGCTATTAGTTAGTGAATCCAATAAATCAAAAATATATTCATCATCGGCACATAATGATTTATACGAAGGGAAAGTCATACTATAGTTTATATTTAAAGATTCTAAATGTAATTGGGTAAAGTATATATTATTTAATGTATTGTATATTCCAGCGTAATCATTATAAAAATATTTGTAATATAAATCAATAAACTGCTTACCTTTTTTTTTAATTTTTCCCTTCCACCCATCGCCAATAGCATCTACTGCATGAGTAGTAGTAAATAATTTTTCATATTCTTTGGTATCTTTAGTATAAGGATTAAATTCTGTTATGTTTTCTGCTTGTAAAAATTCTAACCTATCATTATAAGACCAAGCAACAATAACAAAATTAGGTCGATGAAATGTACTTAAATTAATACAAACTCGTCGAATACCAAAATTAGAAAATCCCGGCCATGAATAATTTGTTGCACCCAATTGCGCCGGCCAAGCAAATTTACTAGGATTATTTTTGGTTTTTTCGTATGGTACATCTGCTAATTCATCACCAAATGTAATCGAATCTCCAAAAACAATAACTTGGTTCATGCAGTTCGTCCGACTGCTTGTAATACATCCTCAACTGCTTCAAAATCATCTTGCGACTGTTGATAGGATGCTTTGTGGGCTATTTTAATTGCTTTGTTTAAGGTAGCCGCTTTAATCTCCATTTCTTGAGCAATGGCTTTAACTGTATCGCCTAATCCTTCTCGCAAATCTTGTATTTCTTGCGATACTTGGACTCCTTCGGATACAAGTTGTTTGAGTTTTGCAATTTCATTTATACTATATGTTTTTGTTGGCATTATTTTCCTTTCATTGTAATAACTCTTATTATTATAACATATTCAAAAATATAGGTCAACCTATAAAAAATTAAAATTTATCGATACTCTAACTTGTTCATCGGTGCAACTTGTACTGTAATGTTCAGTTGATCCGTCAAAAACTACAAGTCTATTTTTTACAGATTCTACTTTGATCTTACCATGTAGCATTGTATAACCATTATTACTATTAACATAATACAATGCCGATTTATTATTAAATGTAAAATCTTGATGGGGAGCATGTTCTTGTATATTTTCTGTTGAAGAATACATATTTGCTTTAATTCGTATTAATGCTTTATAATTTAATTTTTCTATAATTGGGACTAATTGGTCAAACTCTGGAGCAATAATTCCTTCCGGTTGCCGCCAAATAACAAATGCCCAGAAACAATCAGATGATGTTCCGGTTGAGCGATTATTCATTTGTTCAACTGCAACTTTACTTTGGAATCGCCATTGGGGGTTTCTACTTAAAAAATGTTCTTCTAATTCGTCTGCTATTCCTTCAGGCAGGTAATTATCTATAACCTCAGCAACAATATTGCCTTCGGTATCTTTATGTAACATGTTTAATCTTTTGGAATTGTTTTTGAAACATCAAATGAATACCATTCAATTTGACCTAAAATACTTTTACTAGAAGTATCGTTCTTTGCTTCTGTGAATTCGCCTTGAATAATTTCGCCTTGAGCTTGGCGTTCGGCTGTTTCTTCTTGTTTTTTATGGTCTGGTTCTGTGTAAGGAAATCGATATGCTACTGGCTCTTCACCACCTTCGTGTGCAACCCAATAAAATATCCAATCGGGTTCTTTGACTGCTGACGAAATTACAACAAATTTTCCTTCTTTTACTTTATCTGTAGGGTAACCTAACATACTTTGTACTGTAACGTAAGTTGTTACAGTAAGAGCAAGAGTAACAGGAATTATAATAAACATCCACATTTTGTCGGCACCATGTTGTATTAAATCCCATAAAAATATAGAAAGTAATACTATCCATGCTACTATTAAAAAACTAAATGTTACCATTAAAATCCTCCTGGTATTGGATCATATTGATCCCGTGGCCTACTATTGCCTTGTCCTTCGGCAGTCGGAGAATCAGTTTCATGCACTTCATCATCATCTGCTGGTCTTGCTGTCGAACCTGGTGTAGTCATAAATTCTGAGGTTGCACCAGTACTAGAAATATGTCCTGATCCTGGCCGTTTTCCGGCAAATCGTTTTTTAAGCGTATTTTTACTCTTTACATAACCTGTAGGATCAATTGTAAATCGTATAACTGTTTCTTCTGCACCATGTTTCCTTAATGTAATCTGGCCATTATGTATTTCACCGAATGGATTAAGTTTTATTATTCTTGTTGTTACGTCTATTGGACCTTTTTGCTGAGTGCCTTTCATAGAATATAAATGATTATTAACAATATACTCACCTGGTACAATACCTCTAATTGTCATTACTTCTCTATTTAAATAAATCTGTTTTACTGTACCGTCACGTAATGTAACTGAATCATTAGATTTGCCTAGATCATCTTTATCTAGATGTAATAAACCGGCATTCATGTTAGGGAAACCAACTATGTTACCTACAGGATCTTCCATCCACAAATCTACATCATATGCAGATTGATCATCCCATTCCATTATAATCATAAACTCTGCTTTTGATTCAACTGTTGCATCTTTTTCTACAGGATTAATTAAAAGAAATGCTATTATGAACATGAATGCAAAACCCAGCACTATGTTAAATAACAAATCAGTAAATGCCAAACTACTTCTATATTTAGATTTACTGTCCATCGCGTAGATTCTCGTTTTCTACGTTTATTAATTGAATTTTTAATGTTAATGAACATATTAATCCAACTAATGTCGTATATAATGCTGTACTCATTCCTAGTGCCATATTAGATAAGGCTGTTTGAATTGTGGCTGTATTTGCTAAATCTATATCTGCAAATGCTCCACTAAGCATTAATAGAAAACCGGTTACAGTTCCAATCATGCCTAGGGCAAGACATGCTTCTGCAACGAACCATCCTACATCAATATTTTGAAATTTATATTCTGAGTGCTTTGTACACCATCCTACCCATCCAGAAGTAAGGATAAAAACTGATAAAATTAAAAAACTTATTTTTGTTTGATCACCGTCATATAATTTAATATGTAAATTAAAATATACTGCAATTCCTCCGGCTAACAATGATAAGCAAAATATAAGCCACCATCGTAATAGTGCTTTCATATCTTGACCTTTTATACTAATATTCCCTGAATAGGCTTATGTGACAGGTTGCTTATAAGACATCCATACGTTGACTGAAGTTTGGCAACATGTCATAGTATTTATATGTTTTGAAGGTGCTCGGGGTATTTGCATCAAAATTAGAAGGAGTATATGTTGCTATGTCTAATTCTTCTACTACAGGTTTTTGAATTTTAATTTTTTCTTTTAGGGCTTGATAAACTTCTTTATCATTGTCGATGCCAGAATTGGATTTATTAGAAAATTTAGAAGACACAATTAAAACTTTAAATTTTTTAGATACCAATGTGGAATCCTCAACTTCTATATGGGTGGGTTTAAATATTTCTTTTAATAAATTTTGAATTTGTCTAGCATTATTTGATTTCATTTTATAAGTCCTAGTTTAGTTTATGTCTTGTTTTATTATTTATCCGGATTCATTTTAGTACTAATCCATTTAAATACGACGTTTTTCCGTTTTTAACTAACGCCGTCATAACTTTTTTACGATTAGGGCCCTTAAAATTATACGAACAATGAACCCAACCACTATTAGGGCCTTCTTTTGGGTTATAAAATTCCAATATAAGTTGATCAAATTCTAAATTCTTTTTAATCCATTCTGCTAAATCATGATTGGGGTATCCATAAATTTCAAAATCTGCGGCTTGACCAAAACAATGCTGGCTAGTTTTTGAACCT
>Ga0302117_10000934_pt1 | contig 13634 bp, 13 predicted proteins | sample AG5_322_MG_FD_203112 | JGI IMG/M metagenome (GOLD analysis project Ga0302117, IMG submission 203112) | Marine microbial communities from Western Arctic Ocean, Canada - AG5_32.2 | ecosystem: Environmental > Aquatic > Marine > Oceanic | place: Canada: Western Arctic Ocean | collected 2017-10-01 | reverse complement strand
CTTAGTCACTCGTAGTTTCCTGTTCATCATGACTACCATATCGGCGCTGGCGCTTTGCGAAATCATCGAGCGCTAGCTGAAACTGTGCGTCGCCGAAGTCTGGCCAATAACAGTCGGTAAAATAGAGCTCAGTATAGGCGAACTGCCACAGCAGAAAATTACTAATGCGGTGCTCACCACCGGTACGGATACAAAGGTCCGGATCTGGATAGTCGCTGGTACTGGTGTGCTGACGCACCAATTCAACATCGATAGCGTCCGCCGACAGCTCTCCAGAAGCAGCCTTGTCGACTATGCTTGTCATTGCGTTTGCGATATCCCAACGCCCACCGTAGTCTGCCGCGACAATCACCGTCATACCGGTATTATTGCGCGTTAACTCCTCCACCTCGCGCATGTTTTTCTGCAATTTCTGCGAGAAGCTGCTGCGATTCCCGATAAACAGTAGACGGACATTTTCTTTGTGTAGCTGATTGATTTCTTTACGCTTTAGGACGGTAAGAAAGAGCGCCATAAGGCCCTGAACTTCCTTTCGCGGGCGCAGCCAATTTTCACTACTGAAGGCAAACAACGTGAGGTATTTAATATCTCGACTCAAACAGGAATTGACAACCTCTAGCGCCGCATCGGCGCCGTTGCGGTGTCCAAATTTCGCAGGCAGATCATGAGATTTCGCCCATCGGTTATTTCCATCCATAACTATGGCGATATGCTGAGGTAATTCCGGTTTACTAGCAGGTGTCATTTACAATTACCGCATCCTTAACAACCGGAAGAGTGTATTGAGTAAGCCGACGACGCAATCGCAGGTTCAGAAGGACAGCAAATCGGCTTCTTTAGCATGGAATGAAGACTCAATAGTCGCAATATGCTTGTCGGTAAGCTTCTGTACTTGATCTTCGGCTCTGCGCTGCTCATCTTCACTAATTTCTTTTTCTTTTTCTAGCTCTCTAAAGTCGGAGTTCGCGTCTCGCCGAATATTTCGAATCGCGATTCGCGCATTCTCTGCCTCGGCCTTGGCCTGCTTCGTATATTCTTTACGCGTCTCTTCAGTTAAAGGAGGCATAGGCACACGAATAGTGTCTCCATTATTCGAAGGGTTCAGCCCTAAGTCTGATTTCATGATGGCTTTTTCAATCTCACCGATCATTGGCTTTTCCCACGGAGAAATGATCAGAGACCGACCCTCTTCTACCGTGACATTCGCCAGCTGGCTCAAAGGAGTGTCTGAGCCATAGTAGGAAACTTGCACGCTATCCAGGATATCGGGATGCGCCCTTCCCGTTCGAATTTTCTTAAAGGCAATATCTAACGAGGCTATGCTCTTCTGCATCCTCTCGTCTGCGTCGACTATAGTTTCATCGATCATTGTCTGGCTCCTCGTTCTTAAAACCTAGCTCCGCGCACCAAGCACAGAGTATTCATCAATCTTACTTAACCCAAACCCATCAACTAAGCGATGTGAGTACCATCGGGCTCGCCCATAACATTGTTCAACAATGCGCCAGGGGTGTTCATATTAAAGACCTTAATTGGCACCTGATGATCACGGCTTAGGCAGATAGCCGTCAAGTCCATGACACCGAGTTTCTTTTCGATTATTTCATCGTAAGTAAGATTGTCGTACTTAACCGCATTCGAATCCAACTCTGGATCGGAGGAATAAACACCGTCCACCTTAGTGGCTTTCAAAATTAGGTCCGCATCTATCTCTATTCCACGCAGGCAAGCTGCCGTATCCGTAGTGAAGAATGGATTTCCAGTTCCTGCAGAGAATATAACGACATCGCCCGAGTCTAGGTGTCGAATAGCCGTACGCCGGTCGTAGTGTTCTACAACACCGCTCATGGGAATGGCCGACATGACACGAGTGGGAATGCTCGCTCGCTCAAGTGCGTCACGCATCGCAAGCGCATTCATCACAGTAGCTAGCATGCCCATGTGATCGCCGGTTACACGCTCCATGCCCGAGGCGTGCAGAGCAGCACCGCGGAATAGATTACCACCACCAATGACTAAGCCTATCTCCACTCCTAGTCCGACCAGCTGACCTATTTCTACAGCCATTCGATCGAGTACTTTAGGGTCTATGCCAAAATCGCCATCACCGGTGAGCGCCTCACCGCTTAGCTTCAACAAAATACGATTGTACTTGCGTTCCTTATTTGGCATTTTCAGTGGTATCCCTGTTATTGCGCTCCTAGGAGCCTTTAACTTGAGCCGCAACTTCATCGGCAAAGTCTATTTCTTCTTTTTCGATGCCCTCGCCCACTTCGAAGCGAACGAACTGAACTACGCTCGCATCGGCATCCTTAAGTAATTTACCGACAGTAACATCAGGGTCTTTAACAAACGGCTGTTCCAACAAGCTTACTTCAGCGACGAATTTTCGCAACCTGCCACTGATCATTTTCTCGATGATTTCTTCCGGCTTGCCGCTCTCGCGTGCTTGCGCAGAATATATCTCAGTCTCTTTCGCTATTTCTTCCTCAGGTACATCTTCTGCTCTGACTACCAATGGGTTTACAGCAGCTATATGCATAGCCACATCACGAGCGAGCGCTTCGTCACCACCGGTGACCGAGATTAGAACCGCGATCCTATTATTGCTGTGCACGTAACTTTCAACGATGCCAGCATTCTCATCAGTGAATTTCAAACGCTCTACACGACGCACATTACAATTCTCGCCTATTTTCTGGACCAAGGCAGAACGCGTATCTTCCAAGCCCGCGCCTAGCAATGCGGCAACATCAGCCTCGCTGTTCGAGTAAGCAAGCTCCAACGCGTGTTGTGAAAAATCGAGGAAGTTATCGTCTCTAGCGGCGAAATCAGTTTCTGAATTAACCTCAATAACGACACCATAGTTGCCGTCCTCAGCAATCTTAGTCAGCACCACGCCTTCGGCAGCAACACGACTCGCTTTCTTCGCAGCTTTGATGCCACTCGCCTTTCGCAAATCATCAATTGCCTTGTCCATGTCGCCTTCGGCTTCTGTCAATGCCCTCTTACAATCCATCATGCCTAAGCCGGTTCTTTCACGTAACTCTTTAACCATGCCCGCTGTAATATTTACCATCTCTTAATGCCTCTTTCTAATCATCTTGAAGAGCGCGCTCTTCTATTAAATCACCTGTAAAAAGGGGGCTATCCGCCCCCTTTATTCAACTCTATCCTCAGTACTGCCAGCAGGAAATTCTGTTAACAGTAAAGCCTTCTATTAAGAGTCTTCCTCTGCAGCCTTTTTCTTGGCTGGAGCTTTCTTCTTAACAGCTTTCTTCTTAACAGCTGCCTTCTTCGCTGGGGCTTTCTTCGCTGGGGCTTTCTTCGCTGGGGCTTTCTTCTTAGCAGCTGCCTTCTTGGCCAGCGCAGGCGCAGCATCAGCTTCAACTTCTGCAGGAGCCGCTTCAGCAGATGCAGGTGCAGGTGCAGCTTCTGCTACCACTTCTGCAGGAGCTTCTTCAGCAGACGCAACTTCAGTTTCGGTTGCCGTCTCTACAGCCGGGGCTACTTCTGTTTCTGCAGTTGCTTCAACAGCCGCATCATCTTCTATCTCGATGAATTCACTAGTTCCGCCTGCAGGGCCATTTTTCTCACGCCCTTTAACACAAGCATCGGCGATCGCTTCTACATACAACTGAATTGCACGTATCGCATCATCGTTACCCGGAATTACGGTAGTGACCCCGTCAGGGTTCGAATTGGTATCAACGATTCCGATCACTGGGATCTTCAGATTGTTTGCTTCAGTAACCGCAATACGCTCGTGATCTACGTCTACTACGAATATCGCGTCAGGCAAGCCGCCCATATCCTTAATGCCACCAATACTGCGCTCAAGCTTTTCCTTGGCACGGGTTCGCATAAGGGCTTCTTTCTTGCTCATGCGGCTCAACGTGCCATCTAACTCCTGCTGCTCAAGATCTTTCAACTTCTTAATGGAGCCACGAATAGTTTTGTAGTTAGTCAACATACCACCGAGCCAGCGATGATTTACATACGGCATTCCTGCGCGCTCTGCTTCCTGCTTAATGATTTTCCCAGCTGCTCGCTTCGTGCCGACAAAAAGTATTTTCCTTTTCTTTTCAGCAAGATAAGAAACTTCTTCAAGTGCGGAATTGAGCGCAGGAACCGTGTGCTCGAGGTTGATGATGTGGATTTTGTTTCTGGAACCAAATATATACGGATCCATTTTTGGGTTCCAATAGCGACACTGGTGCCCAAAATGTACTCCTGCACGGAGCATATCTTTCATACTTACAGTCATGTTGTTTCCTTCGGTTTGGGTTAGGCCTCCATACACCCCATGGTTCAACCAATCTGAAATACAGCTACAGAGAGGCACCCAGAACTCATGTGACGGTGTATGTGCGACGTTAGTTAATGTTAATTTTAGCCTTCTAGACCGCTTACCTCCTACCAGACTCATATTAAAGTTAGAGGCAGCAACCACGAAAACGCGCAGCTTTATACCACAATAGCGCCGCTACTGAAAGAAAATATCGCAACCAGACTATTGACCAGATGCGCTCTATAGCCCATACCAAGCCGGTTTCATCCGCACTCGAAAGCCCGCAGGCCCTGTTACAAAGGTGGCTCCTGCATTACAATACTCAGCCTCTGCCTATAACGGTATTATCATCATCAACTCTGGAAATAACTGGCACTTCAATGACGATTCATATTAAAACATCTGACGACATTTTGAAAATGCGGGTAGCAGGCAAGCTGGCCTCCGAAGTATTGGAAATGATTGGCCCGCATGTGCAGCCTGGGGTTAGCACCGGCGAGTTGGATAAGATTTGCCACAACTACATCGTCGATGTGCAGAAAGCCATCCCAGCCCCACTGAATTACAATGGCTTTCCTAAATCCATCTGCACGTCGGTAAACCACGTTATTTGTCACGGTATTCCCAGCGATGGGAAGACCCTCAAGGCAGGCGACACCATAAATATCGATGTCACCGTCATAAAAGATGGATTCCATGGCGACACCAGCAAAATGTTCTGCGTCGGCGAAGTACCCGAGCATGCGAAGCGCCTCATCAAGGTCACGCAGGAATGCCTGTACAAGGCAATCAACATCGTCAAGCCTGGCGTTACACTCGGCGATATCGGACACATCATTCAACAGCACGGCGAAGCTCATAATTATTCGATCGTGAGGGAATATTGCGGACATGGCATCGGACGCGTTTTTCACGAAGAGCCCCAGGTACTTCATTTCGGCAGGCCTAACAGCGGAACGACTCTCGTGGAAGGCATGACATTCACCATCGAACCCATGCTTAATGCAGGCACCCGTTACACTAAGCTATCCAAGAAAGACGGCTGGACTGTAACCACTAAGGATCGAAGGCTTTCGGCGCAATGGGAACACACCATGGTAGTTAACAATGATGGTTGTGAGGTCTTTACTCGACGCTCCGACGAATCATTTTGAATCCAGATACGCTCGCGATCGATGAAGAATATAGCGATGAAGGTTTCGAGCTGGGCGCGAAGCTTCTCGACATCACAGCTCTGCAGGCAGAACTCAATAGCGCTAACAATTTGGTACAACCTCTTAAACAGGTGATAGAGAGCGCTAGCAACATCCTGAATGAACGCTACAAAGCAAATCTCAGCATCACCGAGATTGTATTCGGTCGCGCCTGGGTAGTAGATCAAATACTAAAACTCGCCTGGCAGGCTCAGCCATGGCCGGACGAGAAAGACATCTCACTAGTCGCTGTTGGTGGTTATGGCCGCGGCGAACTGCTCCCCCATTCCGACATCGATTTATTGATTCTCACGCGCAAAGATAATGCCAACCGTTATAAGAGCTGCATTAGCTCGTTCTGTACCCTGCTGTGGGATATCGGCCTCGAGATTGGCCAGAGCGTCCGCTCCATCAAGCAATGCAAGAGCGAAGCTGTCAATGACATAACCGTGGCCACAGCGCTGATGGAGTCACGCACGATCACTGGCCCAGCAGAATTGCATAGCGAGATGTACGCCCTTACTACTGGAAAGCGTGTCTGGCCGATCAAACAATTCCTGCGCGCAAAGTGGGACGAGCAAAACGCACGGCATGAGAAATACCATGATATCGACTATGCGCTCGAGCCTAATGTTAAAACCTCACCCGGCGGCCTTCGAGACATTCAGACTATCGCATGGGTGGCGAAGCGGCATTTTGGTGCGAATTCGTTTCAGGATCTAGTCGATGCTGGTTTCCTGAAAGAATCTGAGATGACGATGCTCAACAAAGGGCAACAGTTTCTTTGGAAGCTCCGCTATGGCCTGCACTTCCTTGAAGGCCGACGCGAGGATCGCTTATTGTTTGATAAGCAGAGGGAACTCGCGAAACTTTTCGGCTACCAGGATGACGATAAGAGTCTCGGTGTCGAGAAGCTGATGAAGCAGTACTACCGCGCAGTGGCGAATATGCGAGCGCTCAACGATGTGCTTTTGCAGCACTTCGACGAGGCGATACTTCGCGAGGGTGAACGTGTAAAGATTGAGAAGATAAATAGCCGCTTTCAGATTCGGAATGACTGCATCGAGGCGATAAGCCCGGATATCTTCAAGCGCCACCCATCGGCGCTAATAGAAATTTTCGTGTTGATGGCCCAGAACCCAAAAATCCAAGCGATTCGCGCGTCGACAATTCGCTTGCTCCGCGACAATAGACGCCTTATCGACGAAGAATATAGACACGACATTCGTAACGTCACCTTATTCATGGAACTCATACGTTCTCCGCACAAGATGACGCTGCAGATTCGCAGGATGGCTCGCTATGGAATTCTAGGTAGATATCTACCGGAATTTGAGCAGATAACGGGGCAGATGCAACACGACCTTTTCCATATCTACACTGTCGATGCCCACACACTGCAAGTAGTCGAGAACATGCGACGGTTCAGGCTACCCGATGCCGCTGAGAAATATCCGGTAGCAGCACATATACATAAGAATCTCCCGAAAGTGGAATTGCTGTATATCGCTGGCCTATATCACGACATCGCTAAGGGCCGTGGTGGTGATCACTCTGCCCTAGGCATGAAAGATGCCGAAGATTTCTGTGTTCGACATAGACTCAGCGCGTGGGACACCAAGCTGGTCGTCTGGTTAGTCAGCAAGCACTTGTTTATGTCGATGACAGCTCAGCGCAAAGACATCAACGACCCAGAGGTAATTCATGAGTTCGCTACATTGATAGGCGACAAGTTGCATCTCGACTATCTGTACGCGATGACAGTGGCTGACATTAGCGCGACCAATCCTGAATTATGGAATAGCTGGCGCGCTAGCCTGATGAAGCAACTATATTTGAATACGAAGCGCGCGTTACGGCTCGGGCTCGAGAACCCACGCAACGCAGAAGAGCGTATTAGTGACAAGAAAGAAACAGCCCTCTTCAAGCTGGCCGAACACGGCATAGACGAAGAGCCAATTCAGCAAATTTGGGCAAATGCCAACAACGAATATTTCTTGCGCGAATCAGTGGCAAATATTGTTTGGCATACAGAAGCCATCGCGTCATTTCTCGAATCGGGATCTTTAGTAGCAACCGACTGCTTGATTCAAAACGCGCTCGAAGGCGCCACGCAGATATTCATCTACACGAGGAATAGTAACTATCTCTTCGCGAAAACTGCAGCAGCATTCGAAAAATTGAACCTAAATATTCAAGGTGCGCGAATCTTTACCTCGGACAACGACTATTGCATGGACACCTACACGGTGCTCGAAGCTTCCGGCAAACCTGTGGGAGACAATCCGAAGCGCCTCGCTGAAATTGAAAAAGTGGTCACGAAATATCTCAATTCGGATATGGAGACTATCTCCCCTTCACAAATTCGTCGCACTCGTAAAGACAAATATTTTAGCCACACAATCGAAATCAATTGGCTCAATTCCCCCGACAGAAATTATTCGACCGTCGAGATTAACTGCCCAGACCAATCGGGTATTCTTGCCAGCATAGGCAAATCCTTTGCGGAACATCAAATAAACCTGCAGGATGCGCGCATCACTACTCTTGGCGAGCGCGTAGAGGATTTGTTTTTCGTCACCGACCAGTCCAATAAGCCTATCGGTGATCAAGACCTGATCGATAAGATAAGCTCAGAACTGAAAATAGAACTCGAGCGACGACTCGACACATAGACAACCTTTAAACTTTTAACCAATTTAGTAAACCAATCATGACTACGCTCTACGGAATAAACAACTGCGACACCATCAAGAAGACGTGTTCCTTGCTCACCGAATTGGGAGTCGGCTACAACTTTCATGACTACAAGAAGCTTGGCTGTGACGAGGCTCTTATTAAGAAATTCCTTAAGCACTTTGACTTCAAGTCCCTAGTCAACACGCGCGGAACGACATGGCGAAAATTACCCGATGCTGTAAAAAAAGACCTAAGCGAGGCATCCGCCATCAAAATTATGAGCGAGAACAATTCGATCATTAAGCGACCGATTATCGAGAGCAAAGGAAAGTGGCTACTCGGTTTCGACAAGGAAAAAATTCAAGCGTTAGCCCAAGATTAATCAGATGCACTCTAAGGATCACTACACCATGAATACAACAGTAATACATAGCCTAGGCCTAGGTTTGGCAACTCGCAATGCGAAAAACGAGATCATCGAAGTCTACTATCCAGCGCCACAACTAAGCCCGGATACAGCCCTGAGCGGTTTGCTGCTAACTAGCTGCACAATTCAACCCGGCGAGAACGCAGTTACAGAGATCAATGAAACGGCAGCATCCGCACTTGCTACCGTCCTGAAAAAAGCCGAATTTCATGAACACGCCGAGCAAGTTCAGCTAATGAGTAAAGGCCAAGGCCAGCTCATTCTCTGCGTGCTATTCACAGACAGTCCTCCTAAAAGCGTAGCCGAAGCCTATCTCAAGCTTCACCTACTCTCTCATCGTCTCTGTAAACCGCATTCGCTTAATCTCGAAGGGCTGTTTGCCGTATTGCATAACCTGGCCTGGACTAACGAAGGCGCAATCGACTTAGGAGAATTACCAGAACGTCAGTTAGCAGCAAGACTGCGAGGTGCAGCCCTTGAAGTTGCCTCTGTGGACAAGTTTCCCAAGATGACTAATTATGTCGTCCCTGCAGGTGTCCGCATCGCCCATACTGCCCGAGTTCGTCTCGGAGCCTATCTCGGAGCTGGCACGACTGTCATGCACGAAGGCTTTGTGAATTTCAATGCAGGCACCGAGGGGCCTGCGATGGTAGAAGGACGTATTTCGGCGGGTGTTATGATCGGCGCGAATAGCGACCTTGGTGGGGGCTGCAGCACTATGGGCACCCTTTCCGGTGGCGGCACTCAAGTCATTTGGGTAGGCGAGAACTGCCTGATTGGCGCCAATGCGGGTATAGGAATCCCTCTAGAGAATGGCTGCACAGTAGAAGCTGGTTTATACCTTACGGCGGGTACTAAATTAAATGTTCTCGGGGCCGATGGCGCATTACTGAAAACAGTAAAAGCGAAAGAACTGGTCGGTGTCGAAGACCTACTTTTCAGACGCAACTCACTTTCCGGTGGCGTAGAATGTGTACCTCTAAAGTCATCAATCAGCCTTAACGATGATCTGCACAGTCATAACTAGCGTGTGCAGAGCAGTTAGACAAATAGCCACTAATCAAAAGATAAAGAAAATACCATGAGCAAAACTCTCGAACTGGCGCAACAGCTTATTCAACGCCCCTCCATAACACCATTGGATGAGGGTTGTCAGGAACTGATCGCGAAGCGACTAACCGCCATCGGATTCAGTGTTGAGACACTTCAATTTGAGGACGTAACAAATTTATGGGCAACACTAGGCAGTAGCGGCCCCCTATTCGTCTTCGCGGGTCACACAGATGTAGTGCCGGCGGGTCCCCAGAACAACTGGCAGTATCCCCCATTTAGCGCCACAGTTGCCGATGGCTTCCTGCATGGCAGAGGCGCCGCCGATATGAAGGGTAGCATCGCCGCAATGATAACTGCAGTCGAACGCTTCCTAGCAGTGTCTGAGCTCAATGCGCGCATTGGTTTCCTCATCACCAGCGATGAAGAAGGCATTGCCATAAACGGCACGCAAAAGGTAATCAAAGAACTAGGTGCTCGAAATATCAAAATAGATTACTGCCTCGTTGGAGAGCCAAGCAGCAGCGAGCAGTTGGGTGATACTATCAAGATCGGGCGGCGCGGCTCACTAGGCGCGAAGCTTGTCGTAAATGGTACTCAGGGTCACGTGGCCTATCCACAACTTGCGATCAATCCAATACATAAGACCTTGCCAGTGTTAACACACCTAACCGATATAACTTGGGACGAAGGTAATGCTTCCTTTCCGGCAACCAGCTTTCAGATTTCGAATATCAATGCGGGCACTGGTGCCACCAACGTAATTCCGGGACAAATAGAGGTCGTCTTTAACATTCGCTTTTCCACAGAGCTAGATGCACCCACCATTAAATCGCGAGTAACACAGCTACTCGACGAAGCTGAATTAAATTACCAGTTAGATTGGAATCTGTCGGGAAAACCTTTTTTGACTGACACGGGCAAGCTCGTCAAGGCCATTTCCGAAAGCATTCAGCAAAATTGCGGATACGACACTGAGCACTCAACCGCCGGCGGTACTTCCGATGGCCGCTTCATCGCACCCACTGGAGCTGAAGTCGTTGAACTCGGACCCTGTAATGCAACTATTCATCAAGTCGACGAGAAAATAACCGTCGCCGAGCTGGACAAGCTATCAGATGTCTACCAGGGCGCACTACAAGCGCTGGTAAGCTAGCTTCTAATGTGTGCCCTAAGCGATAATATAAACGTCGTAACGGCTGCTGCTTCCCTTAAACTCTATGTCTGGTTTACCTGATCCGAGATGAGGCGAAAGCTTCGCTCTTTTAACCACTACTCGCTTCTTCGCGAGAAGCTTCGCGCAATCAAGTAACTCTGCTCCATCGGTTTGATGGCCAAGCAGTTGCTGCAAAGCAGCCATATCTTTCTTTACCTTCGCGCTCTTGCGCCTCTCCGGGAACATGGGGTCCAGGTATACAACATCAAACTTTTGGGAGTCCGCTACGAATTCCAGCAAGTCGCCAAAATGTAGCTTCATTCTCCCCAAGATAGCGTCAATTTCCTCGCCATAGTAGCCAGTTCGAGCTAATCCGTCTGCCAAGAGAGCGTGAATCACTGCCGAGCGTTCTAACAATGAAACTTCGCATCCTAAGCTCGCAATAAGGAATGCGTCCTTGCCCAAACCTGCAGTCGCATCCAATACCGCAGGTCTCTGACTACCTTTGATTCCCAATGCCTTGGCTATATTTTGACTCCTGATCGAGCTATTCGCGCGGCGGTTCAGTTTGGCATCGGAAAAATCGACACATAGCTCACCAGTTTGAGCGTAGCCAGTAGTCTGCAAGAGTAGTCTTGAGTCACGATAAACTAGCATATAGTCGAAGTCAGCAACTTCTCTATGAGAGTAGGTGGATGGCAATTCTATAGTGGGCAAATCAAGATCAGTAGACAGTTTGATTTCCCGTTCTGCCGAATCGAAACCTGATCTAGCAACCGCTACTTTCACAAGGCTAGGAGTATAAGCGCAATACCGAGCAGGACTCGGTATATAACAAAAGGCAAAAAACCGAATCGCTCAATCAATTGCAAAAAGTAGCGAATACACAAGTACGCGACCACGGCCGAGATAAAGATGGCATACAGCAATACAAGCCATTCAACTGACTCTGTGTCTGCCTGAAGCAATTGGATGCCCCTTAGCAATCCTGAGGCTGTAATAATCGGTATCGCGAGCAAAAAAGAGAAGCGTGCGGTGGCGGCTCGATCAAGATTGCAAAAAAGCGCGGCAGTCATTGTTACACCTGAGCGAGAAGTGCCAGGGATCAGAGCGAGTACTTGAGAGAAGCCTATTAGCAACGCTGTTTTCCAATTCATATCAGCCAGCGTCCGTTGCTTGCTACCAAAGCGGTCTGATACAAACAGCAATAGCCCAAAACCAATGGATGTAACTCCGATGAGTATAAGCGAACGACCATACTGCTCTATCTGTGAGGCTAATAGCAAACCACTAAGGCCTGCCGGAATCGTAGCCGCAAGTAGCATACACGCGAACTTAGAATCTTCGGAGTGTTTTCTTTGAAATACGCTCAATATCAGAGCAAGGACAAGACGCTGCAAGTCGTCTCTGAAGTAAATTAATACTGCGAATAATGTTCCCACATGTACAGCGACATCGAAGGTAAGACCCTGGTCGTTCCAAGCAAATAAGAGTGAGGGCAATATCAAATGCCCTGAGGAAGAAACGGGTAGAAATTCAGTGGCGCCTTGCAGCACAGCCAAGATTGTTACCTGGAAAAAATCTAGCCCCTGTAGTTCCAATGTAATCCCTACGCCTCTTCCCATTTCTGCTTAGCGGTATCACTTACTGTCGTGAATCAGGCTAAGTATAGTCTAATTGTTCTTTGACGTAGTTTGGTCGCAACGCTGCGGCTTCGACGGCTTCTCCACAGTTAAAGCGCAGTAACGCTAGCTTTGCAATTAGCTGATTACTTATTACTGGTATTAGGGGCTGAACTGCTGCTGTACATCCCAGATGCTGCAGTATTTTACTCTGTCTTTCCCAGCCGCTGCCTGCGAGACACCAACTAGCACCTGCCAAATCCTCGGGCAGTGCGTCGATATCTTCAATCAGCGCAACCTGTTCCCTGCCAACTAACTTTACACCTTGTCGGTCTGAGCATTGATAGGCTGCAAAATAGAGTTCACCTTCTCTCGCCTGATCACTTACAAGTACTCTGTCAAAAGAGCTCTCTGAAGCAGCCGCTATTGCCAACAAGGCGAGCGATGAAAGCGATATAGCAGGGATTGCAGCACTCAAGCTAAGCCCTTGAGCCACCGCTACACCTATCCTAACTCCAGTAAACGAGCCAGGACCTGCAACTACCGCGATTAAATCGATATCGCTAATCTGAATTTTTGCATCAAACAGTAACTCGGAGATCATGGGCAGCACACGCTGAGCCGATTGCCGCTGAGCCTCAATCACACGCTCCAGCAGGACATCTCCAATTAGCAGCGCGACAGCACAATTGGTAGACGAAGTATCTATTGTCAGTATGGTATGCATATTAGTTTCAGTACTGCCTAGGCTCTCAGCGTTAGATTAGGGCGCTATAATAGAAAAAATCCCTGCTGGAGCTTACCAACAGAGATTTTTTACAAGTTTTGAGTATTCATCCACCGACTGCGAGCGGATACGCAGGCGGCGGATGTACTTGGCTAAAGTCACTCAATCCAGCTTAGGCCCTACTTCTTCTTTCGGGCTGCTTTCTTACGAGCTGGCGCTTTCTTTTTTACCGCCTTCTTCTTGACTGCTTTACGCTTTACAGCATTTTTCTTGGCTGGCTTGCGCTTGGCGGCCTTCTTCTTGGCTACTTTCTTCTTAGCAACCTTCTTCTTAGCAACCTTCTTCTTAGCAACCTTCTTCTTGGCTACTTTCTTCTTGGCTACTTTCTTCTTGGCTACTTTCTTCTTGGCTACTTTCTTCTTGGCTACTTTCTTCTTGGCTACTTTCTTCTTAGCAACCTTCTTCTTAGCAACCTTCTTCTTTGCTACT
>Ga0302117_10000932_pt1 | contig 13642 bp, 13 predicted proteins | sample AG5_322_MG_FD_203112 | JGI IMG/M metagenome (GOLD analysis project Ga0302117, IMG submission 203112) | Marine microbial communities from Western Arctic Ocean, Canada - AG5_32.2 | ecosystem: Environmental > Aquatic > Marine > Oceanic | place: Canada: Western Arctic Ocean | collected 2017-10-01 | reverse complement strand
TTGAAGCGAAAAGAGTTGAGTTGATCCGTCGATTTGGGAGCGGATTTTCAGCGCCTCTCGGAGCCGAAATCCGAGATCGGAAAACGCGTCGAAATCGCACGTCAAAAGGAACGATTTCAGACGCCGACTTTGGATGTGTTTCCGAGGGCGATCCAGGGGCCAAAAAAGGGACGCCGAAATACGGCGTCCCTTGGGGGAATTTCAACAAAGATTCTCGCGCTTCAAATGCGGCCGTCGACGATCGCCTGAACGACGCCGGGATCGGCGAGCGTGGAGATGTCGCCGAGGTTGTCGACATCGCCCTCGGCGATCTTGCGAAGAATGCGCCGCATAATTTTTCCGGACCTCGTTTTGGGGAGGCCGTCGCTGAATTGAATCTTGTTGGGAGAGGCGTGAGGTCCGATGTCGGCGCGCACCTGAAGAACGATTTCCTGCTTCATTTCATCGGTCGGAATCTGACCGGTCTTGAGCGTGACGAAGGCGTAGATCGCCTGGCCTTTGATGTCGTGCGGATAGCCGACGACAGCGGCCTCGGCGACGGAGGAATGACCGCCGATGGCGCCCTCGATTTCAGCGGTGCCTAGGTTGTGACCGGAGACGATCAACACGTCGTCGACGCGACCGGTGATCCAGTAGTAACCGTCCTTGTCGCGCAGACATCCGTCGCCCGAAAAATACTTTCCGGGGAAGCGCGCAAAGTAGGTGTCGATGAAGCGCTGGTGATCTCCATAGACGTCGCGCATTTGTCCCGGCCAGGGCTCGAGGATGCAGAGATTTCCACGCACGTCATTGCCCTCGAGAATGTTTCCTTCGTCGTCGACGAGCGCGGGTTTGACGCCGAAGAAAGGCAGCGTTGCGGAGCCGGGTTTGGTCGGCGTTGCGCCCGGCAAGGGGGAGATCATGACGCCGCCGGTTTCGGTCTGCCACCAGGTGTCGACGATGGGGCATTTCGATTTTCCGACGACCTCGTTGTACCAATTCCACTCCGGCGATTTAATGGGCTCGCCGACCGTTCCGAGAATGCGCAGCGAGGAGAGGTCGTGCCGGTTTGGCCAGTCGTCGCCCTCCTTCATCAAGGCGCGCAAGGCGGTCGGCGCGGTGTAGAAAATATTCACCTTATGCTTCTCGACGATTTGCCAGAAGCGACCGAAGTCCGGGTAGTTGGGAACCCCTTCATACATCATCGTGATAGCGCCGTTGGCGAGCGGTCCGTAGATGATGTAGGAGTGGCCGGTGACCCAACCGATGTCGGCAGTGCACCAGTAAATATCGCCGGGATGATAATCGAAAATGTAGTGGTGAGTCGTCGCCGCATAAGTGAGATAACCGCCGGTCGTGTGCAACACGCCCTTGGGTTTCCCGGTCGAACCCGAGGTGTAGAGAATGAACAGGGGATCCTCCGCGTCGAGCTGCTCGGCGGGACATTCCGCGTCGGCTTCGGCGAGCGCCTCATGCCACCAGACATCGCGTCCGTCGGCCATCGCGACCTCGGCTCCGGTGCGCTGAACAACGAGGATCTTTCCGACGCTCGGAGTGTCCGCGACGGCCTTGTCGGCGTTCGCCTTCATGGGGATATCAGTCTTGGTTCCCCGGACGCCGGTGTCCTGCGTGATGATGGCTTTGCACTCGGAATCATTGATGCGCGTGACGAGGCTGTCGGCGGAGAACGCGCCAAAGACAATGGAGTGAACCGCGCCAATCCGGGCGCAGGCCAGCATGGCGACGGCGAGCTCGGGAATCATCTGCATGTAGATGCAGACGCGGTCGCCTTTCCGAATGCCGAGGGTCTTGAGCGCGTTGGCCGCGCGTTGCACCTCGCCATGCAGATCGTCAAAGGTATAGCTGCGACTTTCATCGGGATCGTTGCCCTCCCAGATCAGGGCTGTGTCCCCTCCCCTACCGGCGTCGACGTGGCGGTCGACGCAGTTGTAGCAGGCATTGATCTTGCCGTTGAGGAACCATTTGATCTCAGCCTTTTCGAAATCCCATTCGCGAAGCTTGTCCCACTTACTAAACCAGCTGAGCCGATCGGCGTGCTCGGTCCAGAAGCCTTCCGGATCGTTTATGGACCGGTCGTAAAGCTCCTGGTATTGCTCGAGAGACTGGACGTGGGCGCGCTCGGAGACGGCGGCCGAAGGGGGGAAGATCGGGGTTTCGTGTGCAGGTTTATCAGCGCTCATATTCGATAGGGGTTTCATCCGGATTTAAGGCGCGAAGTTTAGGCGCGGGACGTTCGAGGTCAAGCGCGGCGGGGGGAATCGCTCCGAGCGAAGAAAGCATTATTCCTTGCGCGCGCGAAGCCGCCGCCTAAGCTCCGCGCGTGCCCGATTTCACCCCCGGACGAATCTCAGCCAGCACCGGCGTTTGCGCAGTGCTGGGCTGCCCGATTCGGCATTCCGCGTCGCCCGCGATGCAGAACGCCGGCATTGAGGCGTTGGGGCTTAACTGGCGTTATACGGCCTTCGAAACGCGTCCCTACGACCTTGCTGCAGCGATCGAGGGGGCGCGCGCGATGCGCTTTATCGGGCTCAATCTGACCGTGCCGCACAAGTTGCTGGCCGTCGATCTGATGGATGAATTGGATGAATCGGCCCGCGTCTGGGGCGCGGTCAATACCGTGCGGTTCGAAGGCCGAGGCGCCGATGGAGACTGGCTCCCGCTGGGCCAATGGAAAGGGGGCGAAATCCTCAAAGTGCGGACCCGGGGATTCAACACCGACGCGGACGCCATCACTCACACCTTGCGTGACGATCTGCAATGCGAACTCTCCGGAGCCAGCGTCCTTTTACTGGGCGCCGGGGGGGCCGGTCGTGTGGCCGCCCTGAAACTCGCGGCCGAGGGCGTTGGACGGTTGTGGCTGGTCAATCGCACCGCATCCAAGGCTGAACGAATCGGCGCTGAGATCCGAACTGATTTCCCGAATGTAGCCGTTGAGATTGGCTACCCGAATCAGGACGTGGACCTGATCTTGAACGCCACTTCACTGGGACTGAAGCCCGACGATCCTTCCCCGCTGGACGAAGGGAAATACCCGATAAACAGAGCGGCGGCGGTTTACGACATGATCTATCGCCCCGCGCGAACGCGGCTGTTGCAATCCGCCCAAAGCGGCGATTGCCGAATGGCCAACGGAACGGGCATGCTGCTTCACCAGGGGGCGAAAGCCCTCGAAATCTGGAGCGGAAAGCCGGCCCCGTTGGGCGCCATGCGCGTCGCCCTGGAGAGTCATCTCCACGAACACTGACCGATTAACCGACACCGCTGACCGCGACAGGAAACTCAATGCTCGCCGCAATATTTGATTCACAATACTGGGCCGTAATGCCGCCGCTTTATTGGTCGGCTGTCTTTTTCATTTTTGGCTCGATGGTCGGGAGCTTCCTGAATGTCTGCATCTACCGCATGCCGCTTGAGCAGAGCGTCGTCAGACCGGGTTCCCACTGTCCGTCCTGCAAATACGCGATCCCCCTGTATCACAATATTCCGTTGATCACCTGGCTGCAGCTGCGGGGCAAATGCGCCAATTGCGGGGCTCCCTTTTCCGCGCGGTATTTCCTGGTGGAGCTGCTCACGGGAATTACGTTTCTGAGCTGCTGGCTGGTGTTTGGCCCTGTCTCGCCCTTACTGGCTCTTGCCAATTGCATGCTGCTTTCAGGCTTCATCGTCGCGACGATGATAGATTTCGAGCATTTCATTATACCGGACGAAGTGACTCTAGGGGGTATCGTGGCGGGCTTCATTGCTGCCGCGCTCGTCCCGGCCCTGCATGGCGCGGGGAGCCTCACGGCCAACATGGGGCAAAGCCTGCTGGGCATCTGCATCGGAGGCGGCGTCATCTACGCCATCCTGCGCGCCGGCAAGCTGATGTTTGGCAAGAAGCGCATCTCGCTGGAGGCCAATTCGAAGTTGCTGTTTACGGACACGAGTCTGCACCTTGGGAATGAGGAATATCCCTACGATGAACTCTTCTACCGCAAGACTGATTTCGTGAGTTTTCGGGCAAAAACACTGGAATTGGCCGATCGGTGCTACAAAGACGTGCCGGTTCGACTGACTCAGGCCAGGCTGACAATCGGCGAAGAATCATTCGATCCGGAGCCGGTGAAATTCATGGAGGCGATCGCCGATGAGATCGTGCTGCCGCAGGAGGCCATGGGTCTCGGAGACGTGAAATTCATGGCTGCGATCGGGGCGTTTCTTGGCTGGCAGGCGACGATGTTCGCGCTGATGTTCAGCTCCCTGATCGGCTCGGTCGTGGGCATATCGCTGATCGCCATCGGCAAACGATCCTGGTCGGCCCGCCTGCCCTATGGCCCCTATATCGCCCTGGCGGCGGTGGTCTGGGTCTTTATGGATTCGGCTCTCCAGTCGACCTGGAAAGACATGCTGAGCAGCTACGCGCAGGCGTTTCGATAAGCGCGTCAATCCAGACACTGCGCCCGATGACGCAAGGCGTGATCGACAAGGACGAGAGCGGTCATTGCCTCCACCATGGGCACGGCGCGCGGCAGCACGCAGGGGTCGTGCCTTCCCCGCCCCTTGAGCGTGGTGTTCTTGAAGTCCGAAGTCACGGTGTCCTGAGGATGCATAACGGTGGCCGTGGGTTTAAACGCCACGCGGAAAAAGATCATTTCTCCATTGGAAATGCCGCCCTGAACGCCGCCTGAGCGATTGGTCGTGGTGCGAACTTTGCCGCCTTTCATGCGAAAAGCGTCATTATGCTCCCGGCCGGTCAGCTTGATCCCCTCGAAGCCCGATCCAATCTCGAATGCCTTGGTCGCAGGCAGGCTCAGCATGCCCTTGGCCAGATCAGCCTCTAATCGATCAAAAACCGGCTCACCCCAGCCGACCGGCACGCCACGAGCGACACCTTCAATTATTCCGCCGACGCTGTCGCCCGCCTTGCGGATGCGCTCGATGAGGCGAATCATCTTCGCCGCCGCGGCCTCATCCGGGCAGCGGACGATATTGGCCTCGATCTGTTTGAGCGTCACCTTCTCAGGATCCACCGTCGCCACGATTTTCTGGGTCTGTTTCACGTAAGCCAGGACCTCCACGCCGAATTTCTGTTTCAAGATCTTCTTGGCCACCGCTCCGGCAGCTACCCGGCCAATGGTCTCACGAGCGCTGGTGCGCCCCCCGCCCTGCCAATTGCGAATCCCATATTTCGCCTGATAGGTGTAATCGGCGTGGGAGGGTCGGAATTTGGTGGCCATTTCCTCATATGCGGCCGGACGGGCGTCCTTATTCCGAACCCACATACTGATGGGCGTGCCCAGCGTCTTCCCCTCAAACGTGCCGGAAAGAATCTCCACAATGTCCGATTCCTGACGTGGAGTGACGATTTTCGACTGACCGGGACGACGGCGATCCAGATCTGGCTGAATGTCCTTTTCGGTCAATTCGAGCCGTGCGGGACAACCATCGATCACTACACCGACGCCGCCGCCGTGGGATTCGCCCCAGGTGGTGATGCGAAAAAGATGCCCAAATGTGTTTGCCATGGCGGGAAGGTGCTCGAAAAGCGTCTTTCGGTCAATTGCAGCCGGTTCAGTTGAGGCTGCGAGTCCCTAAGCTGTGAAACTGGCTCCGGCCGAAATATTCGTTATCGATAGTTTACGATTTAAGTAAATCAATTGTGCCTTGAATACGTTTTAACGCAATTAGATGACCTTTGAATTTTGTTATCCGTCATCTCCATGAGGCAATCAGGAAATGAACTTAAGTCACTTGATAATAACAGCTTATGGACTAATCCTTCGGCGCGTTCTCAATGCACCTCAGAGGATCGAAATCTCGCCAAACGCCCGCCTTCGCGCGTCTTTTTGCTGTATTGGCGCAAAAAAATCGCCACCCAGGCCGGGTGACGAGTTTTGAAAGGAACGACGAACTGAGGTGACTCAGGCGTGGCTTGCAGAGCCGACCTCAGCGGTGTCAGGCGCGAAGCTCACGCTTTCCGCGCGCACATTCAGAGTGCAGGTGACGTCGGTGTGCAACCGCAGTTCCACGTCGTGATCGCCCGTATGCCGGATCGGATCGGACAGATGCACCTGCTTCTTGGTCAGGTGAACATCAAACTGATGAGCCAATTCGTCGAGGATCATCGCCGAGGTGACGGAGCCGAACATCTTACCGTCGTCGCCAGTGCGCACCTTAATTAGGAGAACCAGTTTACTGACGCCTTTGGCCAACTCTTCCGCGCCGGCCAGCTCGTGGCCTTCCCGTTCGGCTCGCCGCTGCTGGAGCACTTCCATTTGACGGGCATTGGAGCGCGTCACAGGGATGGCCAGTCCTTGCGGGATGAGATAGTTGCGGGCAAAACCAGGGGCCACCTCCACGGTGTCCGCCTCGGAGCCCAGGCTTTCAACATTGGCTGTCAGGATAACTTTCTTCTTTGGCATGGTATGGATCGGGTTTAAAATTCTTCGCTGAGGGATTTAGAATTGGGTCCCTTCTCAAAATGGCACGTCGTCGTCGTCCGGCAATCCGCCGCTCTGCTGAGCGGGGGGCGACTGATCGGGGGTCGGCTGGTTGGGTGAAGGCTGAGGAGCCGCGGGTTTGGAGGTCGGAGCTGACTGCGCGAATGGGTCGGAAGTTTCCCCTCGTCCACCGCCACCGCCACCGCCACCGCCACCGCCACCGCCACCGCCACCGCCACCGCTGTCGATAAAGGAAAAGGAATCGAGAACAACCCGGAGCTGACTGCGGCGCGCGCCCGTTTGCTTGTCTTCCCACTGATCGAGACGCAACCGCCCCTCAACCAACAACGGGCGGCCTTTCTTCATGTATTGGGCAATCACTTCGGCCTGGCGGCCAAAAGCGTCCACGTCGACGAAAGTGACCTCCTCCTGCATCTCGCCGGAGTCGTTCTTCCATTTCCGATTCAAAGCCATGCTCAGACCAGCGACTGCAGTGCCCTTGGACGTGTAACGCAACTCCGGATCCCGGGTCAGGTTTCCAGCGATGATGACTTTGTTGAAATTAGCCATGCGATCAGGCGGTCGGCGCCGCGGCTTCGACCGGCGGCGCGTGGGTGATGATCACACGAAAAACGAGGTCGTTCAGCTGGTAGCTGGCGTTGATCCTGGCAAGGGCGGCGGAATCGACTTCGAATATGATGTTGATGTAGAAGCCGGACTGGTTCTTCTTGTTGGCTACGCGAGCAAAGCTGCGCTTGTCCATTTTCTGAACGGTCTCGATCCTGCCGCCTTCGGCGACGATCACGGCTGAGACTTTCTCGATCGCCTCAGGAATGCCGAGTTCCTGCGCCGCGCTGTTTAGAATAAAAAGGCCTTCGTATTTTTTCACTTCAGTTCTTTCGCGTCTTACGGGTCTTCGATCGTCCCGTTGTGCTCGTTCATTGCTTTTTCAATTCCAGCGTCCAACCAGCATTCCGCCTGATCGGCCGCCCTGGCCAGAACCAGGTCTAAAATTCGCATTTCACTTTCCGGGAACACGCCCAATACGTGGCCCGTAATTTCCCGGGCGCCTTCGCGCCGTCCGATCCCAATCTTCTGCCGGCCAAAATCCGGCCCGCCCAGATGGCGATCAATCGATTCCAGCCCATGATGGCCGCCGGCGCTTCCGCCGGGCCTCAGCCGAATTGTCCCGAGCGGCAAATTCGCGTCGTCCACCGCGACGAACACGCTGGCCGGCGGAATCTTATAAAACTCTGCCAAAGCCCGAACTGCCTCGCCGCTCGAATTCATGAACGTCTGCGGCTGACACAAGATCGCTTTTCGCCCGTTCCGCTCGATCCGAGCGATACGCGAACGAGATCGCTTGTCATCCTGCCATGTCGCCCGAGCCCGCTCAGCAAGCGAGTCCACCAACATAAAACCAACGTTGTGCCGAGTGCGGATATATTTCCGCCCCGGGTTGCCCAGCCCCACGATAAGAAACAGGCTCTCCATCGGCTGGCATAATTGGAAAGGCCTCGCAGCCTTTCCGCCACTTAGGGTCAGGCTTTCTTCTCAGCGTCGGCTGCAGGCGCCGCAGTCGCTGCGCCCGACTCAGCTGCCTCAGCTGCCGCGGCGGCCGCGGCGTCGTCTTCAGATTGAGCAACACGGGATTTGGCGACCGAGACGACTGGAATTCCCGGATCGCCCAAAATTTCCACACCGTCGCTGACGGGCATATCGCCAATATGCAAGGTCTGTCCGAGTTGCATGTCGGCCACGTCGAGTTCGATGCACTCGGGCAAATCTCCAGGCAACGCCCGCACGCGGACTTTAAACAGAACATGCTCCAGCAGTCCGCCATCGACGCGCACGCCGATGGGTTCGCCGAGGGTTTCGACCGGGACGGTGATCTCGACTTTCTCATCAGGAGCGACCTCGTGAAGATCGACGTGAAGGGTTTCACGACTGAGCGGATGATGCTGCACTTCCTGCACCAGGGCGAGGCGTTGTTTTCCTTCGACGGTCAGGTCGACCAGAATATTTTCAGAGATGGCGTGATGAATGAGCTTATCGAATTCCTTGGTGTCGACTTCGATATTCTCAGGTTTCATGCGCGGCCCATACACGATGGCCGGGACACGTCCCTCGCGTCGCAGCTTCTTGACGCCGGTTCTTCTCGTTAACGTCCGCGGGTATGCGGTTAAAGGCACTGATTTCATATCTATAACTAATCAAACAGGCGGCACATCAATCGTTCAACTGGTGCGGCCGCCTTTGAACTTAAACAGGGAAGTCACGGACGAATTATTATGAATCCGCTTGATGGCTTCACCCAACAATTCCGCCACCGAAAGGGTCGTAATATTGATCCCTTTGATAGGCGGGCGGTGGACACTATCAGTTGTGATCAGTTCGTCAATCTCTGATTTTCGCAATCTTTCGATGCCCAAATCGCCCAAAATAGCGTGTGAAACACAGGCCAGAATCTGCTTGGCTCCCTTCTCCTTGAGCACGGAGGCGGCATTGCAAAGCGTGCCTGCGGTTTCGGTCAAATCATCGACCAATAACGCCGTTTTGCCTCGGATCGTGCCGATTACCGCGGCGGTTTCGACATCAGTGGCGCTGCGTCGTCGCTTGGCCACGATCGCCAGTCCGCCGCCCAGCATTTCGCTGTAGGCATGGGCCATCTTGAGGCCGCCGACATCGGGGCTGACCACGACGAGGTTCTTCAGATCTTTCTTCTTCAGATATTCAAAAATGACTGGGGCGGCGTACAGGTGATCGACGGGAATATCGAAAAACCCCTGAATCTGTTGTGCGTGCAGGTCCATCGTCAGGACTCGATTCGCGCCGGCCGCCACCAGCAGATTGGCGACCAGTTTTGCGGTGATGGGGACGCGGGGTTGGTCTTTGCGATCCTGGCGCGCGTAACCGTAGAACGGGAGCACTGCAGTAATGCGAGCCGCACTGGAACGCCGCAGGGCGTCCATCACGATAAACATTTCCATCAGGTGATGGTTGGTCGGAGGGCAGGTCGACTGGACAAGATAACAATCCTCGCCGCGGACGTTTTCCTCGATCTTGCAGAAAGTCTCTCCGTCGGGAAACGGAGTGATAGTGGCCTGACCCGGCTCAATGCCGATCGAATCGCACATAGCTTCGGCCAGAATCGGATTGGAGGTGCCGCTGAATATTTTCACAAGGCAGTTCGCAAACGTGTTTTAGTGAGTAATCAACAGCGTCCGCGCCCACGAATCGCCGATTTTTGGAGGTCGAAGCGCACTGTAACAACGGCCAATTTCGGCGCAAGCGGAAAAGTGCAATTCACCAAGGAATTCGGCGCCCGGCGCCGCTCCGTGATTTCTCTGAACGGTCGGAGACCCCAAAGCCCGCCGCATGGCGTCAGCGTCCGGATCTCTCTCCGCCTTTCCAACGCCGGCAATCAGGCAATATCCTGATTGGCCTCGCCCGCTTTGGTCTGGTTGCGGCGAAATCGCTCATAGGCATTGCGGTAAACAGGATACTTGTTGCCCAAAATCGACGTCGCCAGAAGGGCCGCGTTAACTGCGCCCGCCTTGCCGATTGCAAGGGTCCCGACCGGTATGCCCCGCGGCATTTGCACGATCGACAACAGGGAATCCAATCCGTCGAGCGACCATGCCTTCATGGGGACGCCCAAAACCGGCAGGCTGGTCTTGGCCGCGGTCACGCCAGCCAGGTGAGCGGCGCCGCCAGCCGCGGCGATGAAGATTTCCAAACCTAGCTTGCGAGCCCCGCCAATGAAGCTGTCCAGCAGATCCGGCGTGCGATGCGCGGAGATGACTTTCACGACATGCGGCACGCCGAGGCTCTCAAGCTGCTCCGCGCAGTGTTTCATTGTGTCCCAGTCAGACTGACTGCCCATGATGATGCCGACGAGCGGCTTTTCTTTTTTTGATGCCATAATATTACGGGCGGGAATTTAGCCAATCTCTCCTTCACTCGTCGAGTCTTTGCCGTCAAGAAACTGCGTTGGCTCAGCGCGTGAGGTATTCCGGGAAGTTTTCCTTCAGGCATTCCGGGCAAATCCCGTGACTGAATCGCGCCTCCGAATGATCGAGCAGATACTCCTCCAACTGCAGCCACTGGTCCTGCACGTCCCGAATGCGCTTGCAATGCGCGCAAATCGGCAACTGTCCCTTGAGGATCTTGATCTCCTTCAACGCCAGTTCTTTTTCCGTGAGCAGAGACTTCTGTGCCGCAACCAGATTCTTGAATCGAATGCCCATGAACGCGGACGACCAAATCGCCAGCAGCGCCACCAGGCGATTCATCAGGACCATCCACGGATCCGCAACGGCGCCACCGACATTGGCGGGAGAGAAATGAAATCCCAGCAGAGTCAGAACGGTGCAGGCCAGCGCAAATCCGTAGGTGACTCGGCCGTCGCCGATCCGCAGGGAAAAGAGAATCACCAGAACATGCGGCACGCCCATGGCGACGCCTTTGGGAAGCTGAATATCCGCCCCGAATACAATCACTCCGATCCCAACACAAAGCGCGATCAGCCAGGACACGTTGGGTTCGCTGATTTGAGGGAGGATCTCGTTCTCGTCTGACTTCGCGACGTCCTCTCGCCCACTGGGACTTGAAGCTGTATCAGGCGCTGCGGCATCGCTCTGCGGCGTCCCTGACATTCGCTCCAAGTTCGAATTCACAGGGTTGCGACCAGCATAGAGGGCGCCATTGCCCGCCTCTTACGAGGCCCGGTTCCGGAGTCGTCCTGCGCTGGAAAGAATAAGCCCCTGAATCAGGGTGATTTCACCTATTTCACGGTTCCCTTGTCGGCTGAAGTGACGGCCTCCAATGCGTCGAGGACAATGCCGGGTGTCAGCACCTCAGGCAGAATGATCGGTTCCGCATTGAGATCCGCCGGGTAGACCAGCACGAGCGGAACACCGGCGCGATTATAGCGTTTAAGCTCCCCCGCGATCGCAGGGTTCTTGCGCGTGAAATCGCCGATCAGAGTGACCGCCTTCAGCTCCTTGAGCCGGGCTTTAACGGAATCGACATTGATGCCGATTTTCTTGTTGGCCTGGCAGACAAAACACCAATCCGCGGTGAAATCCACCAGCACGGGCCTGCCCTGCTCGCGCGCGGCAGCGACAGCTTCACGACTCCAGGGAGACCACACGATGCTGCCGGGCCCGTCGGATACCACACCGCCGCCGCTGGTATCCGCCACCTGCGCGAAAGCCATGGGATCGCGCCATTGCAGCTGGCCTTCCAGCGCGACCAGATAGCCGGTCCCAAAAAAGACCGCGATCAGCGCCCAGGCCACGCCTTTCCGTTTGGTCGAACGTTGAACAAAGGCGCCGAACATCCAGGCGGCAAGTGCCACAAAGACAAGGAAGATCCCCAGCCAGAAGGCGCCGCTAAAAGCGCCCGGAACTGGAAAATGCTTCACTGCCAACGAAAACAGCCAAATCGCTGTCGCCAACATGGGAAAGCCCATTGCCACCTTGAATGTTTCCATCCAGGCGCCCGGCTTGGGCAGCAACTTTAGCCATTTCGGATTCATGCTGAGCAAGACGTAGGGCAAAGACATCCCCAATGCAGCCATCATAAACATCGTAATCAGTTGCATGGCGGGCTGCGCAAAGGCGAAGCCCATGGCCACACCGAGAAAGGGAGCCGTGCACGGAGTGGCCAGCACGGTCACCAACAGACCATTGAAGAACGCGCCAGCGGGCCCTTCCTTGGAAGCCAGCTTGCCGGCCGCGCCCATGGCCGATCCACCAATCACGACCTCAAACACGCCGAACAGATTGAGGGCGATCAAAGTCAGCAGGACGGTCATCACCACCAAAAAGCGCGGATCCTGAAACTGTTGCCCCCAGGTGGGATTTCCGCCAGCCACCTTGACCACAAGAACCAGCGCCGCCAAAACCATGAACGAGACAAACACACCCGCCGCAAAATAGAATCCCAGGACCCGCACCTTGCCGGGCGATTCCTTACTCTGATTGACGAAGCTGAGAATCTTCAATGAAATCACGGGCAGCACGCAGGGCATGACGTTGAGGATCATGCCGCCCAGGAAAGCGAGCCAGAGCGCCGCCATGAAAGTGATGGGCGGACGGCCGCCACCGCTCTTAGTTGCGGCCGCGCCGGTTTGAGTCACCGGAGGCGGGACCGTGGCGACGGTCGATGTTTCCACGGCTGCGCCCACCGGGATTGTCACTTCATAGGCGGCCGACTCCTTCAAATTCTCGGTGTTGGCGATCAGCACACCGCGCAATTCCTTGGGCCACTCGTCGCCAAATTTAGAAAGCGTCTTGCTCAGGACGGTCACTCCGTCGGCCGAGGTCGATTCAGTTTCCGGCGCCAGCTTAAAATCCTCGGCCTCGTAAGGATAAAAATCCGGCGCCGGCAAGGCCTCGGAGGATTTCCATTCAATCCTAACGGATCGCTTTCCGTCGTCCGCCACGGAACCCCAAACCGCTGTCACCGCCAGGTCGGACGTTTTCACTGGAATCCGTTTCCGCCATAGTTCGAATATCGGGACGTTGGCCGAAGGCGTCTTTTCAGAGCCCACGACCAAGGTTGCGCTGACCACTGCATCGCCCGGGATGCACGAGGTCATGCACTCCAGCCAGGATACCTCGCCGGCGAGCACAAGTTCTCCCGGCTTCACGTCTTTGGAAATTGCCAGAGAAACCAGCAGATAGACTTCGTCGTGATACACGTAGCCCCCGGAGACGGAGTCCATGTACTTCTCCGGCGCCGGCCATTGGAGCGCGCCCGCCGTAACGCCCTCGGGCAGGTCCCACTTGATCTCGGTCGGCAGCCCCGTGCCGGGATTAACCCAATAAGTATGCCAGCCCTCGTCCATCTGTAGACGCAGCGCCGCCGTTACCGTGTCCCCGGGACGGGCGGTCGTCGAGTCGAGCTCGAGCGACACTTTGGTCGCCGTTCTAAATTGCATCGCCAAGGCCGAAGTTCCGACCAGGAGCCAAACCGCCAATATTCGCCAAATCTTCATTCGCATTCGGTGACTATGATGCATGGCTTCGTCTTTTATTTGAAGGATTTCATTACTTTGCATTGGACGCCAACTTGCGCGCCTCGTTCAGAACCTTTGTCAAACCAGTGTGAAAGTCTCATGAAACCGCTGTGCGGGCCATTCAACTCGGGGGTTGGTTGACGCGGGTCATCGATGACGATAGTTTCCAGCCGCACAATGATTGCCTCATCTACAA
>Ga0302117_10000927_pt1 | contig 13660 bp, 20 predicted proteins | sample AG5_322_MG_FD_203112 | JGI IMG/M metagenome (GOLD analysis project Ga0302117, IMG submission 203112) | Marine microbial communities from Western Arctic Ocean, Canada - AG5_32.2 | ecosystem: Environmental > Aquatic > Marine > Oceanic | place: Canada: Western Arctic Ocean | collected 2017-10-01 | reverse complement strand
GGCCTTTCCATCCTTCAGCCGTCGCGGGGTCGTACATTCGGACGTGACCGTTTCGGGCAAACGCCCGCGCACGGGGTTGAGCCTTCGGCGTGCCGTAGGCTGTGAAGCTGGCCAAAGCTTGGCCGCGCACTAAGTGGTGGTTCTCGCTCATTGTGTTGACAGGATCCAGCCGCCGATTGTCCACGCGCCGACGGCAATGCACGTGATAAGCACTCCGCATCCAACGAAGAAAAGAAGCACGCACGCCCACAGTTTTGTCTCTCGCTTCATTTTTTCTTGCCCAGCATTTGGGCACCGGTTTTGATTTCGATTTGATCGCCCAGGGCTTCGGCCACTTGGGCCTTGGCGTCCTTGGCTTTGAGTTCGGCAAACTGCGCCACTTGCTTTTCCAGCGTGGGCAGCGAAACTTTTGTGGCGGCCAGCATTCCTTTGGCGTCTATCAATCCGACATTCGCCAGCGCTTCAAAGGCTGGGCCGGCCTCGGCCACGGCGCGCGTTGTGCGGCCATCTTTCAATTCCCATCCCGCGATGGCGTCCGCGTCCGCTTCAATCATTTCACGGGCGCGCGCTTTGATGGCGGCGATTCGTTTGGCCAGTGCCTTATCGGCCACGGCGCAAAGTTCCAAGAGATCCGGCAAACGCTCGGCCGGCAGTTGGGCGGGGTCATCCTGCACGAGCGCCAAGGCCGTTGCCTGAGCTTCAGGGCAGACGGCGGCGGCTTTGCAATACTGGCAAGCCTTGGCCGATGGCCGGCGCAGGGCGTCGGGGTTCTCGCTCTCATCCAGAATTTGCTCCACGTGATCGCGGGCAATCACCAGATCCTCCAGGGCATAATGGCAAAGGCTTGTTTGCGGTGAGACCCAAGGTTGAATGATGGCCACGGTGACGCTGTGCAGTTCGGGGCGGGCTTCCTTCAACAGCACGGCGAGGCCGCGCAGTTGTAAATTGCCCATCGCATCAACCACATCCAACCGGCCGAATTTGTAGTCAATCACGAGCGCGTGCGTGTCGTAGATCACCACCAGATCAGCCATGCCGCTCACGCGCTCATCTGATCCCCAAAGCCGTTTCTCGCGGATCAGTTTGCAATCCTCCACGTTGGCACCTGGCGCAACATCCTCAAGCCACGCGCCCACCACTTTTGCCTCTAGCTCCATTGCAATTTCCACCGCCTTGCGTTCGTCATCATTGGCGAGCGGTTTAAGGCTCTGCGTCTCCATCCCTTCATGGCAGCGCGTGCCCATGCTTGCCACGGGGCTGCTGGGCGGTTCGGGGATGTCGCGCTCGGCATTCACACTGCCCGCGCATTGGGCCACGCGCTCCAGGCGGCTCATTGAAACGCGGCCTCGGCGTTCGTCTGTTTCGGGAGTCATTCTTTTGCCTCCTTCGCTTCGGCAACCTTGGCCGGCAGCACGTCGGTGTTGGCAAACTCAATGTCCATGGATGGTTGCCAGCCATCCACTCCACTCTCGCGCCATCCGTTGGCGTCAAAGTCTCTCACCACCGGCTTGCCTTGGCGGCGGATGGCGTCAAAAAAATTGGCCACCACCGGAACGCATTCGGCGGGCACCACCCACTTGGAAGATCCCACGCCCACGATGATGTCGTGCGCGGGTTTGGCTTGGTCGCTCATGCTGCTGCCTCCGCTGGCGCGAGTCCTTGCTTTGAAAGCTCGGCATCATCCGCCGAATCTTCAATGTTGGGCTTCTCAAACATGGCTTCGGCGAAGACCGGTTTGGCGGCGCTCAATCGGTTGTTGGCGAAGTCCGGCGAGTCGTGTTCCTTGTCCATTGCCTGGGCTTGCTCGGCATCCATCGGCCAGCGTTTGGAGTGGCGGCGCAGCACTGTCTTGCGCGCCATCTCGTCATAATCCGTGACCCACGGGCCGGAGTTGCCGGCCTTGGATCGCCCGCGTATGGCGTCGATTTCCTCGCGGGTCATGATCTCGTAGCTGGTCACACGCGCGGCGGCTTCGGCCCATGAGGCGCGCGAATAAACGCAGAGCAGATCGCCCCGGGGCGCGGAATAGTCAACCGCGTGCTTGAGGGCGGTGCGGCCTTGGCCGTCATCCTCCTGCACGTCAAAGGCATCATTGGCGCGCACCACCTTGGCCTCGGCGGTCACGCCATTGCGGCGGGCGATGGCCAGTAACCCTTTGTAGTCAATCACTAGCGTGCAGTCCTTTCCGTAAGGGATCAGGTGCGCGTGCCGGCCGTCCGGCTCAAGTCCCACGGCGGACAGATCCAACAGGCATTGGAATAAACTTGACTGCGTGCATTGCAGCAGTTTGGGGGTTCGGTTCAACGCCGTGAGGGCGATGCGGGTGAAGCGTTCCGGCGCGCAATGGCGGGGGAGGGCTTTGGCGATTTGCTCTTGAAAGGCTTGGCCTTCCAGTAGCGTTCGCAGTTCGGCCTTGTTGGTGGCCAGTTCATTCTTGCTCATTTGTCTTTCTCCTTGGTTTGGGGTTAGGGTTAAAATTGGCCGGCCAGCGCGCGCGAGTGACAAGGGTTCAACGCACGCCGGCCGGCCGGATGCTCCCCAAAGCACCCTTAGTAAAAAGCTTCCACGGCGCTGGATGTACTCACACCCAAGACAATCCCTGCAGCAGGAGAGGCGCCGTGAAAAAGTGCATCCGCATCCGATTGCGCCGTGCGGAAAAATCCATCATGTCGGGGGTGATCCTCCATAAACAAACGCGAATAAAAAGCCACGTGCGCGTTGGGCAATTTGAAGTCACCCCCACCTTGGATTTCGGTTTCCCAGCGGATCCGTTCCACGATAGCCTGGGCGCTGTAATGCTCACGGCCCGCCTCGATCACTTCCAAAGTGAAGCGCACAAAACGCTGGTAAACTTCGGGGTGCGCGCGGTGGTAGGCCGCCCACGCGATTGCATTGGGTGAGGTTGGCGCTGGCTTGAAAAGTTCGGGTTGGTGGGTCATTTTTTTTCCTCAATACTCAATCCATCCACGCGCCACTGTCGCCCTTGAACTGCTCGGCTCCGCAGCGTAAACACACGCGGGAACATTCACGGGTAAACCATCTGTGTTGGTTCCTCGCCGTCGTACCCTTGCAAGTCTTCGGCGGTCGTTTGGCGGGGCTGCTGCCTTGGGCATCTCCAAGCGCCATCGCCCCTCCCACTTTCTGAATGTAATTCCGCGACCTGTTCACGCCATTGAATTCACGGGGTTGGGGTTGAGTGAAAGAGATTGAGCTTCGCGCTGCGAAACGGCATCGCATCGCCGGCAAACGTGTTTGGCCTTGGGAACGGCCATTGAGCAGATAACACAAACACCACGCGGCCGGCGCGTTAAGGAGGCGGGGGTGAAGAACCCCTCTGAGGAAACGCCGCACGACCGCGTTGGTGATGTTAATTTTGGGAGCATCATTTCAGCCTCCCGTAAAGTTTGGTGATGGCTCGGCGGGTGGTGGCCGGAGTTCGGCGCACGTCAAAGCCGCGCCTAGCAAAGCCGCCCACGCCCATGTTGTATGCCGCGTAAAGTTCGCCGGCGGTGGGTTCGCGCTTCATCCGTTTGGCCAGTTGCCCGTGGATCATCGCAAGGTAGGTGCGCGCGTAAATTGCGGCCACGCTCGGATCGTTCACGCCTTTGGTGTAGGTCGTTGTCTTGTAGCCGTTGGCCTTGAGCCACTTGCCCGCATCCGTCCAGGCTGGCCGGTGCAGTTGGAATGCGCCATTGGCTTTTCCCTGGTCGCCAACGGCGCGGTGGTTGCCGTTGCTCTCCACAAAGGCCACGGCGGCGAGCAGCTTGCCGTTGATCTCCACGGCTCCGGCCGGCGCGGCCAGTAGCAGGGCGGCCAGCACGGCCAGTTTTTGTCTTGTCGGGTTTGGGGTCATTTTTCCTTGGGGTTTGGGGTTCAATACTTACTGCAAATCAGCCTTACTTTTCGCCCGCACTTGGGCGCGGCGTTTCATTTCCTCGCTGCGTTGGGCGGGGGTCATTTTTGCCCACACGGCTTTCCCGCCGGCGGGGGATTTTGACTTGCCGCCTTTTCGGCCCATCGCGGCCATGTAGTCGCGGACGGCTTTTGGAATTTCGCTCATGCTGTCAATCTGGATTGCTTGTTTAGTTCCCTAAGGCAGCTTTGCAAAAATGGGGTCATGTCAACCACCTCAGTGTCGTATTCGTTCCCTGCCCCTTCGTAGTCTCTGGCGGTGACGAATGCGGCGTGGCGTGGCTGGCCTTGGGTGGTGCGGCCAAAGTAATTGAACGTGACGCGCTGGCCAATGGCGGGCGGGTCTTGGCGGTCTTGGGCGGTGAATCCGTTGCCGATTCGGATGGGGAGACCTTCCCATTTGCAAAGTAGGGTTCCGGAGTCGTGGCCGGTCACGGTGGCCTCGCTGGATCCAAAGCGCTTAACTTTCAACAGGTCGCGGGTTCGGCCGTGGTAGTAGTGACTAGCGGGGCGGCGGAGCATGACGCCTTCCGCGTCGGCGTCGAGCAGGGCGGCTTCGTATTGTTTGAAGTGGGCGCGGGATTCGCATTTGGTTTGCTTCACAATCCGGCAATGCGCGGGCAGTGGGAGGGAATGCAAAGTTGATTGGCGTGACTCAAGGGGTTGATCGTTCACAATGTCAAAGGCCATGAACTTCATGCCTTGCCAGCTTCCGGATTTGCGGCGGATCATGCCGGCGGTTTTTTGGAACTGGTTGCGGGCCATCCATAGCTCGCCGTCAATCACTTGGCCGACTGGCATTGCGGCCGTGAACCATTCAGGGGCGTTGAATGTTTTGCCGTTGCGGCTAATGAATCGGCTGCCGTCCCATAGGGCGCGGACGCCGTCGAGTTTTTCACTCATCCACCAGCCGGCGGGGTCGGTTCCTTTCCATTGTTCTGCCAGCGTCGCCTTCACGGGCCGAACCGTAACAGAAGCGGCTTACTTGTCAACGTGTTTTTTTAGAGTCGGCGCAAAAAGAGCGCGGGGGCTGTTATCCCCCCCGCGCTCAATCATTGGCTTGCTATCCGGCCAAGTACATGACGGCAAACATTATCGCGACGCACAGCGCGTGCCACTTGCGCGCTTGCCAATAGTCGAGGAGCGCAAAGCTCCCACTTTTATTTTTTCGCGCGCGCGGCTTTCGCTTGGCCTTCGGTCTGTCGCTGGTCTTCACTTTGCTCATTTTTTACCTTTCCAACGGGCTGGGTTAATCGTCCCGTCATAAGGTCAGACGCAAACCGTTTGTCTGTGATTCACTTTTCTTCCCAAAAGTTGCGCCCACGGGATTGGGGGAGGGTCAGCATAGCGCGGCAGTTGTCAAAGCCGCTCACACGCAAACCTCCGGCCAATTTTGTGGCCTACAAGCGGCGTATCCGGCGAATCACTCCCAAAGGGATTGCGACAAAATCGCCTTCGGGGGTTTGGTCGGCGCGGGTTTCAAATAGGCTGGTGGCCACTACGATGTGGTCGGGGCGCTTGGCGGCGAGGCGACCGATGGTGATGCAGCGGGCGGGCTTGGATTCGGTCACGGTTTGATTTGTGAAAGCGCATATATCATCCCAGTGGATTTCCAAAAGCGTGCCGAGTTTGGCGGGCACTTTCATTTCGGAATGATCCTGAAGTGATTCACCGGCAAAATGCAGCGAGGGGTTAAAATCCGAAACCGCCGGCGCTCAATTTTTCCGGCGCGCCATTTATCGCACAGGGATTTCGTCGTGTGCGAATAGCTCTTGCCCGTGTGTTCGGCAATCTCCGCGACGGTGTACCAACCGGCCGGCACCTTGTCGGCGCTGGTCAGTGGATCGGCCAGCGCGGCGGCGAAGTCTTTGGCGGTCTTTTTGTCCATGTTAAAATTCTTCCAAGCCGGTGGGCAAAAGCCAATGCGGGCCGCATCTCCGCGCCAGCCATGTGATCGACGTTGCCCCTTTGTAAACGCCGAAAGCCCAGGCGTTTTCCCACGCGGCGGTGGCGAGCCGATTCTTGGCGTATCGCATCCGGCTGAAGTCGGCGAGGCATCCAATGCTGTACCCGTGAGTTCCGCCTTGCCGCCGTCCGGTCTGTACTTCGACGCGGTGCAGATGGCCCATGATGATGGTGCCGCCTGGCGCGGCGTAGTGGGTGGCCGCTTCCTTCACAGCGTTCATGTTCGCGCTGTATCCGTGAGTAAATGCAAGCTGGCCATCGGCCACGCGATGCACGCCCGTTTCGGCGTGGTACTCGTAGAGTTTGGTCTTGGTGCGCCGGCATTGTTTCTCGATGCGCTCAATCACTTCGGCGGCGGCAAAGCGCATCGCGCCGTTGCTGTGGCTTTCGCGGATCCGCCACAAGCGGTCTTCGTGGTTGCCTAAAAGGTAAACATCGGGCGCGTAGGATTCGAGGAAACAAAACCCCTGCACCAGATCTTCTGTGAGGTCATCGGCGGCGGCGCTGTCTTCGTTGGAAATACCCATGCGTAGACCGGCGAAATCGAAGTTGTCGCCCACGTGGATTTTCAGGTCGGGCTTGTAGTGGTCAACAAATTTCAGGAACGCGAGGCGCGCGCCCTTGTCGATCATTGCCCCGTGGTTGTCACCCACGGCCACCCATTTTTTCCATCCTCTTTTGCTCATAATTCAAAACCCCCGCAAGGGATTCGGATTGAGCGTCACCATTTGTCAATCGGGCAACGCTCAGTCTGTAATGCCAATTTGGGCAAGCTGCATCCGCACTCCTCGCAGCGGCCCAGGCCAAAGCGTGCATCGCGGTTCATCTTCGGGCAGTCAAAACAAGTTTTCGCGCGGTGGCTCAACGTGACTTCATCGGCCACGGGGAATCCCGCCTTAGCCCAAAGACCAACGGAGGTGGCGAGCTTCTTCATCATTGCTGCGAGAGATAAAGTCATTGGCCGGCCTCGATTCGTTCCTCTAGTTGGTTGATTGTTTTCAGTGCGTCGCGCGTCCATTCGGGAGCGGCCAGCGCGGCGGCGGCAAAGTCAGGTCGGGCGATCAGACGGCGGCTGTTCTCCAGCTTCACGCATCCGCAAAAGTTCAGCATTGACAAGAGAATTAATAGCCTCGTCCACTTCATCATCCTTGCGCCCCCGTCGCTTGCTCGCGGCTTGCACGGTCAACATTCGGCTGATGCCTTCCAGCGCGGTGGCAATGCGCGGGATGGCGGCAATGGCGGCGAGGATTTGCACGGCTCATTTTTTGGAGTAGGCGGCAAAGGCGTCCACGATGGACTGCCCGCCAATGTAGGCCGGCACGATAATCACCACGGCGGCAATAATTTGCTCGGCCAGTTCGGGGGATACGTTCGCCCACTCGGTGGCCATGACGGTGAGAAGGCCACCAATGGCCATCCAGAGCTTGCGGGATTTCATTTTGTCTTTCATTTTTTATCTTTCGTTTTATTGTCGCGCATCCGATCAATTACGAACGCGACAAATTTGCCGAGGGCGTAAAGGAACGTGACCGACAGAATTGCCGTATTCAAAAACGCATCGAAGCCGCCGAAACTGGCGGTCGCCAATCCCGCGCCGCTGACGCCCAAAACTTTGCCGATGTCTAAAAAATGTTCGTCCATTACGGGCCTCCTCCGCCAAAGCATTTGATACCTTCCCAGGAGGTTTCGAGTTCGCCCGCCGCTGGGCCAACGGTTGTCCAACCACTCGTCGCGGTTGTCCCGCAACTCCCCTCCACCTTAAGTCTTGCGCGAACGAAAATATAATCTTCATCCCAGCAGTCCGCCTCGGCAACGGTAAAGGTTTGGCTCGTCCCTCCATTTGAGACGGTTATGGACGCGCCGTTATCGTCGGCATCAACCCAAGAATAGGAAGCGCACCCGCTCGACGTGTCGCAGCTCAAATCGTATTGAAGCTCAACGGTCATCGTTAAGCCGGAAAGCGAATCGGATCCGCCAGACAATGAGTTTGCGTAATAGTAGGGAACAACGTCCGCCTTGATCGCATAATTTACGCTCGCGCCAGAATCAACCCAAAGTTGTATCGAGGAATCAACATTGAAGGCGGGGTATGTGCTGCCGTCGTAAACTGCCGCGCCGTTGTATGGGAATGTCTCGATGGCGCTCAAGGTTTGAGCGAGCGAGTCCGAGCAAATCGACGTGGCGCAATCTGAAATGTCGCACGCCGTCACCTCAACCGACCAGCCGACTGCAATATCATCCGAGGAGTCCTGCGCGGCGGCGTTCGTTGAATCGTAGCCGAGCAAGTTTATCCCCGCTTGCAGTTGCGAATATGTGAACAGCATCCCTGCAACCAAATCGCTGCCGCTAGAACAGGCTGGCGCGCCGAAGGTGGAAAGGGTGTCGTTGGTCAGCTTGCAATTTACCCAAAACCGCAAATTTGTATCGGACGCCAGCGAATGGGAAACGCTGGTTGCTGTCAGGATGGGCTTGCGGTAGCAGCCCGAGGTTGTTTCCTGCGTGATGGCGAGGCCGGTATATACCGCTGCCGGAGTGGTGCAACCGCCTCCTCCGCCGCCCTCGCTCGCGTAACGGTATGGATTGATGATGAAAGACATTTTAACGGTAGCCAATCAAAGCAACCTTCAGCCCCTTACCCGCCGTTGCGCTTCCGATTTGGTCGAGGTCTATGGTCAATTCCGCATCATCCGCGATGGCGGCATCCGAAACAACTGCCGGAGCCGCTGCGGTTGTCGAGGTTTTCTCGCTCGCGTCGATGCTCAGTTTTGTTGAGAGAATCGTTGTCCCGCCTTCGTTAATATCGACAACAATTGTTGAGCCAACGGGCGCGGTATTCACACTCGCGCGAACCTCGGTCAACGTCATCGCGTGAGGCATCCGAAATGTTAGCTTGGCGGCTCCGGTCGTCAGGTCGGTCGTCTCGTCGCTCGCGGCCATGACAAGTTCGGCGGGGAGCTTCACCTTTTTGGGCGCGTTGGAATCGGAGGCATCCGCAACCGCAATGTGATCGCCCGCGCCAAAGTTTTCCGCTCCGAAAGTTGTATTTGTTAAATCGGCCAAGCCGTCCACGTCCAACGCCAATTCGGTTGCGTCAATCTTGAGTCCGCCCGCGCTTTTGAGGTCAGCGGAAAAGGCCGTGCCGGTGAGGTCGAGGCCATCGCCGGCGGTGTAGGTTGTTCCACCGCCGCCGGCCGCTGCCCATTCCACGGCCGTGGCGCCGCTGTTCATCGTTAGCACTTCGCCGGCTGCACCCTTGGCCAGTCTCACGTTGTCGCTGCCGTCGTGGGTGAGTACGTCGGCGGCGGTGGTGAGCGGGGAAAGCGCATCAAAAGCATCCTCGGCGGTGGCTTGGCCGGTTCCGCCGTTGGCGATGGAAATTGATTTCAAGGTAACTTCGCCGCCGGTCACGGTGAAATCGGTGGTGGCAAATTTGGCGATGCCTTTGTTGGTGGTGCTGGCATCTTCGCCGGAGATCGTGAGCGTATCGCCGGCCACGCTGGTGTTGATGCCTTCGCCGCCGGCGGCCACGAGGGTGTCGGTGGTGGAATCGGCGGTGGTGGTTCCGCTGTCGCCGGTGACGGTGGCCCAAAGGTTGGGGGCGGTGGAGGTGCCTGGAGTCCAGTTGGTGCCGTCCCATGATAGCACTTGACCGGTGGTGGGGGCGGCCGTGGCGGTGTCCACGTCGGTGAGGTTGTCAATGGTGTGGGTGTGCGTTGGCGGGATGCTGCTTGGCGCCCAGTTCGTGCCATCCCAGGCCAGATGATCGCCGGAGCTTGGGGTGGCCGTGGCGGTGTCCACGTCGCTCAGGTCGGTGATGGCCGAAACGCTGCCAGCACCATCGACCAGCTCAAAGCCGGTTCCGGCGGAATTGACGGCCACGTGTTTGCTGGCGGTGAGGGAGGAAAGGCCGGTGGTGCCTTTCAGGTGGGCGTAATTGTAATCTCCGCTCTTTGTCCATTCGACCGTCTCGGAGTCGGCGGCGGTGGCAGCGAATGAATTGGCGAAGGCGGATCCGCTGGTGACGCTCGACGGCGGCACGGTGGGGTTGGTGATGATGTCCTTATGTAACGTGATGGACGTTTGCAGCACGGTGTGAAATTTGGTGCTGCGTTCAACCTCGATTTCAAAAATTCGGGTGATGCTGTCGGCGGTGGCGCTAGTGAATGCGGTGTTAAGTTCGGTGGTGTTCAGCACCAGGTCGCCGGTGAAGGTGTTGGCCGTGGTGTCCTTCGTCCACGTTTCCAAAAGGCAATCGGGATCTGCTCCGGTGAGTCCAATGCCCACCGCAATGTCAATGTCCGAAACGTCCACAATCTGCACGGGGGCGGTAAATTTGCCGGTCGGTTCCAGCAGTTGAACGACCAGGCGAATAGTATCTTCACGGAACAGCTTGGGAAGGTTGACGGGGAAATCGCTGGTGGCGCTCTTGGTGAGCTTGTTGTTGAAGGTGTCGACGTAAAGATTAAGTTGCATGGTTTCCCTTTATTTGTGGCGGGGGTTCGGTTTTATTAAATGTGAGACCACCTGCGGCCTTCAATGTTTACATCAATGTAGGTGATTGGGCTTTGCGTGCCGGCGGCGTCAGTTTGAACAATGGACGCCCTGGAAATTAAGATCCCAACCACCGTCCTTCCTGCTCGCGTGTCGGTGTATGGTGGAGACAGTCGCCACGGGTTTCCGGATTGGCCGATTTTTGGCCACGCAAAGTTATTCTGTGAATCAAAGGAAACATCATCCGGATGCTGGTTGGCCAGCATTGACGGGATAGGAAGCCCCCAATTGGAACCCTGCTCATATCCTCCAAATATCCCTGCGGGCATTGTGTTGGGGTAAGCTTCAAACAAAACAAAACCGAAGCCGCCACCGGACAGATCCAGGTTGAAAAGTTTGGTGGCGGGCTTGGCCTCCGCTGCGGCCACGACTGTTGGTTCCCCTTTTCTCAGCCTGAGAAACGTGCCACGGCTCGTGCGGCTCACCATAATGTCGGGGGAGGGTTGGACTTGATTGCGCAAGGCTTCGCGTGCCAGTTGCTCGTCAGCGCGGCCGCCGAGGCCACCGGCTACGTTCTGCGTCAAGGGTGGGTTGGTAAAGCTCATCAGTATGTAGCGGGCAAGTATAAATAATTGTTCCAATCTTCGGCGTGCCAATACTCCTGGGTAATGGTCATTTTGTTTCGCTGGTAATCAACTTGAGGGGCTTTCTTCAGCCATTCGCCATAGTCGGGCATGGCGAATTTGAGGCCAGCCGGCACGCCCTCCTTGCTGCTCATGTCCGCCACGCTCACGCGCTTGTTGACGTTCGCCAGCGCGTAAATTTCCTTTGATGATGTCGGCACGGTTATTGATTTTTGCAAAACGTATTGTGATATAATGTAGGACTCGATCCCATCGCGAAACATGGTTATGATGGCCTTTCCAGCCGTGCAGCACGCCGTCCCCAGTTCCTTCCAAATTGCCGCCCCCGCACTAATGTCCGTTATCACCCAGGCGCGGTCAAGGGATGGCGCAACCCAAAAGCCGCCTACCGCCCATCCGTCCAGTCGGTCGTTATTGGTTGTGGGCGGAGCTGTTGCCGTCCAGTTGTTCATGATGTTCCAAATCATCCCGTGCTGGTATAGATCCGCCGCAAGGTCGCAGCTCCATGCGGCAATGACCGCATCAAAGGTGCCGTCGGTTTTCATTGTCTCGACGTTTTCGCGGATCCAGGCATATTCGGTTGGGCAAAGATTGTGAAGCGAGCGCAGTGTGGGGTGCGTCCAGATGTTTTTTTCGTAGTCGCTCGATTGCAAGCCCCATTGGGTGAACTCCGCGCCGGTTCCAATGTCGTCATCATACGAAACGTCAAGGGTTGCAAGCCCTCCCTCCATCGGCGTGACGGTGAGGGAAACGGCGGGCGGGGTGCCGGCGTCGTCGTCGGTTTTCTCAGCCTTGATTTGCGAGGCGAGGGAGCGGATCTCGTCATTTGTTCCGACGTATTGCTTGGCCGAAACCCAGCCATGCGCGGGCGTGTAACTCAGCGCGCTCGCTTGCTTGACGGGGCTTTTGTCTCCGTGAATTTTTGCCATTTTGTTTTTACTCCGAAACCTGTTCCTTTATCTGCTGCACGTTGTTTGCAACATTCTGGGCGCGCTCGGCGTTCTTTTGGGCAAGCGCAAGGTGCTGTTGGGCAACGTTCAATTGGGTGGTTTTCATCCCCAGACCGCCGCCGATCTTTTCAAGGCTGGTCGCCCCGAATCCGCGCCAAGCTCCTTGGCGGCGTTCCAAATCTGCCGAGCGTTTTTTGGAGGCTTCGATTTCCTTGGCGGATTTTACCGCTGACGCCGCTGCCGCCGCTGCATCAGCTCCGTCGTCAGGGTCTTCAATCAGGGCCGCAGCTTTGATCACCTTATCCCGTTTATCTTTTCCTGCGTTTCTCTCCGCCCGCAGTTGCCGCAGATACTCCTGTTGGCGTTCCGAAATTCCTCCCTCTGACCCCGACATTATTTTAAACGCTCTTGAAAAGTCAAGATCTGACAGGGCGTGAAGTGCTTCCGCAAAAGTGTCAAACCACGCTTTTTGTCCCGCATTGAACTCATCCCACCTGTCAAAAAACCAACCCAACGCAGACGCCCAGCCGCTCTGCCAGCGCAACGAAACCCCTGCCATCTTGTCGCCCGCTGCTCCGAGCCTTTCGATGGCGTCGGCGTGGACAACCACATCCATGGCGGCGAAATCATCGCCAAGCCCCTGGACGCCCACACGCATCATGTTAATCATTTCAGCCGAGCTTTTCCCGAAAACCATTTGGAACGCCTCTTGATTGGCGGCCAATCCCATGTCCATTTTTTTCACATTGTTTCCAATTTGCTCAAGTAATTGAGGCCCATTTTTATTTTTTAAGTCCTGCAAGGAAACGCCAAGGGTTTCAAAATAATTCGCGTATTGCTCGCGCGAAAGCTCGGTTGTCATCTTGTTCTCAATTTTGCCCTTTAAGACGATCATTTTTTTGTACGATTTCATCATCGTCTCAAGCGTGCCGCCCGTCTGGGTGGCGGCGTATTCCATCTTTTGCAGCCACACCGTCGAAACGCCAAACGAAACGCCGAGGTCACGCAAGCGCGTTCCCCAGTCGATTGTCTTTTTGACTTGCGCGCCGATCACGGCAAGCGCCATTGCGCCCATCATTTTGCCCATGCCCGAAGACATGGCGGATTTCATTTTGGTCTTGAGAGTTTGGACGGAGGCTTTGGCTTTTTGGATGCCCGCCTTGAAATTGGTTCCGTCGAGGGAGAGTTTGCCGCCGAGCTTAAATGGCATGGTTGGCCTCCGGTTTCTTGTTCAACATTTCGACGGCCTCGGCCACAAGGGCGTCGTGGTCGTGGTCGGCACGTTCGCGCATTTCCTTACGCTTGGCGCGGTCGCAAACTTGGATGTGCCCCTCCATTTCGTGCCATGCGTAAAAGTCCCACATCGCCTGGACAAACGGGCAGTCCACCGCCTCGGCGGGGGTATAGTTCAGCCGGCTCTGAAGCGTGGCCTTTATGTGTTGCAGGAAGGGCGTGCCGGAATCGGCCATTGAATTGTCGCCGCTGTCGTGCCGGCTGATGGTGCTTGGTGTTTCGGTTCCTTCTTCGATGTATTTCGCAAGGGCGAGCATTTGCTTGCCCCAGTCAATCTCTTTGAACGGGGCGACACGGAAAAGCCAAAGGCGGATTTTCCATTCCAGCCAAGGGTCTTTTAGGGTGGGGGCGATGTCGGCGGCTTCGCGGGTGCAGATGAGAATGGCGGTGATAATCTGCTCCGGC
>Ga0302117_10000916_pt1 | contig 13712 bp, 10 predicted proteins | sample AG5_322_MG_FD_203112 | JGI IMG/M metagenome (GOLD analysis project Ga0302117, IMG submission 203112) | Marine microbial communities from Western Arctic Ocean, Canada - AG5_32.2 | ecosystem: Environmental > Aquatic > Marine > Oceanic | place: Canada: Western Arctic Ocean | collected 2017-10-01 | reverse complement strand
GAGATTGTTTGATTGCCTTTTCTGAGACTGAATATCTAATCAATTAACCTCAAGATACAAAGTGAATCATAATATGTCAAAAGTACCAGAAGGTGGAACGATGCCAAATATGGTAACTCTTCAAGGAGAAGTGGATAATTTCTTTTTGACATTAAAAGAGAGACTAGAGAGAATAGAAATAGACACAGATTCTTCCAACGGTGTTCACATCTTATGCTGGCATTCAGGTCCAGCTGTAGAATGTGATTTAGTAATTCGACCCTCAACAAGTAATCCATACCCTTGTGAGGTTCATTGTGAATTGGTGTTGCATGATCTGTACATTCCTAGTGGTGCTGGGGAATGGGGGCCAAAGGAAATAGAACACCAAGTTTCGTGGCTGAATAACCCTGTTGGGAAAAGACCTCAGGGTGAGCCTAGGTATTGGATTCATGTTCGTGATGTAGTAGATATGATATCAGTATTATTTTCTAATCTACCAAATGGTGTAATTGATGTTAGTGGTAGGCGTTGTTGGAGTCATGAAGCGATGTCAAGTGAATTAGAGATGCTTTTCAAAAGAGTAAAGGCAGCAGAATCAAAGACGTTTCAATTAGAAAATTTGAAAATTTTTGAGCCCAAGACCGAACCAATGGTATCACCACCTAGGCCTAATCTTGGACCACTACATTCTGCCTGCCAAAAGGCTGGATTAAACGGATGGCATCCATTAGTTCCATTTAGAGTCGGTTTGATGGAGAGCATTGCACATCAGTTGTTGTAGTGTAATTTAGTGGTTTAATCCTCTGCAAATAGACCCGCGCCTAACAGTGGTAATAGTAAGGAAGCATCACCTTCAACTACAATTTGAGGCGCATCAGCACGGATTTTCCCCCAACTTATTGCTTCTTTGAGTCTTGCTCCAGATAATGAACCATCATGTTCCGAAGCCGTTGTAATCTGCACTGCAGAATTCAATCCCCCTCGATATTGATTCCACCAGATAACATGGTGTTTGGATATACCTCCTCCAACCATCAAAGCGTGTGAAGAATCGGCGCCCCAAACCAAGTCTGAGAGGATTTGTTGGTCTTCTAACAGGTCAAGATTGAAGTCTCTTGCCTTTTGCCTGTGCATAAATAATTGAGCCCCAACAGAACCATCATATATCCCTGGGATAATAATCGGGATTCGGTGTTTAGCAGCCCAATGAAGTAGACTTGATTCATCGTCAATTCTGTCACCCAAAGCCCAACATAATTCTACACTACCGAATCCTTGCCATGGATTTTCAGGGTTTGCCGTGCGTCTCTCATCATCAACCTCTTGTAGTATTGGCATTACAATTTTTTCAATAATATCACCATAACTAGCATTTGGAACAATCACATTCCCAAGTCGATTCAAGCCCTGTTCACCCAGTTCAACATCATCTAATTCAAATGCACCATGATAGTAATCACTGAAACTTCGAGCAATGTCATGGTCAAGTGTTCCACAAGTTGTCACAACTACATTGAAGCGTTTTCTTTTCAATGCCTCAACGAAGAATCCGCGTGTTCCAGTTGCACATAAGCAGGCTGGAAAAGAAAGCCAGTTTAACTGGGAATTGTCATCTTCATTTGAAGAATCATCAAGTTGCTCAAACATATCCTTTAGAATGTCGCGTGCTAAGGCAAGTTTAGTCGCTGTAAATCCACCTGCTGTGGCCATCTGGTCCAACAGTTTCGAGGCATTTCCAGTGGTTGAAAAATCGTAATCAACCACGGGCAAATCAAAGTCGTCTCGGTTTACCATTACATCACCCGACAAGCCGCTTCAAAATGAATACAGCGGTTATTCACAGAGCCTCTCAATTTCCTTTATTACTTCATTTGCAACATCAATTCCAGTCGCTCTTTCAATCCCCTCAAGTCCTGGGGATGAATTTACTTCCATCAACAATGGTCCACGACTTGACTCTAGCAAATCTACTCCGCCGAATTGGATATTAAGGGCTTTACAAGCGTCAATACACATACGCTCAATATCTGGTTCAAGTTCTAGTTGTTCGCCAGTACCACCCCGATGGATATTACTACGGAAATCTTCGCCTTTTCCAGTTCTCCTCATTGCGGCTACGACTTTATCACCGACAACGATTGCTCGAATATCAGTTCCTTTGGATTCAGCGATGTATTCTTGGACAATTATTGGTTGGTGTAATCTTGCTAGAACATCAATTACTGATTCAGCACTTGCAACAGTATCACAACGCATTACACCTATTCCTTGGGTGCCCTCCAATAGTTTCAGAACCACAGGGGGGCCACCAACTGTTTTGATGCAAGTGTGTAAGTCTGCAGATCCTCTTGCGTACGCTGTCCTAGGCATTGGCAAATCAACCGCGGCAAACCGCTGTAATGCTCGCAATTTATCTCTACTTGCCGCAATACCATCGCTGGGATTAAGGACAGGAACTCCAACAGCTTGAAATTGCCTGAGTATTGTTAATCCATGGCGCGTAATGGAAGCCCCAATCCTAGGTACAATGCAATCCATTGGTTGAACAATTTTATCCCCATTATAGAGTACTGTTGCTCCTTCTGGTGATAAGTCAATTGTACACCTAGTTGGATTGAGATAACTAACTCCATGTCCTTCACGCCGGGCCGCGGCTGCTAGTCTAGTAGTGCTGTAGAGTTCCGGCCCTTGGGTCATGATGACTATCTCGAGTCTCCGTCCCATACCACCCCTTGGATGGCTCATTGTTTTCAAATTGACCGATTGGACTTATCCCTCATTTTCCAATTGGAAAATTCGATCTCTCAATTGCGCAGCCTTCTCAAATTCAAGTCTAGTTGCTGCCAGTTTCATCTGCTTCAGTAGTCTATCGAGGAGCCGTTCAAGATCTTCATTCATCACAGACTCATCAACTGTTGTGATATTCTCATCTCCCTCCAAAATCGAAGAAGCAACATTTGCCCACGAAGGTTGGCTAACATTGCTAACTGATTCTCCTTCTGAGGCCCACCCATCTGTCCCTAGGTCAAATCGTTTTGCTAAATCTCTTTCATCTCTGATTTTTCCACTTTGGCCTGTGGTTCCGCCAACAAATCTCTTGCCACCACTGCCACCTGTGCCCGCAGTTCCAGCCAATAGTTCCTCTACTTCGATACCCATTATGGGTAATTCTTTGACAATAGTTTTTGGGGTAATACCATTCCTAACATTGAATTCATCCTGCCGTTTTCGTCTTTCAACAGTTTGAAAAATTGATGTACTCATCGCATCAGACATTGAATCTGCATACAACAACACTCTTCCATTTTCATTACGTGAAGCCCGACCAATGGTTTGTAGAAGGGAACGCTCATTTCGTAAAAATCCCTGACGGTCAGCATCAAAAATTGCTACTAACGAAACTTCGGGGAGGTCAAGCCCTTCTCGCAATAAATTAATTCCTACAATTACATCAATGTGACCAATTCGTAAAGCCTTAATGATTTCAGATCTCTCGATGGTGTCAATTTCAGAATGAAGATAATGTGATTTTACCCCCATTCTCTGTAAATAACTGGAAACTTCTTCAGCAAATTTGATTGTCAAAACAGTAACCAATACCCGTTCCCCATTCAATGTACATTTGTTAATCTCATCAAGTAAATCCTGAATTTGGCCTTCTGTAGGGCGAACTTCAATTTCAGGGTCAAGTAAGCCGGTCGGGCGTAATTCCATACGCACAATCCCTTCAATTTGTTCAAGGGATTTTAGAAGGCTATGTGATTTCTTAGGTTTCGGTATTTCTGGTTCAATAGCTCCACCGCCTCCTGGGACATGGAGTAATTCTTTGGGGACGTTCTGCCCTGTCACCTCAGCAAGGTGGCGAAGTTCTCTCTCTCCTGGTGTTGCAGAGGCGTACAACATTTGTGGGACAAGATTTTGAAACTCATCTATACGTAATGGTCTGTTGTCAGCAGCAGATGGTAATCTGAATCCATGTTCAATCAAGGACATTTTTCTTGAGTGGTCACCAGCGTACATTCCTTTTAATTGAGGGAGTGTCACATGGCTTTCATCCATGATAACGAGGAATTTGTCGGGAGCCCCGTGAAATTGTTTAGCAGCAGCTGCAAAAAAATCAAGCAAGCAGTATGGTCTTTCTCCATGAGTTCTACCATCAAAATGCATAGAATAATTTTCAATAGCTTTGCAGTGTCCAGTTTCTCTGAGCATTTCTAATTCGAAAGTGGTTCGAGTTTCAAGGCGGTGCGCTTCCATTTCTTTACCTTCTTTCTCTAATTCATGTATTCTCTCTGATAACTCAAATTCGATATCTTGTAATGCTTGTGCGAATCTTTCTGGGCTAGTCATGAAAAATTCTTTTGGATGTATCCAAGCTTCTTCTAATTCGTCAAGTGGTTCCCATGAAACCGATTCACAAACCTGGATTCTCGTGACTCCATCAAAGTCAAATCGAATACGAAGAGGGTCATCTCGGCTTGGCATCCAGACATCCACAACTTCACCGCGGCAACGAATTTCTCCCCGTGAGATTTCACCGGTTATGCGTTGGTATTGTAATTCAACCAACTGTTTGACTAAGTCAAGAGGTTCGATTGCTTGGCCGACGTATATTCTTGCGTGTTGCTTTAGGAATGTTTCAGGTGGGTTGAGTCCATAAATTGCTGAAACAGTGCCAACGGTGATGACATCAGGACGGGATACAAGTGATGCAACAGTGGCAAATCGCTCTTGTTCTATTCTTTCATTCATCTGCAATTCTTTGTCGATGTATAGGTCTCGTTTTGGTAGGTATGCTTCTGGTTGATAGTAGTCATAATGGCTGACAAAGTATTCTACAGCATTTTCTGGAAAAAGGGTAGACATTTCCTGCCACAGTTGACGGGCTAATGTTTTGTTGTGGCTAAGAATCAGGGTTGGTATATTCAGTCTTTCAATAATGTGTGCCATAGCGAATGTTTTGCCTGAACCAGTTACGCCAAGAAGGACCGCCCTCTCCTGTGAATTATTGAATTGAGAAATCAATTTTTCAATTGCTTGTTTTTGGTCACCTGCAGTATTGTATTCTGAGTGTAATCGGAAGCAGGAGACTGATGGGTCTAACCAGTCTGAAGCCGCCCCCTCAATGGCTTTGGACAAATCAAAATGGTCGATGTCATCAGTTGCCATAGAAACCACTTACAATCGATTGTCCTTCAATTCATGGGCGATATAGCCCACCATTAACATGCAGAATAGCACCAGTGATGTAACTAGAATCATCAGACAATAGGAATGATATGACATTAGCAACTTCCTCAGGATCACCGAGCCTTCCCATTGGAATCGTTTCCTCTCTAGCGCTTCTTTTCTTTGGTGAGTCATTAGCAACTAGATCAGTATCAATAGTTCCTGGTGCAACCACATTCACTCTCTGGCCACTTGGTGCAACATCAAGTGCAAGCGAGCGAGCCCAACTATGCAATGCTCCTTTTGAAGCGGAATAATCAGCACCAGTTGCGGCTCCTTTAATCCCTAGTTGACTGCCTAAAACTACGATTGAGGCCTTCTGTGAGAGGTATGGCGATAGTGCTTTCCAAACAAGGAATGAGCCAGTAAAATTGACATTCATAGTTTGTTCAAGTGCTTCAAGAGTTAGTTCCTCGGCTTTTCCACGCTCATACACTGCATGATTCAATACCAGTGCATCAACACCTTCCTGAATCCAAGGATGGTCTGCAAGAATCATCACCTCACCAGAATTAGAGCAGTCCACTTTAACAGCGACGCAATCACACCCAATCTTTCTTACATCTGCGATGACATTCTCTGCAGATTGTGAATCTGTATGGTAGGTGATTATCAGGCGGTATCCCTCCTTGGCGAGGCGCCTAGATGTGGCCGCTCCAATTCCTCTGCTTCCCCCAGTGATTACTGCCAATTTATTCACGTCATCACCTCAATCTTCTAGCATGAGCCCTTTATCTGGTTCCATTAATATGATGGCTAATAGGAGAATCCACCCCGTCAACATGGATACACGAAACAGAGTCGTTTGGAAATTAGCAAACTTCTCACGCCCTATGATAACAGCGATGTTCAATATCGCCATCACCCCTGCTGCCCCTAGGAACCAAATTTCATCCATCGGGTTAGATATTGCAAAGCATGCGAACCAGACTAGAGTTAGTTGAACAGATGTTCGAGTAGTAGTCTCCTCAGAGAATCGCGAAGGGAATGAATGAATACCGTTTTCTCGGTCACTCTCTACATCCATACGTGCATAGTTGATATCGAAGGTGGTTATCCAGAGTGCAACTCCTAGGGATATGAAGAAAATAGTTGGATACCAAAGCAGGTCGGTGTAAGTGCCGTGCATCCCGGTAATTGCAGCCCAACCATGCACATCTGCCGCAACTGCAACCCAAGCCCCAGCAGGTGCAAGGCCAAGACACAGTCCTAGCCACAAGTGACACAGCCAAGTGTGACGTTTTGTGTATGGGTAGATGACGAAAACCAAGACAGGAAGCCAAGCCATCATCAATGCCACTTCGTTGAGTTGCCAAGCACCTAGGAGAAGCATACCAAGGAAAATTGCAGATAGATTCCAAGCCGCTTTCATGGACATATCTCCAGAAACTAGGTGCCGGTTTGCAGTTCGTGGGTTAGCGGCATCAACATCTCGATCAATAATGCGATTCAGAGTCATTGCAAGGCCACGAGCTCCAACAGCAGCGATGAGAATCCAGGCTAGGTCTATCCGCACCCAGCCGAGTACACTAACGGGGAGTTCATGCATGAATTGATTGTAGGCGAGAATGTAACCAATTAGCACAAAGGGGAGAGAAAAAAGCGTATGCTCAATTTTTACGAACTCCAAAATTTGCTTAACACCCATATTACCACCTCGTTACGTTTGGTTGCCAAGTTGTCTGTTCGTATCCATCATAGCCAGCCATGCTTGCTACTTTAGCAAGAGTTTCTTGGTCATGGATTGTGATTGGAGGCCAACTTCTGATTGGAAGAATTGGGTCTAGTGCTGATATTTCTTGTCCCGCACTTGCAAGTGCTTTACGCCCTGGGTGTGGGATTGGAGTGGTAGCATCCCAGCAAATTCTGGTACGGTCAGAATCAAAATGTAAATCTCTGCCAACATCAAATCTAACGGTTAATTGCCAGAGTAATTTTTGGTTTGACCCTGCTGAATGTAATTTCACATCATCATCAGTGATAAAAAGCCACCTTAGGTGTTCGGATTCTTCTAATTGCCAAATTGAATTCATCAATTGAAAAATACGTTGCCTTTGAGCCCTACTAGCTTCAACTTGTACAGCCCAAGATGATGGGTCAAGAATTGCTTGCATTCCGTTGCTTGGGCTAGGTGTATCATCAATTTTTGTAGTTATGACCATGATTGATGGTCTTAGGAGAATTGCCTCACTCACCTCATTCATTGCTCTGACTTTAGCACAGAAGTCAACCGAAACCCCTGGTGCATCAACTTGTCCACGGCGCCAATCCGGAGATTCATCAAACCCTGTTCCTCTAGGTAACCCAACTCCTCCTTTGCGTGGGTCAGAACTTGGTAATGTTGTAGCGTCAATCAGTAATTTGTCGTGAATATTTTCCCATGGTGATGAAGTATCAAGTGTGTCAGCAACCATCCCTGGGATTGTAATTAAATCACTTCGCGGGTCAACCTTTTCATGGAGAACATCAAGGAGTGCATTCAGGTCTTTTACAGGATGGATTGGATCAACGGCTATGGAGATTTTTGTGAACATCAATTGTCCAGCACCCAATAAACCAAGGCACGTTTTTCTTGCCTGACGTGGGTATCTTTGTTTTGAAGCAACAATTGCTAAATTGTGGAAACCAGTCTGCAGTGGCACGAACATATCGACAACATCTCTGTGCTGGAAATTCAAAATTGGCAGGAAAGCGTCAGTAATTGCTTCACCTAGATATCCATCTTCCATTGGTGGAAGTCCGACAATTGTCATTGGAGCAATAGCATCAACTCGATGGGTAATGGCTGTCACATGCATCACAGGATAATCTCCTTCTAAACTATACAAACCGAAGTGGTCACCAAACGGTCCTTCGGGTTTGGTTTCTCCCGGAACACAATATCCTTCAATTACTATATCTGCTTCTGCTGGAACCCACAAATCTTGAGTGGTTGCCTTAACCAATTTAAGCCTCTGATTTGCTAAGAAAGAGGCAAACATAAATTCAGAAAGATTGTCAGGAAGTGGTGAAATTGCACTGAAAATTAATTCGGGTGGCCCTCCAAGGCAGATTGCAACAGGGATTTTGTTGACGGAACCAACACTGGCATCGGCATGGTCTGCGCCGTGTTTGTGCATCTGCCAGTGTAGGCCACATTCAGTTGGGCCATATATTTGTGAGCGATACATGCCAAGGTTTTGCTCACCACTGACAGGATCTTTCGTAACTACTAATGGTAGGGTGATAAATGGGCCACCATCTTCTGGCCAAGTTTTTGGAATTGGCAGAGTGGTTAGGTCAGGATTTTCCATCACCACTTGCTGGCAAGCTCCCTTTTTCACTCGTTTTGGGGCCATTCGCAATCCTTGTCGGGCTAGGCTGATTCCTTTCCAGGGCTTTTTGGAGATGGTTGCAACATCTGGTTTCATCAACTCTACAAGTCGCTTTCCAATAGTTGCTAAATCTTCTACGCCGAGTGCAGTTTTCACTCGCTGTCTAGTTCCAAAAAGATTCATCGCTAGTGGGATTGTAGAAATACTCCCATCTTGTAATCTTGGTTGCTCAAAAATCACAGCCTTGCCTTCAGTTTTTACTAGGCGGTCAGCAATGCAACCAGCTTCTAATTCAACGTCAACTGGCCTTGAAATGCGAAGCACATCTCCCTGTTCCTCAAGGGCGGCGATAAATTGCTGCAGATTACTCCATCCCACAGCCCTCGGAGGGGCTCTCACCTAAGAAACATCAAGGGTGGGTATTCAATCAAATCGGCACACATTATTCATATTCTAGCAACCGTGTTATTCATGAAGTGGCTCCCCTCATCACAACCCATGGAGGGAGGCGCAACAGAGTGTGACGTCTTGGTCATTGGTGCTGGGCCCGGCGGTGGTGCGGCGGCTTTGCACAGTGCAAGAGAAGGCCTCAACGTAATCTTAATCGAAGACCATGATGAGATTGGGACTCCAGTACACTGCGGAGAATGCATTTCTGATTTAGCAATCAATAATTTACAACTTGAACTTCCAGCCTCGGTAATTGCACGTCCTGTGGATGGCATTAGGGTGTTATTTCCTGATGGCACTGCTAAAAAATTAAGTGAACCAGGATATGTTCTAGAAAAGCATCTGTTTGAACAGTGGTTAGCAGAAGAAGCAGTTGAAGCAGGTGCGCAATTACACCTATCACACAAATTAACAGGTTTGGAGCGTCAAGAAATTGATGGTGTTTTCAATGGTTGGCTATGCGAGGGCAAGGGTGATCAATTTCCAATTGCAGCTAAGATTGTAATTGATGCCTCAGGTGTTGCTGGGGTATGCTCAAAACTATTGAAATTGAATCCTCGTCCAGAAGTGATTGCCGGAATGCAATATGAGGTATTAGATGTTCCAACAGATGGTTACTTAGATTTTTATATTTGGCCGAAATATGCTGAAAAGGGTTATCTTTGGATGATTCCAAAGTCAGATGGAAGGGCTAACATTGGGTTAGTTACTGAGAATAAAAAAGGGGCCGTCAAGGCACTTGACCAATTCATAGAGGATACTGAATTCAAGGGCTTAGAAATGATTAATCCACCATGGCGGAAAGAAGGTATGAAACTACGGGGTTTTGGTGGGACGATTCCAATTTCGGGACCACATGAAGTGACTCATGCTGATGGGATAATGCTTGTTGGTGATGCCGCTGGTTTTACTTCCCCTCTGTTTGAAGGTGGTTCCCATCTAGCATTGAAATCAGCAGCATTTGCTGCTCAGACAGCCGCTGAATCGATTGCCACAGGAGACGTATCAGCAGCTAAGTTGGCTATTTATGCGACCAGGTGGAAGGCGGAGTTCCCGCCTTATGAAAAAATACTGAGAGGTAAGACTGCTTTGTATTCACTCAATGATTCAGATATGTCAGTGATGGGGAAATGTTTCCCCGAAGAGATGTCTTCAATGGGAATTTCAGGAAAGGCGATGGTAGGAATTCGTTTACTAGTTAGAAGGCCAAGTCTATACTTTAAGAAAATAGTTCCAGCGATGTTAGCATTTGGTTACAGCCGTGCTAAATACTACGGATGGTAATCATACAATTAGCTAGGCCCTGTAGCCGAAATTGCCATCAATTGATGGCTACCCGCTCAATGCGTGCAGTGGCTTCTTTGGTTAGCAATCGCCGTATCCATGGCCGGCATCGCGATACCATGGAAGAATCTGTCAACGGAGCAATTATTGTGGATTCCACGGGCTATTACAACCATCCAGATTTCACCATTTATTGCCCTTAGTTGGCTGTTTATCAGTGATTCGACAAATTTTGATTTAGTCCGACTTTACGGTGGCAGTGAGATGCCTATTGCCTACCGCATCAGTGCAGTTTGGGCTAGTAGAGAAGGCCCAACTCTTCTTTGGGCTGGCTTATTGGGAATCAGCGGGCTTGCTTTCCAAGGTCTAGGTAAAGAGGATAGTTCAATCCTTTTTCGTAGGTTAGTTAATGGGACAATTCTAACAATTTTTTCAATTGCTCTTATGATGCGACCTTTCAGACTAGCCCAGAGCAGTTGGAGAGGTGAGTTAAACCCACTTTTACAAACTGATTTGATGGTCTTTCACCCACCACTTGTGTTTCTGTTTTACTCACTTTGTATCGTAGTAATGCTGAAGGCACTAGCCACAGTTCTCAGCAATGATGAGGTCGATGAATCCCAACTTCGTGAGATGGTAACTCCTCCTGCAAGAGTAGCATTAGCAGTAGGTACGATTGGTGTCGGGCTCGGTGGCCTTTGGGCTTACACAGTGCTAGATTGGGGCGGGTATTGGGCTTGGGACCCTGTTGAAACCGCATCCCTCTTGCCTTGGCTCTGTCTCCTTCTCCTGCTTCATTTACGTGTGACCCCTGGTGGTAAAAATAGTGGTTTTGTTCTTCCTTTAGCAATCCTTCCCGGATGGTTCTCTATCCACGCGACCATGGTCACTAGAGCCAATGGTGTGTGGGCTTCAGTACATGCTTTTGTGTCAGAAGATGTTGGGTCTCAGAGTGATTCTGCATTATTGCGAATTATTGACCTACAGGACTCAGGAGTCAGTGGGACTGAGGTCATTACCTACCTTATTTCACTAGTAGCAATTTTGGCAATTACCGTGGCTGTGATGGTTAGTCGGCAGGCTAAGATTGATGGTGGTAAAAATCTGCAATTAGCGAACAGATTTTCATTATGGATGATTTTGGTATTACCATTATCGCGGCTAATTACTGTTGACTTGTTTGGGGCAGAATCAAGCCTAATTGAGCAGGTGCCTTCATTCATTCTAATTGTAGCAGCGGCAGCGCCATTATTGGCAATCATGTTACCACCTGAACCTGCTGGTTCGAAGTTGTTTTCAGACCGCGAAAAGGCGGTCTCAATGTCCGCTGTAATCCTGCTATCATTATACATTGATGAACCATTAATTGCAACACTTCTCATCTTGTTGATGCTCCTGAAAGCAAGTTCGGCTAAAGAGTCAGAAATGATTTGGACAGTAGCTGGAATAATTGTTACCCTAACTTCAGTTTACGCTTATCTAATTGATGTATATGCTGCTGGAATCGGGTTGTTAATCTTCATTTGGCCATTGTTGATTCAAGATGTTGAAGATGGAGAAGAGCAGACTTTGAAGGAACGTATATTGGAGTTTTCAATTCGGAAAACCCAAATTCGGCTAGCTCTATTTGCGCCGATTGTTATTGGTGGGACATTTTTCACACTAACTTGGATGTTGATGATTGCTAGTGTAGATGGCACTTCACTGGCAATGCACGAGATGTTTGGGGCCCCACTTATTCTGTTAATCGCTGCTGCTTTGGCAACATATTCGTGGAAAGATACAGTACCGGAAAAAATAGTCCCCCTTCTTTTATTAGGTTTTATTATCATAGGGATTGTTGTAGGGGTATTACTTGATATCCCTATTGTAGGAGATAGCAGTTCACAATTTAGTGACACCATAAATCGTGGTGAAGTTGCATGGTTGCTATTGCCTATCTTAATCGTAGCAATCCCTTCAGTAATACGTCTTGCATTTGATCTCTATCAACGAACAGCAAAAGGTTATTCTCCTGCAAAAATGCGTAGTGCGCTTGCTCACACTGCCCATGTAGGAATTCTATTGTTACTGGTTGGTCATATATTCACAACTACACTAATTGACAGAACAGACCCTTCTCATCAAGTAGTCTTGGTGCAAGGGCAACAGGTTTCCCATGAAGGATATCTACTAACTTTTGATAATTGGACTGTACTTTCCCCCGAAGATGCAGAATTCAGCGAGCGTTTTTCAGTCGGCGATGGTTTCCTTGGTGCTAAAATTGACATCTACAATGAGGAGGGTATTTTGTTGGAGAGTGTTAATCCAGGTATGTTAAGGTTTGATGGGTCAAACAGTTTCCCTCGCAGTGAGGTAGATAGGTATACCTCTTTGAGTGGCGATACTGTGTTTATTTTTGATTGGTCGCAAACGCAAGCATTAGGAAATGCGTCAGGAATAATGGATGGTAATAGTGGTGAAGTTGAGCTTGATAGGGTACGCCTAACTGTCTATCATCTCTCGGGGAGCCATCTTGTCTGGGCAGGGTGGCTAATCATTGTCCTCTCAACTTTAGGAATCGCTGTTACCTCTATTCAGCGACCTAGTAGGCCGATTCCGTCTATCTGATATTGGATAATTTCACCGTTTCACTCATAAAGGGGGAGTCGGTCGGCGGCTCGCCCCATCAGGGGTTGAAGTGGTATTCATGGAAGAAGGCACGATTGTGTACATAGATTACGACCTGTTTGAGGTTGATTCAGGAAAACTAATTGAGACCACGCGTGAGGAGACTGCAAAGTCAAATGACGTCCATGAAGAGACACGAAATTATGAACCCCTATGCGTCACTATCGGTGCGGGAACTTTGATCCCAGGATTTGAAGAGAGCCTTGAAGAAGCTAAGGCTGAAACAGATTATGATATTGAGATTTCAGCAGACAAAGCCTACGGTGAACGCGACCCTGGTGCTGTTGAAATGTTGGGTCCACAACAATTGGCTCGCCAAGTGAGAGACCCTGATAATTTACAAGTTGGAGGCCCCGTTGAGATTGGTGGTCGAAAAGGCACCTTAGTCATGTTCCGTGCTGGCCGTGCACGAATTGATTTCAACCATGAGTTAGCAGGCAAATCACTTCGTTACAATTACCGAATCACCAAGGTTGTTGAAGAGAAGGATGAGATGGTAATGACTCTTCTAAAGATGTCAACAGGTTCTGATGACTTTGAGGTAGAGTTTGACGGAGATGATGTATCCATTACAATTCCAGAGTTCCTTGGATATGACCAATCATGGGGCATGGCAAAGTTCCAACTCATTCGTTCACTACGTGACACTGTTGGTGCTAAAACAATCGTCTTTAGAGATGTGCACCAATTTAGAGAGGCTGCAGAAGAAGAGGAAGAAGAGCACGTTCACGATGAAAACTGTGACCATGATCACGACGAAGAAGAGTGAACCTCTTTTGATAG
>Ga0302117_10000914_pt1 | contig 13720 bp, 7 predicted proteins | sample AG5_322_MG_FD_203112 | JGI IMG/M metagenome (GOLD analysis project Ga0302117, IMG submission 203112) | Marine microbial communities from Western Arctic Ocean, Canada - AG5_32.2 | ecosystem: Environmental > Aquatic > Marine > Oceanic | place: Canada: Western Arctic Ocean | collected 2017-10-01 | reverse complement strand
CGGTTTGTACACCATATAACGCTGATTTTGATGGTGACGAAATGAACTTGCATATTATCCAATCTGAAGAGGCTCGTGCAGAAGCTAATATTTTGATGAGAGTACAAGAGCACATCCTAACACCTCGGTATGGTGGAGCGGTTATCGGTGGAATACACGATCACATTTCCGGTGCTTATCTATTGACACGCCCAGGAACTCTTATTTCCTTTAAGCATGGACTTGAGATGCTCGGTAATATTGATTGGACAGGTGAACTACCTGAAATTGTCAAGGATGAAAATGGTAATGATGCTTTCCGTGGAACGGATATCATTTCATTGATTATTCCAGATGACATCAATATTCGATTCCGTAGCCGTTCTAATGACGATGTTGTAATCAAAGATGGAAATGTTACAGGAACTCTTGATAAGCGTGCTATCGGTGCTGAAGACGGACGTCTACTGGACCAAATTGTCCAAACAAAGGGGCCTGAATTAGGTGCTAAGTTCTTGGACGATTTCACACGATTAACAATTGCAGCTTGTACATCTCTTGGATTTACAACTGGTATTGACGATGAAGATTTGAGTGCTGAGGCATTAAGCGGTATTGAGCAAGCGAATGAAGATGCGCGTCAATTAGTTAACGCAGAACTTGAAAAGTTTGGTAAGGATGGAAAGAATTACGAAACCAGACCTGGTCGTACAACTCGTGAAACTCTAGAAGAGAATATCATGGTAATGTTGGATGAAGGTAAGCAGGCTGCTGGAGATATTGCAAAGGATGAATTAAATCAATCCGGTTCTACAAATGCTGCGGTTAACATGGCTATTTCTGGTGCGCGTGGTTCTATGGACAACTTGACAATGATGGCAGGTTCTATCGGTCAAGCAAAGGTTCGTGGTAAGCGTCTAGAACGTGGATACCTAGACCGTGTTCTTCCTCACTTCCAACGTGGAGGCCGAGGTGCTAGTGAAAGAGGTTTCATCGATTCTTCTTTCAAGCGTGGATTAAGGCCAACAGAGTTTTTCATGCTCTCTGTTTCCGGTCGTGAATCACTGGTAGATACAGCGGTTCGTACATCTAAGTCTGGATATATGCAACGCCGTTTGATTAACGCAATGGATGACTTGAAGGTTACTAGCGATAATATGTTCTCTGTACGTAATACTGCAAATCGTATTATTCAATTCTCGTATGGTGAAGATGGTATTGACCCTTCAAGAGGTGTTCACGGCTCTGCGTTCAACATCGATGTAATTGTTGATGATGCACTAGGAACCGAAGGAAAAACTCTCGTTGAGAGGGAATCCTTTGAACATGAAGTAGCGGAAGACGATCTTGGTGCATGGGAAGATGCATCTGAGTATGATGGAGGTGAGAACTGATGGTAGTAAAGAGCGCAACCAAGAAGAAGTTAATGGATTTGGGTATTGCAGATAACTATGCACACGTTCTAGCGGATGACAAGAAATGGGACGATGTCAAGATTTTGACTTCGCAACAAATTGCTCAAATCTGTGAAACTGATTCTGAAACCGGTGATACAATTCATGCAATTATTATTGGTGCGACCAAGAAAGGACAAGATCAAGGTAGTGAATCAACTGGTCCAGTAACAAATGTCAAACTGAAGAAGCAGAAGAAACGTTCTACAATTAAGATTGCGGCTGATTTGGAAACTTATGATGCAGAGAAGAAATTGCTTTCATTAGAAGACACATTGTCTTTGGACCCAGTTTTCAAAGCCTTGGAAGTTGCAGTTAAAGCAGCAGGCAGTGAGCGTTTTAATGACCGAATTATTCATGACTTAACCCAAGCAGTTCACGATAGAGGTATGAACAAGTTAACTAAGCCACAGGCAAAGAAAGTAATTGCTGGTTCTATTGAAGCACTTGAACGTGCGAGTATTGACCCCTTTGAAGCTGCAGGTATTATTACAGCGCAGTCAATTGGTGAACCGGGTACTCAGATGACTCTACGTACTTTCCACTATGCGGGAGTTGCTACAATTAACGTTACAATGGGTCTTCCACGTATTATTGAAGTGGTCGATGCACGAAAGGTTCCACAAACACCAACAATGACAATTCGTTTGACAGGAGATAAGAAAAACTCTGCTGAAGAAGCGAAGAAATTAGCTGCTGGTATTGAAGTAACTACGACTGTAAACATTGCTTCTCTTGAAACAGACGTTGCTCAAAGAAGATTAGTTTTGAAATTGAATAAGGGCATGCTCAAGCAAAAGGGCATGACTGAATTGGAAGTTAAGGATAAACTAGAACGAGCTACAAGGCTTTATGTTCAAGCGGATAAGGAAAAGAAACCTTCCACTCTAACATTGATTCCTGGTATTCATAGTGCAGAAGATTTAGCAGAACTTGCTGATAACCCGCCATCCTATACAATGCTCCTTCAATTGGAAGAGAAGATTAGAGATATGCGTTTGAAGGGGATTCCAAATGTCCTTCGTGCAAATGTTCAATTGGATGACAAAACAGGTGAGTATTACCTTTCTACAATCGGTTCAAACCTTCAACGAGTAAGCGAACTTGAAACTATAGATCGCTCTCGTACCTATACCAACAACATTCTTGAAGTTTACAATTATCTTGGTATTGAGGCAGCTCGACAAGCGATTATTAACGAATTACAAGACACACTTGACGGAGCTCGTCTTGAAGTCGATGTACGTCACTTATTGATGGTTGCAGATGTAATGACTTCAGAAGGTGAAGTTCGTGCAATTGGTCGTCATGGTGTGTCCGGTTCAAAGCACAGTATTCTTGCTCGTGCTGCGTTCGAAGTGACTGTTAATCACTTGCTCAAGGCGGGTATTATCGGTGAGAAGGATTACCTAACTGGTGTTGCAGAGAACATTATCGTAGGTCAACCGATTTCACTTGGTACTGGTAGTGTAGAACTGTTCTACATCCCTGAATGAATTTCCACCCCATGAGAAACAAATGTGGAGAATGGAGGAATAATATAATGGATCTAAGCCGACAATTAAAAAATGCAAATACAACTGGAAAACTACTGTTTGGACAACGTCAAACCATTGATGCTTGTACTCGCGGTGAAGCAAAGTTGATTATTCTTGCAGCAAACTGCCCGACTGAATATGTTGATGCACTTCAAGCATCACATCCAGAGGTCACTAAATTCCGAACCCCACAAGTAAACCGTGAACTTGGTGTCGCTTGTGGTAAGCCTTTTTCTGTTTCAACCATATGTGTTGTAGATGCAGGCGATAGCAGTTTGTTAACACTTGATGACAATCTCGAATGAGCAATATTTGCCTTATGACCTTTGATATGTCTAGCGAAAGCAAGGCAAACGGTTGATGCAAGGATTGATGGCCTATTGGCATGACCCGATATCTATGCGCAGTCTTTCTCAGAGTGTAATTGCCCGCAGTATAATCGTGATTCTATTATTTTCAGTACTTACTCCAATCTTATTGTATGATGAAAAAGTTGTCGAAGAAGAATCTGAAAAATTGGAACAACTCGATTTATTGTCCGTCTCTGGTCGGGCAACTGCAAATCATTACTTGACCGATGCTGGTGGTACTGGTTTTGAATATGCTTCAGTTATGGCAGGGTTTGGTAACGGTAATATTGTTGCTGGAGAATTTGGTAATGCTGCAACATTTGGTCAAACAACTATCAGCCCTACTAGTCCATATCACGCATCTTGTGCTCAGCAACTAAGTAGATATTGTGAATTTTTCTTAGCTTCAGTTTCAGACACAGGTGGTTGGAATTGGATCGCTACAGGAGACCACGCAAATGGATATTCATTCGTTTCTGATGTAGGTGCTGGAATCGGCGGCGAGGCTGTAATCGGAGGGTTCTTTAGCGGCTCAGTACAATTTGGAATCCAAACAATAACTAGTCAAGCAGGTGATGGCTACCTAGCAAAAACGGATCCATTTGGAAACTTCATGTGGGCTCATTCCCACGCAACAACTGGAACAAATAATAATACAAGTTCTGTAGATGCAGTAGAACTAGATATGAATGGAGATATTATTATTGCTGGACAATTTGATGGCAATACTGATTTTGGAGGGACGATTATCAACGCTGCTTCACCATCTCTTTACGTAGCAAAATATGACGGCAATAATGGGCAATTAATCTGGGTTATTAGTGGCGGAAGTGGGAATACAGGTGTCTTAGATTTACATACATCAATGACCGGTGAAATCGTCTTGGCTGGAATCAACCAAAACGCAGTTACATTCGGTCAACAATTATATGCAAATGTAGGAGTCGCAGATTCGTTTCTTTTAGAACTCGATACTAATGGAGCAATAGTGACATTGGTTGGGTATGGCGTGCCAAATGAGGTTGTACTTCTCACTGGTATTGCAGAAGATATGAATGGTAATATGTACTATGTCGGTGGATTTGGTGGAACTCTCCAAGGTCAAGGCTGGTCTCTTTCTGCAAGTCAAGGAAATAGAGATGCCTTCTTGATAATGGATTCAGCAAGCGGTAATGGTTGGGCTACATCAGGAGGAAGTGCGGATAATGATTCATTCACCGGTGTCGCTTTATTATCCACTGGAGAAGTTATTGTTTCTGCAACAATTAGCAGTTCTTTCACTGCAGGTAGCAACACTGCATCTCCAACAGGTAATGCTGATATTTTACTAGGCGGATTAGATTCCACTGGTGCTTGGTCATGGCTGGATACTTCTGGAAGTTCAGCCGATGAAGTTGCAAGTGGAATTAGTGTCAATATGTCGGATATAGTTACTGTTGCTGGTGGATTTTCCGGAACAGTAAACAAAGGAACATTTTCAGTAACTACAGCTGGAAGTTTCGATGTATTCCTTTGGGCCTTTGACCCTGCAACAAAGCAAGACATGGATAATGATGGCATTCCTGATATTAATGACAATTGTCCTTCCGATTCAAACCCTACACAAGCAAATACCGATTTTGATAGTCAAGGAGATGCATGTGATTCAGATGATGATAATGATGGTTTAACAGATAATTTCCCGGATAATTGTGCTCGTGGTGGTGCATATAATTGGACTAGTACTCAAAACACTACCAACCCATCCGCTTCAACCGATTGGGATAATGATGGATGCCGTGACAGTGATGAAGACTTGGATGATGATAATGATCTCATTGAGGATGTAAATGACTTATGTCCATGGACTGGATATAATCCACCTAGACCAACTTGGGTTTCCGACCAAGCAACAGATGTAGATGGTGATGGCTGCCGTGACAGCGATGAAGACTTAGATGACGATGCTGACTCAGTTGACGATGTATTGGATGATTGCCCTACTGTAGCAGGAAACTCAACACTGGGCCAACAAGGCTGTATCGACCAAGATGGTGATGGCTGGTCAGACTTTTTCGACGACTGTCCTACACAAGCAGGTAACTCTACATTAGGTGGCAAGAATGCTTGTTTGGATACGGATGCAGATGGTTGGGCTGATGTCGATGATGCATTCCCTACTGAAATCTCTCAATGGGATGATACAGATGGGGATGGATATGGAGACAATTCACAAGGTGTATCTGCAGATGATTGCCCTAGTATGGCAGGAACTTCAAATCAAGACCGCTTAGGCTGCTTTGATGCAGATGAAGATGGATATTCAGATGCAGACTCATCTTGGACCACAGAAGACGGCGCTGATGCATTTTCTAATGACCCAGCCCAATGGTCGGATTATGATGAAGATGGATTTGGTGATAACTGGGCAAATATGAGTTGGGATGATAGAAACCCATCTTGGCCTGGTCAATATCATGCAGATGCAACTGGGCAGGATTATTGTCCTATTCTTTCTGGAACTTCAACTGAAGGAGGATTCCTCGGTTGCCAAGATTCGGATGATGATGGCTGGTATGATGCAATTGATGACCTACCACAAGAAACCACACAATGGGTTGATTCCGATGGTGATGGATTTGGTGAGAATGCAGAAGGTAATGAGCCAGATGCTTGTCCTTCTGAATTTGGAAATTCAACTGTAGATCGCTTTGGCTGTTTTGATGAAGATGGAGATGGACGTTCAAACCCTGATGAGGAATGGCAATTCGATAACGGTGCTGATAGATTTTGGGAAGATAATACTCAATGGGCAGATGCTGATGATGATAACTTTGGTGATAACGCAGAAGGGACCAAGGGTGATAATTGTCCTGATGTATTTGGTATGTCGGAAACAGATCGTTCCGGATGTCCAGATTCTGATGGAGATTACCTCTCTAATCCTGATGTAGATTGGACTATTGAAATGGGTGCCGATTCATGTCCGGATACTTGGGGTAATTCAACAAATGATCGTATAGGCTGCTATGATGCAGATGGTGATGGATGGTCAAACCCAAGTGAAGGTTGGACTATTGAAGAGGGAGCAGATGCATACCCTGACGATGCCGCTCGCTGGGTAAAGGAAGCCTCTAATGGTGGAAGTTCAACAGCCTCAATTTCAACTGGTGTCATTGCGGGTGGAATATCTGTGGTACTGATAATTATTGGTGCAATCGCATTTGTTATGCTTAGAAGCAAGCCAGAAGAAGGTCAAGACAAATCTTGGACAGCAGGCTCACCTATGCCAGAGATGCCTAATATGGGTGCTCAGCCAACTCAGGTGGTTGCAATGCCTGATTTCTCTGCACAGCCAACTCAAGCGGTTGCACAACAGTACGTTGCACCGGTTGCTATAGCGCCAGCAGTAGTTGCTCAACCTCAACCAGTTGCACAACCAGACCCGGCTCGTGATTATTACAATGATTTAGTCGCTAAAGGATATCCAGCTGCTGATGCATTAACATATACAAGGCAGTATTATCCTACATTCCAGGCTTGATGCACCCCTTGAATAAGTATGCTTATCTAACGGTACCGTTGTGTACATCATCTCTGCTGAGAATTGTATTCGATTAGGGCGATTCTAGACTATTTCAAGAATAACCGCGTCATTCTTGTGAAATAACTGCATATCCCACCGTTAGCAATATGAGGGACCATCAATAGGGCCAAGCATGAAGTCGCAGGCAATCGTGTTGGTCCTGCTCCTTTGCCTATCGCTATTTCCTCTTGAAAGCAGCCTTCAAGGTGAAGATAATACACTTTCTTCGCAAGTTGATATCAAGATTTCTGCAGCAACGGCGAACAATGAAATTTCAATTGTTTCAACTTATTCACAAGCAGTGCAATCTTCACTCGCTCGAGTAAGTGATTTATCACAATACACTGATGAGACTCTGTCAAATGTGACTTCATGGGTCGCTATTGGCCGTATCCCTGTAGGTTTGGAATTACCACAACTCGAAGGCGCATGGCTGATGGAACTCGGGACTAATGGGAAATACATCGTTGAGGGAATGCAACAACAAGGAATCATTGAGGCAGCCTATCCATTACTAGAATATCAGCAAATTCCACGCTGGATACCAAATGATCCGAAATTTTCAGACCAATGGCACTTAGAAAATACTGGTCAATCAGGTGGTACTGTGGGTGAAGATGCCAATTTGAGCGGTGCATGGAATAGTTACCAAGGAGCAGGTGTTGTCATAGGAATCGTTGATGACGGATTAGATTGGAATCATCCTGACCTCGATGATTACTATCAATCATCATTGGATTACGATTTCTGCGGAGATGATAATGACCCTACTCCTTCTTCCTCAAATGCGCATGGAACAGCCGCTGCAGGTGTCGCTGCTGCAGTTGGTAACAATAGTTTAGGTGTATCAGGTGCAGCTCCTCAAGCAGGATTAGCAGGATTACAATTGATTTCATGCAGTACTACTGATATTCGGGAGGCAAATGCATTAAGTCATGAACGGCAATCGATTGATATTTATTCAAACTCTTGGGGTCCTAGTGATAACGGTATGACCTTGAAAGGCCCAGAACCATTGATGTTGGCTGCAATGGAGGCTGGTGCTCAAAGCGGGCGTGGTGGTTTGGGAAGCATCATCACATGGGCTGCAGGAAATGGTTTGGACAATGATGACGATTCTAATTATGACGGATACGCTAACCTCCGTTATACAATCGCAGTCACTGCTGTAACCTACAAAGGTGAACAATCATATTATGCTGAACCAGGCGCTAATATCCTTGTAGCTGCACCATCAAACGGTGATGGTGAAGCAATTACAACAACTGATATTGAGGGTTCAGGTGGCTATTCATCCACCGATTATACTGATACATTTGGTGGCACATCATCGGCTACTCCACTAGTATCAGGTGTGATTGCACTGATGCTTGAAGCAAATCCTAATCTTTCGTGGCGAGATGTACAACATGTGCTAGTCGAAACATCTCGTAAAAATGATGCAAGTGATTCATCATGGACCACCAATGGAAATGGACATCTAGTCAGTCACAAATATGGATTCGGTGTGGTGGATGCATCTGCAGCCGTGGCACTTGCAGCGCAATGGACGGCGGTTGAGACGGAAGTGAATGCTTCGTCTGGAATGCAAACTGTTAACCTTGTCATCCCTGATAATTCTGGCTATCCAGTCAATGTATCGGTCAACATTACAGAACCACTTCATCTAGAAAACATCGATATCTTTGTTGATATTGATCACACCTTTAGAGGTGATTTGGAAATAATCCTTACCTCTCCTTCAGGCATGCAAAGTGTTCTCTCTGAAAAACACGAAGATGCCAATAATAATTATGCAGACTGGCGTTTTTCAACTGTTCAACATTGGGATGAAGAGAGTCGTGGCGAATGGACCTTGAGTTTGGAAGACCAAGGCAACAACGATGTCGGTACTTTGAATGAATGGGGCTTGGTGATGTATGGTACTGAACGAGACATTGATTCCGATGGGGATTTACTCACTGATAGAAACGAAACGGATGTCTACATGACAGACCCTCACGACCCTGATAGCGATGATGACCTTCTTTCCGATGGTTATGAAATAATGAACTCCTCTACTAATCCAAATATCGAAGATACTGATGGAGATGGGTTAAACGACGGGATCGAAGTTCTCGTCAACTTCACAGATCCTTTGGATTCAGATTCAGATGATGACCTTCTTTCCGATGGAGTGGAGGTCTTGGTCAATGGTACAAACCCACTTGTGAGAGATACAGATGGGGATGGCCTAGATGATGGCGTGGAAGTCTTGATCAATGGCACAAACCCACTTGTGAGAGATACTGATGGAGATTTATTGGAAGATGGTGAAGAAGTACTTCAATACCAAAGCGATCCTTTGGTCTATGATCCAAATAGCGACCAAGACGGTTTTTACTGGTTTGATGATTGTAATGACACTAATCCTCTGATTTATCCTGGTGCTATTGAACTCTTGAACGGATTAGACGATAATTGCAATGGTCAATGGGATGAAGGATTCAACCAATCCGATACTGATGGTGATACTTTGTCCGATTACATGGAATATCATATTTACGGAACTAGCATCATCCTCTATGACACTGATGGCGATTATTTACGGGATGATGCAGAGATATTTATTCATCTCACAAACCCGCTGGTTGCGGATAATGATAGTGATACGGATGGCTATTACTGGTTCCAAGATTGCGATGATAACAATTCATTACGCAATCCATCCATCAATGAAACCCTTGATGGTGTTGATAATAATTGTAATCAGTTGATAGATGAAACATTCTACTCCACCGATGCTGACGGAGATGACTTACTGGATTATGAGGAATTCACTAATCTCAGCACCAACCCTTACGATGCCGATTCAGACGGGGATGGATTAGATGATGGGGTAGAACTCATGGTGACGATGACCAACCCACTCGTCGCTGATTTGGATAATGATAATGACGGCTATCGCTGGTTCAATGATTGCGATGATAACAATTCTGATATTGCTCCCGATAAACCAGAACGCTGGAATGGAGTGGATGATGATTGCGACGGAATCATCGACGAAGGAGTCAACAGATTGAACCACTTAATGCAAAATCCAAGTAACCAAAGTCTTGTCCTTAATGCTTCAAGCGATGAATTATACCTTTCAATAGATCTAAACCTAAGCGAGGAACAAATGACGCACTTGAACCTCAGTATTACTTGGTGGCGAAATGGTCAAATTATCAGTACAAATATGACATTCTTTGAAACTACACACGATTGCGTTATCGGCAATCAAACCTTGACTTTAGAACTCTGTAAGAAATCTGGTTTAAGTGAGCCTTATGAGATTATACTTTTCCTTGATGATGGAAGAGAATCCATTTCTGTCAACTGGTCTATAGTCTATAATGTTCAACTTCCTGAAGATAATGAAGGGTTCTCAATTCCACTCACAAATACCTTATTGATCACTATTGGTTTGGCTATTCTTATTGTGGTTCTACTAGGAGTGATTATGCTTCAACGTAAGCGACCACCAACTTTGCCACCGCTCCCTCCTAACTTTAACATAAAATCTCCATATGCAGACGTTCCTGCAGCTCCAGAGTTGGGATTGCTCTAATACAGATTTATTCGAACCCTGTAATTATGAATCGTTAGCGATGTAGCAACTAATCATGTTAGAACTTCTAACAACCTGTCTTGTTCAGCAGCAATTCTAATCTCCATTGCAATACGGCGGCCACTTGACATTGGTTTTCTCCATGTAGCATTTCCATATGGATGTCCAACACTGACGTGAACATTTGTTCCTCCACCTAAACGAGGTGCGACGTCATAGATGTAGTAATTCATATCCTTGTCGATGCAGGTTTGTAGACAGAACGGCCCAATGATTCCTGGGTCATAGTGTTCTTTACTGGCCTTGATAAATTTCTCTCCAAGTTCAAATGCAACTTCAAGTAATGATTCTCTAATGGTTGCTGTATTGTGTCCTACAACAGTCATCTCTGGAATTTGCTGGTGAGCAGGCATAGTCATCTGCTGTGGGGCAGGAAGACGCACATGGCCATCTAGTGAAGACTCAAAGCGCCAATCGACGCCGAGTAACTCTAATCGCTCTCCTTCTTCAGCAAGTGGGCTATAGAAGAAATTAAGATTGAATACAGGGCCGATAACATATCTTTCAATTCTAGCGCCTTCTAATGATTCTTGGTCAATAATACCTTCTGCAATAAGGGTTTTAGATTTTTCTTGGTATTCTTGGAATGATGCACAGGTGAAAAACCCTCTTTCCAATTTCTTTTGTGCATGGTGAAGTTTTACAATTACTAGACAATCAATATCCTCTGGGTTTGCAATTGCTTCAGGATAAGGTAATCCCGCTTTGTCTAAAATCCAATAGTAATCTTGTTCTTCTGTTCTTTCTTCCATGCGCAGCATGTTTCTAGATCCAAACAGAGGTACATGGAAGTTATTTTCAACATCTTCAATAGAAGAATAGGAAGTAAAAGAGCGATTTGGGATATAGATGACATTTCTTTTGCGCATTTCTGCTTGCATATCAGAATTCATTACATCATTGAATGAAGGCATAACTATCGCCTTGTCAACCATTCCGCGAAATACTCTTCCTGAGGGTGAACGGTGCGCCTTGAAGTAATTTGCATAAGTTTTGTGACGTCCTTCTTTGCAATATGCGACAGTAGGAAAACCTTCTTCAATTGCTCCATCACAGATATCTAGAGCAGAATGAGATGCAGTCATACCTATGCGTAACTTCATTCTGTCGTAATCTTCAACAAGTTCAGCGATATTGTCCTTTGATAACATGGCAAAGCCTCGTAATTATTATCGTGTTGAATGGGGTCTTTGATATGTTCGCTTCAAAAACAATCAATCAAAACTCTGAAGTTGCATTAATTCCTCAGTAGTAAGGGTTTGACCGGACATTAATTTGCCCATCAAATCTTGAACTTCAACACGTGCAGATGGTTTTTGGCCAGCACCAGCAGATGCACCGCGCATTGCTCTTAGCATATCTTGTATAGAATGCAAGCAGCGTAGTGATACGATGTAAAAGCGGTGAGCCTTATCCGCTTCCTTCTTTGAGGTTCTTAGACCACGGTGTGCAGCTTCAGCCAGTTCTCTTTGGCGGTCGACTTCTTCATTCCACTGAAGCATCAATTCGTGAGCCTCTTGAGCAGCGGTTGCAGCCTTTTGCACTTCGTCGTGTGCAATTTCCTGTTGAGCCATTGCTTCGTGAACTAAAGCGCGAGCATCTTTTAAATCCCCATTGGAATCATCAAATTTCTTCAACTTTAAGATTTCTGCATTAATTTCTTTCATTCTCTTCATTACCTTGGTCTCATTATTACCAGTATGTTTTCCTTGCTCAAACTCAGTTTCTAGTCTGGACAAATCCTTTTTCAATGAATGAACAGTTGGAGGCCTCTTTTCCCACTTTCCTTTTCTACCAGGCTCTCTAACCGGAGCAGCTTGCTGTGGACCCTTGGCATTATCAAGTGATAATTTTGCAGCCTTAACCGCATCACTTGCAGTAGAGCGTGCTGATTTCTTTTCGCGAACGATTTCGTTCATCTGTTCACGTATTTCTCGTTGCTCACGAACTTGGACAATTAACTCTCTTACTTCAGCATTCAACTCGTTACGAGTAGTGGTGTGAGTTTTGGTTTTACCATTCCACTCATCGCGGGTAGTTCTGTATTCGGTAGCCTTTCCATCCACTACCTTTCTACGATCTTCGAGTTGCTCTTTGAAGTCTGTCATTGTCGTTCGCACCTGTTCGGGGGGAAGATTCCCATCTTCTCGCCGACTCGCCCACCTAACTCACCCATTTAACCTCTTCATTAGAGGCATATCTTTCAATAATGCAATAGACCATGCTGAATAAGAATTAATAGTGAAAAATATGGCAATCCTTAACCAGTCGTTTTAAGAAAATAGTTAAGGACAAGAAGCATTCAGTCTAAAGCGTTGATATCATGTTACTAGGCGCAATGCAGGGGATGGAAAGGGTTCTCCAGAGTGATGTTCGTGCACCTTATGTGACAATGGTGACTGGGCCACCGGGTTCAATGAAGTCGAGTTTCTGTATGACATTGCTATCCAATCACCTCACTAGAACTGGTGAATTCGGTCTATACTGCACAGTTGAAGAAAGTGTAGATTCACTATTGCGTGGGACTGCAAGTATGGGATTGAAAGTTCCAAATAATTTGCAACTTACTGATTTTACGGAACTTCGCAGAGAAAATGAAAATATGGATTATCTAAAATTTACTCGTAGGATGATAGAACATTTCAAACAACAACACGGTGAGAGATTTACCACTTTTGTTCTAGATTCACTAGGTGCAATTTATTCGTTGACATCTGTGGATGAAGTAATGCGCAAAAAGATGTTCGGATTCTTCGATTTCCTGCGCAGTATGAATCTCAATGTCTTCATCATCACCGAAAGGAATGTGGGATCACATGCCGAATTACAAGGTAATGAAGGTTTTTTAGCAGATGCAGTAATTAACTTGGGAATGGATCAAAGAAATGGTAAATTAATTAGAACTCTACAAATTGAAAAGATGCGCCATTGCCGTCATGCTATGGAAAAGATGGCGATTGATGTAGGCCCAAATGGGATGGTTATTCTCGGTCCATTATTTGATTAGGTTTCACTGGCGAAGAGCGTTGAGTTCTGCGACTGCCTTTGATAATAACTTCCTAATAGCACCTAAATTGCAGGATGATTGTAAGCGAACTACCAACAAATGGTTTTGTTCTAACCGATTTCCAATCAGAATTGCATTTTGAGAAGTAATAGTCACAGATTGGCTCTCGTCTGAA
>Ga0302117_10000911_pt1 | contig 13775 bp, 12 predicted proteins | sample AG5_322_MG_FD_203112 | JGI IMG/M metagenome (GOLD analysis project Ga0302117, IMG submission 203112) | Marine microbial communities from Western Arctic Ocean, Canada - AG5_32.2 | ecosystem: Environmental > Aquatic > Marine > Oceanic | place: Canada: Western Arctic Ocean | collected 2017-10-01 | reverse complement strand
GAGTTGCCGCCCTGCACAGTTTCGGACTTTTGGGAGCAACGGTAGACTTGCTGAGGAAATTGGGTTTCAGCATCGGAAGCACCGAAATTTCAGTCTTAGACTTACTCAACGGCATATGCATTTTACTGGGCTTACTATGGGGCACTTCAATGCTCGCAACAGCAGGTGAAACCCGCATACGTCAACTCCCTCACCTTCCGCCATCCCTCCAGGTTCTACTGGGCAAGATCATGCGGATAGGTCTTGTCTTTTTCTCCTTTGCCGTAGCCCTGTCCACCGTTGGACTGGATTTATCCTCTTTTGCATTACTTGGCGGTGCGGTCGGCGTAGGCATAGGTTTTGGCCTACAAAAGGTGGTTTCAAACTTGGTCAGCGGACTCATATTGCTGCTGGACCGCTCGATAAAACCGGGCGACGTCATCGAGATCGACGGTACCTACGGATGGATAAATTCACTACGAGCTCGATACGCATCAGTAATTACCCGTGACGGCAAGGAACACCTAATCCCAAACGAGAACTTAATCACTAACAAGGTTATCAACTGGTCATTCAGCGACAAGAATGTCCGAGTCAGAGTACCCATTGGCATTTCTTACGACTCAGACCCTAGGCAAGCCATTGATTTATGCTTAGACGCCGCAAGATCAATACCTCGAATTATAAATAGTCATGAACCACGCTGCCTTGTTACGGGTTTTGGGGACAACTCGGTAGATCTTGAATTACGTTTTTGGATAGAAGACCCATCCAACGGCGTTGGCAACGTGCGAAGCGAATTGCTATTGGCCGTATGGGATCGCTTTAAGGATGGAGGAATTGAAATACCCTTCCCCCAACAGGACATTCATGTAAGAGGTTTGCCAAAAGAGTTTTTCCCGGAGCACAAAACCTCAACGGGATCTTCTTGAATTGCTTAAGACGACATTTGTAAATCTAGCCATCATAGGCTTGCCAAGGCAGGCAGAGTAGGTAACATATTTACCTTTTTCAGAAAATTATGATGTGTGATAAATTGATCGAATACCAAGTGTGGTTAGCAATGGCTCCCGGAGGCGACCAACAGGGGGGCGGAGGCATTATGTCTTTTCTGCCCATGATTCTTATTCTCGTTGCCTTCTACTTTTTACTGATCGCGCCTCAGAGAAAGAAACAGAAACAGCACGACAAGATGGTACAGGCTCTCGAAAAGGGAACCCAAGTCAAAACTCTTGGCGGCATTTTCGGTACCGTAACCGGAGTGAAGGACGATCGCTTTGTTTTACGCATCGGTGAAAATGTGAAGATAGAGGTAGCCAAAGAAGCCATCGCTGCGAAAATTGATTAGTTTCTTCAACCCCACCCCAATTATTACCCGCCTCTTTCATTCGCAGGCAACAATGTTTCCTTTCAAATTAAAATAAGTCATGCCCAAAAACGTGTTGTGGAAATTCCTGCCGACTATGTTTCTCGTCTTAGTCAGCTTTGCCCTAATCACTCCGTTCGATGATCAGGACTTGGGAGAATATGCCCTATCTCAATCTACTAGCGACGCCAACGCCACGCTTTATCCGAACTACCTAAAATTCGAAAAAGTCCTGAACGAGGTCAAAGAAGGTCTCTCCGATGCCGAAAAAGTTGATTTCAAGAGCCTTAAAGACTTCGCCACGCAAAACCGTCTGGACTATGCAGAGTACTACAAGCCACCTACAGGCGTTCTCGGGACAGTGGCTTCCCGTTTGCTTCCATTTGCCGTTAAACCAGGAATCCGCGCCTCCTATGAAAAAGATCGTGAAAAGCGTAACGACATTGTTCTTCGCGCACTCCTTCGGAATTCCCAAGCATCCATAAGGAAGGGATTGGATCTTAGAGGAGGAGTGGCTTTCACTCTAGAAATCCAACCTTCCGCAGAAGAAGACAATGCCACTCTAGCGAATGGAAACTCCGATTCTTCCGCCATGGACAAGGTGGTCGAGATTATGAGTGAACGCCTAAACGCCTTTGGCGTAGCAGAGACAATTGTTCGGAAGAAGGGCGACAGCACAATAGAGGTGCAAATACCTGATCTCACGACAAAGGAAAACCCTGAGATGATCGAAGAGCTACAACGCCCTGCGCGACTGGCCTTCCATATGGTGAGCATCGATCCAAAAGCCCCGGTAAATCCCCTCGAGGGTGACGAGTGGGTAAACGATGACGGAACACCGTTCGTTGCGTTGCGCAACAACGCTCGGGTCGAGGAAGTTGCATGGGTGACTCGCTACCCGCAAGCCGACGGAGACATATTGGACAAAGCTGCACCCCGCCAAGATCAATCGGGCGGTTGGTACGTGGCTTTGGACTTCACCTCTGAGGGTGGCCGGGATTTCGGTAAACTTACTGGAGAAATAGCTAATTCCAACGCAGCCGGCTCAATCGGGAGGTTAGCGGTAGTGCTCGACGGAGTGCTCGAAAGCGCGCCAACTGTCAAAAAGCGTATTGATGGAGGGAGTGCGGTAATCGAGGGTTCCTTCACCCGCAGAGAATCCAAGATGCTGTCAGATATTTTGAACAATCCGCTGAAGGTTTCTTTATCCATAGGAGAGAAGTACGAGGTCTCCCCCACCCTGGCGGAAGACGCGATGGAAAGCAGTACCAAGGCATGCCTGCTTGGAGCAATTCTGGTCATCGCCTTTATGATTACATGGTACAAAGGCGGAGGAGTAATTGCCGTAATTTCCGTTGGCACAAACGTTCTTCTTGTGGTGGCGGCGCTCGCAGGTCTCTTTCAAGCTACCTTCACCCTGCCGGGCATAGCTGCTTTAGTGCTAACCATAGGTATGGCAGTAGACGCAAACATCTTGATTTTCGAGCGAATACGAGAGGAACTGCGTGCCGGAAAGAGTCCGGAGGCTGCCTTGGCAGGTGGCTACGAAAAAGCTTTTTCTACCATTATCGACGCAAACCTCACGACACTAATAACCGCATCCATTCTCATATGGTTGGGCACAGGACCCGTGAAAGGATTCGGAGTCACACTTGCCATCGGTATACTGGTCTCGATATTTTGTGCCCTCGTTGTTAGCAGATTCCTTATGGAAATGCTCCTTCACTACGGTGTGAAAAACCTCATCAGCCTCAAGACTATTGACAAAGGTCAACCTCGACACCCAATCGATTTTCACAAGCACCGTCGATTGGCTTTTGCCATCTCTTGGATAATTGTAGCTATCGGCATATTTGCAGTTTACGAGCAAAAGGATCACATTTTGGGAATTGATTTTCAGGGTGGAGAAGAGCTGATTGCCTCTTTCGACCAGCGCATAGATGCCGCAGACCTAGAAAAAGTCGTTAAAGATTCAAAGCTTGGTGAAGTGCAGCATGTATACCGCTCCGAAATCGGTTCCGGGGAAAAGGGAGAATATCTGGTTCTCCAAACTGAAGCAAATGCAAGCAACGTACTTCTTGCCCTGAATGAGGCCCATCCTCAAGCCAACTTAGTGGAAGTCGGTTCAAATACAATTGGAGGATCGGTTAGTGAGCAAATACAACATGACGCCATCGTATCGGTATTGGTCGCACTACTCGGGATACTCCTATACGTAGCGTTTCGCTTCGAAGTCGGTTACGCCGTAGGTGCAGTTATTGCAACGGTTCACGATGTATTGATGACGGTCGGGCTATTTGTCCTGATGGGTTATCTTTCTGATGGCAGCCTTTGCTCGGGCCAGTTTACCGCACCAATGCTCGCTTCCATCCTCATGATCGTGGGTTACTCCATCAACGACACCATAGTCGTGTTCGATCGAATTCGAGAGGAGTTGCTAATGAATCCCGTGACGAACCTGAGAAAGGTCATTCTGATTGCAATCAATCGAGTGCTCTCTCGCACAATCATTACTAGCGCCACAACCCTTATGGCCGCATTATCGCTATGGATTTTCGGCGCGGGGGTCATCCACGACTTTGCCTTCGTTTTCGTGATCGGCATTTTAACGGGCACTTTCTCTTCAATTTTCATCGCCAGCCCCATTTTCTACTGGTGGCACAAAGGTGACCGCAAGCATGTCGAGGAACGGGAATTCATTCCAAAGTACGACTGGCAAACTTCATCCAAGACTTGAGGACTAAAAGCTTTTTCGGTCAAAGGTATCTACATGCGATGGATTGAGGATTCCGTCTCCGAAGAAACTGCCGAGAGGCTTTCAAGAGCTCTTTCGATCTCTCCAATTCTTTCTCGATTCCTCGTAGCTCGGGGATTGACCGATGCGGACTCCGCACGTGCTTTTCTAAAGCCAAACCTAGCGGATTTAGCGAGTCCATTCGACCTTCCGTCGATGAAGGAGGCCGTAGATCGATTGATACAGGCTCTGGATAAAAAGGAATCGTTGCTTATTGTCGGGGACTACGATGTAGACGGCATCACTTCCACGGTAATGCTGTGTCGCGTTCTTTCCGCATTGGGGAACAAGCCCGCTCACATTACGCCAAAACGAAAAGAAGAGGGATATGGATTGACTCGCGCAGTGCTCGAGCGAGGACTGCAAATGGGCGACGTCGACCTAGTCGTGGCTCTCGATTGCGGAACGAATTCCTCCGAGGAGTACGCCTTTCTTCAATCCAAGGGGATCGATCTTCTAGTAGTCGACCATCACCAAGCAAAAACAGACACACCCGATGGTGCCATACTCCTTAATCCACACCTGCACCAAGATGGAGGTGAACCTTGGCGAGACCTATGCACTGCAGGTCTCACCTTCAAGCTTTCTCACGGACTGATTAAAAGCCTTCGAGAAAATGATCACGAAGCGGCAAAAGGAATAAGCCCGAAAGATTACCTGGCCTTAGCCTCGCTCGGCACTCTTGCCGACATGGTGCCTCTACAAGGTGAAAATCGCATTCTTGCTCGATATGGACTGAAGCACCTGGCCCATCAGTCAGGGTTCGGGCTAGAGTCGCTAATTGCCGTATCTGGCATTGCCGGCAACTCCTCGTTAGATGCAGAAGACGTTACCTTTCGCATAGCCCCTCGAATCAATGCATGCGGCAGACTCAACATGCCGGAATTTGCGACGGAACTGTTATTGAGCGAAGACCGCGAGGCATGCAAAACTCTCGCGGACAAAATAGACGGCTTTAATCTCGAACGGCGGGCAATAGAGTCTGAACTCACGGCCGAAGCAGTTGTGATGGCGGAAGAGGATTTCTCGGATGAACCTGCCGTAGTTGTATTCGGCGAGGGAGACCACTGGAATCCCGGAGTTGTTGGCATCGTAGCAGGTAAACTGGCAAGCAGCCTTCAAAAACCTTGCATCGTTCTGGCTAAAGATGGAAGTGAATACAAAGGTTCAGGACGGAGTATCCCTGGAGTTGACATGGTTAAAACCCTATCTCGCTGCAAGGAATTGCTCACGCATTGGGGTGGACATCCTGCAGCCGTAGGAATGAACTTGCCACAAGAAAACTTAATTCAATTTCAAGAGGCTTTCATTCTGGCAGTTAGAGAGATGACGGGAGGCAATTTGCCAGAGCCTTATCTCACCGTCAATGCAACCGTCAATCCCGAGGACCTCCGGCCTGAACTGCTGCTCGAAATAAACAACCTGGCACCCTTTGGGCAGGAAAACCCTGAACCGACGCTTGCCTTGAGAGGCGTTCGACTATCGGGACCACCACGCCGAGTTGGTTCGGGTGATCATTTTCAGTTTTCAATATTCAATGGCGAGGAATCCGTTTCAGGCATAGCTTGGCAGATGGGCGACAACATACCGCCCAGTTCATACCCCCTCGACCTTGCCTTGCGTTTTCGCTGGAACCACTGGAACGGACGACGTCTGCCACAAATGGTTCTGCGCGACTGGCGAAAAGCCGAAGAATAAACGCCTCTCGCCGCCTTTCTTCCTATGGGTTGATTTGCTCTTCGAGAAAAGCAATCAATTCGTCTTCGGAAAGTCTTTGTTGCTTGGTCGTGTCTCGATTCCTCAAAGTGATGCTGCCATCGCCTTCGATCGTATCGAAGTCTACTGTTACGCCAAAGGGCGCTCCTGCTTCGTCGATGCGGCGATAGCGACGACCGATTGCTCCGCCTTGGTCATAAACGACATTCCACCTACGCCGCAGACGTTCGTACAACTTGCGAGCTCTCTCCACCAGTTCGGGTTTGTTCTTCAACAAAGGAAAGACACCGACCTTAATCGGAGCTACACGGGGATGAAACCTAAGTACAGTTCGCTTGTCTCCTTCAATTTCGTCTACGTCATAGGCAGCGCAAAGGACCGCAAGTAAGGTGCGGTCGACTCCTAGACTAGGCTCAATGACATGCGGGACATATCGCTCTTTTCGCTCTTCGTCGAAATAGTCCAAGGACTTACCGGAACATTCCTGATGACGTGAAAGATCAAAATTACCTCTAGCTGCAATGCCTTCGAGCTCTTGTTCGCCAAAAGGGAATTTGAAAGTTATGTCCGTGCAAGCTCGAGCGTAGTGAGCAAGCTTTTCCTTAGGATGCACTTCCTCTCCGAGATGCTCGTCGGTCAAGCCGATAGAAGCGAACCACGCCTTCCGAGTAGCGATCCATTCACGATGGTACTTTGGCCATGCCTCTTCGTCTGGAGGGATAAAGTACTCTATCTCCATTTGCTCGAACTCGCGTGAGCGAAAAATAAAGTTTCGGGGAGTAATCTCATTACGAAATGCCTTGCCTATCTGGGCAATACCAAAGGGAACCTTCACTCGTCCAGAATCGAGGACGTTCTTGAAATTTGCAAAGATACCTTGAGCCGTCTCGGGACGGAGATAACAGAGAGAAGAAGCATCGCGTAACGCACCAACATGAGTCTCGAACATCATGTTGAATTCCCGAGGTTCGGTAAGAGAACCTGCTTTGCCGGTAGCAGGTGAAGGAGCAAGTGAACGTTCTTCGGAAGACATCTCGTCAAAAGAACGCAACGAAACGGGCACCAAATCGCCTTGCTTGCTCTGCTTGCGCTTCATTTCGACAGCCTTTCCATCTGCCTCTTCCTGCATGACTTCAGATTCGAGAACCGAAATCCAGCCAATGCTTTCCTCTCCCACAACAACAGAACCGCAAAAAAGTTGATCAGCTCGGTACCGCATCTTGGATTCGCGACAGTCCACCATCGGATCGGAAAAACCATCGACATGGCCTGAAGATCGCCAAACCTCGGGATTCATTATAATGCTACAGTCCAGCCCCACGACATCATCGCGACGACGAACCATGTCTTCCCACCACGCATCCTTTATGTTCTTTCGAAGTTCAACCCCTAGAGGACCGTAGTCGAAAAAGCCGTTGATTCCGCCATAGATTTCGGAAGACTGAAAAATGAAACCACGACGTTTGCACAACGCCACGATTTCCTCCATTTTAGAATTTCCTTTGCTCATAAGTTCTTGAAGATAAAAAGCTACAATATGAATGCTCGCCAGAGGTACAACGCCGAACTGCTAAACCAAGCATATTCCAGATGAAAGAAATCTCATTCCAACAGAAACATCATGAGTGGGAATGAATGAAAGCGAAGGAACTTTTGAAGCTTTTGCCAGTTGACTTACCAATCTTCAAATGCTTCCATTCTTAAGTTTAATGAAGTCATTGAAACGAAAAACCAAACAGACTGTCATCATCATCACTTTGACGATTTCGGCAATCGGTTTTTCCGGTTGTAGTATGTTTCCCCAATCAAAAAAGTACTTGTCAAAGAACATCAATTTAGCTGGTGCCTTTACTCATTCACCGGATTCGTTTGCTCCCATTGAAACTGGAACTATCCGGCTGCAATCCGACGAATTATGGTATCGTCGGGACTTCAGCGGTAACAAAACCACTTTTTTGTGGGGACTGTTCACCTTTACCGACTATTGAGCTAACCGCTATTGCGGGATACTTTTTCAGTACCCAAAGATTTTTTGTGGCAATCACAGAAATTAGAATCATTCCATTTATTTCTTGCGAACGAGTCTCAGTATCGTTAAGACAAAGGAAATGAAACTTGCTCTCCCAGAGACAGAACGCAATCGACTGAAGCACGCCTTAAAGTCGCGAAATCGCCGTCCCACTCGTCAGCGCACCTGCGTTTACGGAGTTATACTCGAAAAGCGTGATCATCCCACAGCAGACGACATTCATCTCCGCGTTCGTGAAAAACTCCCGAGCATTTCTTTAGCCACTATCTACAATTGTTTAGACACGTTGGTCGAATGCGAGTTAGTAAAACAAGTCCACCTGGACCGTGCTCCGACCCGTTTTTGCCCGAACAGGAACCCTCACGCCCACTTCCACTGCCGCGTTACTGGCCAAGTGTACGACGTCAACTTGGATGATGAAAGACTTTCCATCATCGAGAAAACTCTACCCGATGGTTTTACGGCAGACACAATAGAACTATCGTTCATTGGGCAGGGACCTAAGTCAGACACAATTTCGTAACTTTATTTTCCAAAACCATACATATAATTAGTGAACTATTTGGAAATCAAAGATCTTCGTGCTCAAATCGAAGGAAAAGAAATTCTACGAGGATTAAACCTCACTATCCCGAAAGGTGAAGTGCACGCAATCATGGGACCCAATGGAAGCGGAAAAAGTACGCTTTCCAAAGTTCTCTCAGGACACGAGGACTACGAGGTAACCAGCGGGTCTGCACTGCTTGACGGTGATGAAATACTGGGAATGGAGCCGGATGCAATTTCTCGCTTGGGGCTTTTCCTTGCGTTTCAATATCCGCTCGAGGTGCCTGGTGTAAGTATCGCCAACTTCATAAGAGCTGCGCTTCAGGGACGTTTAGCTGAAAACGAAACACTCGACGCAGTCGGTTATTATAAAGATTTGTATGCCCGCATGGACGAACTGGGCATTGATAGGAAGTTTACCTCACGCTCCGTAAACGAAGGTTTCTCGGGTGGAGAGAAAAAACGTTGCGAAATCCTGCAAATGTCCATGCTCCAACCCAAGTATTGCATATTAGATGAAACGGACAGCGGTCTTGACATCGATGCCCTCAAAGTCGTCGCAAACGGTGTCAACCAAATGCGCAGTCCCGACCGAGGAATACTAGTCATTACTCACTACCAAAGATTACTTGAATACATTGTGCCCGATAAAGTACATGTTATGTGCGAAGGCGCCATTGCACTAACGGGCGGCAAGGAACTGGCATTGAAACTGGACGCAAAAGGCTACGATTGGGTTCGCAAAGAACTGGTCTCCTAAAAACCCTAAATAATTTCCCTATGATTCAGCCAACTCAAATCGACATAGATCGGGACAAGGGCAACTTCCGCTACGAAACCGACTACCAATATGATGCGGGGGTCGGCTTGCGTGAAGAAGTCGTCCAATATATCTCAGAAGTCAAAGGTGAAGACCAATGGGTGCGAGATTACAGGCTAAAAGCCTTGGACACCTTCTATCGCAAACCCATGCCTACGCACTGGGCTACAAAAGATTTAGAAAATATACATTTCGACAAAATCCGCTACTATCTAGCCAAAGGTCAAAAGCCCAGCCGCACATGGGATGAAGTTCCCGACGATGTAAAACAAACCTTCGAGAGACTTGGTATTCCCGAGCAGGAAAGAAAATTCCTAGCAGGCGTAGAGGCTCAGTTCGATAGCGAAGCCGCCTACTCTCGATTGAAAGTCGAACTGGAAAAAGAAGGCGTGATCTTCGTAGGTTCCTCGGATGGGCTGAAAGATTACCCTGAAATTTTTCGCAAATGGTTTGGCAAGGTGATCCCCGCATCGGACAATAAGTTTTCCGCATTAAATGCAGCAGTTTTCAGTGGCGGCAGTTTCATTTATATTCCGCCCGGAGTTAAACTTGCCCAGCCGTTACAGGCTTACTTTAGAATAAATGCTGAAAACTTCGGCCAGTTTGAGCGTACGCTGATCATCGCAGACGAAGGGGCGGAACTCACGTACATGGAGGGTTGTACGGCACCGAAATTCGAGACAGCGACTCTACATAGCGCTGTTGTGGAACTGGTAGCCATGCCAGGAGCCAAGATTCAGTATATCACTGTTCAGAATTGGTCGAACAATGTTTTCAACTTAGTAACAAAACGAGCGATAGCCCACGAGGAGGCCGAAGTTCGCTGGATAGACTGCAACATCGGTTCGCGCCTAACAATGAAGTACCCGGGTGTCATTTTGAAGGGTCGCAAGGCCAGGGGAGAAGTTCTTTCCATTGCCCTCGCCAATGATGGACAACATCAAGATACGGGGGCCAAAATGATCCATGCCGCAGACGAGACCACAAGTAACATTATCGCAAAATCAATTTCCATCGGCAAGGGGCGTTCCACTTATCGTGGACTCGTGCAAATACCCGGACATCTGAGCAATTGTCGTAACAACACCGAGTGTGATGCCCTATTGATCAACGCAAACAGCCGAACTGACACCTACCCTGCCATTACGGTCCGTGGCAACGGCAATGCGGTGCAACACGAGGCAAGCGTATCTAAATTGAACGCTGAACAAATTTTCTACATGAGACAGAGAGGACTAACCGAGGCGGAAGCCGTGAGCCTAAGCGTAAACGGTTTCGTGAACGACTTGATTCGAGAATTCCCCATGGAGTACAGCGTCGAGCTCAAAAGGCTCATCGACATGGAGATGGAAGGTTCCGTTGGCTGAACCTGAACCTCCCGTCGACGAATAATGAACGCGCTAGACAACGGATCGTCGGTCAATACCGATGCAGTGGATACCTTTGCCGACGAAAGCCTTTTTCGAGCTTTCGCTGAAGATCGGTCATGGGAACCCGAATGGATGGTAGATTTACGAAAAGAATCTTGGGAATGTTATCGAGCATACCGCGCTCCCGTCCACAAGGACGAACGATGGCGCTTCTCGCCACAAGCCCGCCTGTCTCTTTCCGCTTTTGCTCCTCCTAGTGGAACGAATGACGAGACAGCGTCGGTAATTGATTCATCGGAAGATAACCTCAATGAGAAGGGAGTCACCTGCGGTCTCTTCGACGAGGTACTGTTAAACAACCCAACCGTACTTGAATGTCTTTCCAAGCTAAAAGGACCCAACCTCGGAGCAGACAACGTACATTTCCTGGCACAAGCTTTCTCGGGGCACGGCATCGTATTGCACATACCAAAGGGAGTGATCCTCGAAAAGCCAATCATGGTTCGTCACTTTGCCCCGCCCGATGGTCAAATTAGGTTTTTCCGGACAATTATGATTCTGGAGGAAGGTGCCAACGCTACTCTTCTGGAGACATTTATCTCACCAAACAATCAAGACGCATCCGTTGTGTGCTCTGCCGCAAACGTCGTGGCAAACTCCAGCGCAAGGGCCACTCGCATTCTAGTACAAGATCTCAACCGGAATTCGTCTTTTTACCAACTGGACACAAAGCGAGCGTGTCGTGATGCCGGTATTCGTTGTTGCTCTCTCCACTTAGGTTCGGCCCAAAGCCGATTTGAGAACTTGGCCGTCGCCGCCGAGGAAGGCGCCGAAATCGATTTGCTCGGCTTGAGCGTAGGCCAAGGGAAACAACTTTTCGATCAGCGGACGAGACAACTCCACCTCGCTCCAAACGGTCGTTCAGACCTTCTATACAAAAACGCTCTGTTGGATCAGTCCAAAGCGGTTTTCTCGGGTATCATCAAGGTTGAGGAACAAGCACAACAAACCGATGCATACCAAACGAACCGCAATCTGCTTCTAAGTCCTGAAGCAGAAGCCGACTCCTTGCCCGGATTAGAAATCTTGGCCAACGAAGTAAAGTGTAGCCATGGATCCACAATTGGGAAAATTGATGATGAGCAGCTTTTTTATCTCCTCAGCCGAGGCATCTCAAAAGCATCAGCCGAGGAACTTCTCGTCAACGGCTTTCTCGATGAAGTTCTCAAACGTCTTAATGACGAAGAAATTGCTGATTTGCTTCGCGAACATCTAAAGGGAAAATTTTCCCGTTAATACTTCTTATGTCCACACATCACGAGGAAAGAGAACTCACAAGAGACGTGCAGGCCACTTTAATCCCACACGGCGATCCCTACACCTTGGATAAAGGAGCCAAGGTCACCATAACGCACAGGCTTGGCGGCAACTTCACCGTGATGACGCTCAACGGCATGTATCGCATCTCTGCAGCAGACGCTGATTCTCTGGGCGAAGATGACTCTCAAGCTCCAGAGGACGATTGCACCGACGCCAAACCCGCCGATGAGGATAGCATTCGCGATGCTCTTCGATCCGTCTTTGACCCCGAAATACCAGTAAACGTCGTGGACCTCGGCCTAATTTATAAAATTAATATTGACGAGGACGAGGAAGGAAAGAGAGTCGCGAATATCGACATGACTCTCACTGCTCCGGGGTGCGGTATGGGTCCGGTCATTGCAGAGGACTGCAAAGGTAAAGTCATAAAGCTTTCGGGAATTGACGAAGCGCATGTGGAAATCGTTTGGGATCCGCCTTGGACTCAAGACCTCATTTCAGAGACAGGGAAGATGGAATTAGGAATGATTTGAAAAATATTTTCTCTTTTGCCTTGTCACTAGCCTAAACCGTCTTTTGCTCGCCTGCTCTTGATAAGATGAGTGAATCAACAAAATTTAGTTTTGCGCTTGGCTGCGATCACGCGGGTTTTAGACACAAGGAAACCATTAAAGTTTACCTGCTTGCCGAAGGCCACGCAGTAAAGGACTTTGGAACTTTCTCAGAGGAATCGGTTGACTACCCAGACTTCGTGCGTCCTGCAGCCGAAGCAGTTGGTAGAGGACTCGCTGACTTAGGGGTTGTATTAGGAGGCAGCGGCAACGGTGAAGCAATGGCGGCCAACAAGGTGGAGGGCATTCGCTGCGCACTTTGCTGGTCCGAAGAAACCGCTCGACTCGCAAAGCAGCACAACAACGCAAACATGCTATCACTTGGCGAGCGACTAATCACCGAGGAATTGGCTGTGGCAATAGTGCGAGAGTGGATTAACGCCACTTTCCAAGGTGGTCGCCACGCCCGGCGAATATCCATGATCGAGAAAACGACTTCCCATCAATGAATTTTAATGACAATATTCCACATCAATGACTGACGACAAAGATAAAAAAAACGACTCCGTCTCTGAAATCATACAGAAGAAATTTCTTGAAGAGAGAAAAGTCTTCCTTTGGGGAGAAGTAAGTGATCGGTCCGCCCGAGACGTCACTGAAAAATTCCTTTATTTCGAGACATCCGATCCTGGTAAAGATATCACTTTCTATATCAACACTCCGGGAGGTTCCATCACAGCCGGGATGGCTGTTTACGACACGATGCAACTCATCAGTTCCTCCATCACTGTCGTAGTTACGGGAATGGCAGCGAGCATGGGCTCGATTCTCTTGTGCGGAGCATCTCCAGGGCAGCGCCTTTTATACCCTCATTCTCGCGTACTCATCCATCAACCTTTAATTTCGGGCAGGATGTGGGCAGCGGCAGTAGACATTAACATCCAAGCCGAGGAAATGGAAAAGTTGCGAGAGGAGTTGAACGGCATCCTCAGCAAATCCTCAGGGCAACCGTTGGAAAAAATCCAATTGGATACTGATCGTGACTTTTATCTGAATGCTCAGGAAGCCATCGAATACGGTTTGGCCGATAAAATCGTAGAAAAGGTTTAGTCTCTTTGCTCTAACACTGCTCGAGCCTTCCGCAGATCGGGTTTACCCATCTCGTTGATAGGTAATTCATCGACTGGAACAATCAGTTTAGGAATCGCTGCACCCGTCAGTTTGGTCTGAAGAGCTTTCTGCAAACGAATAACATCGATAGTGGAAGGGGTGCAAAACGCGACT
>Ga0302117_10000910_pt1 | contig 13788 bp, 8 predicted proteins | sample AG5_322_MG_FD_203112 | JGI IMG/M metagenome (GOLD analysis project Ga0302117, IMG submission 203112) | Marine microbial communities from Western Arctic Ocean, Canada - AG5_32.2 | ecosystem: Environmental > Aquatic > Marine > Oceanic | place: Canada: Western Arctic Ocean | collected 2017-10-01 | reverse complement strand
CTTGCACGGCGTGTATGCAAGAGCCCCGGCAGCATTCCCGTGGCGGAGAGCACCGCGAAGCGGCCCTTGGCAACCCAGTCCTCTGCCTCTGTCGGATCCCAAGTCATTTGCAAACCCAAGCCCGCCAGAATATTCGGAGCAGTCAGTCCGCGCAAAGGCGGGACGCCCTGGTCGGTGATCATGAGGACTCGCGCGCCAGCCCCGGCAGCGATCAAGGAGCTGAGCGCATCTAGGGGAGGGTGATGAACCTGCCCGTCATGGGGCGGACACACGCACACCAACCCTTCCATCCCCTGGCATGGAATCCGCGCAACGCCACGCGCGGCCAGGGCAAACCCGGTGAGCTCTTCCACCGTTACCCCTTTCCAGCGGAGGGCAATCAGGAAGGCGCCCACCGTGATTTCGCTTTCTCCTCCAGAGAGAATGGAGGTCATGGCGCGGAAGGCCTCCTCCTTGGTCAAGGGACGGGATTCCTTTGGCTCGTCGCCGAGGATACGTAGCAGATGGCGCAGGGGCATGGATGAAAGTGTAGCGACCGGCGTGGCTCGATGCCTCACCGGTCGCTTGGATGCCCTTCAAATCCTGCCCCTAGGCAGAGGTTGAGGTCTGGCCTCAGCCGTCTCCCGACCCTTCCTGGGGCGGATCTACGGGCGGATCCACGGGGGGCACAACGGGGGGTTCTTCGGGGGCCGGCGGCGGCTCCTCGCCACCGTCGTCAACGGGGGCGGGTTCCTCAGCAGGCGCCTCCTCCGGGTTTTCGACCGGAGTTTCGGTCTCCTCCTTCGGGGCCTCGATGATTTCTTCGTCACGCTCGCCAGGGACGACCGGTACTTCAGGAGCAAGCTCTTCAACGGGCCGCGGTCGAATGTGTGCCAGGTAGAGCTCGGCCTCCTTGTCATACACGACTCGACCACCGATCACCGACCACTGAACGAAGGTCTTGTAGTGCAGGATGTCGCCATCGGTGATGATCAGGTCTGCATCCTTGCCCACTTCAATCGTGCCCAGACGATGCTCGAGGCCCAGCAAACGGGCAGGCACCACGGTCATGGACGCGATTGCCACGTCCTCGGCCAGGCCGCCACGCACGGCGAACGCTGCCTCAACGGGCATGTGCATGATGTCGCGGCCAACAATGCCGCCCATGCTGATACCACCAGAGCCCGGCGCAACCGCCACTTGAACCCCATGACGATGAAGGATCGCTGCGTTTTCGATGGACGAGCCACCGGGGCGCACGAGGTTCTCGCTCTTGTTCCGGCGATCGCGGGCTTCCACGATAGCTGTTGCCCCGGCGCGACCCAACTCAGCCGCAACGAGCCAACCCTCGCGGCACCCTTGGATCACCGGACGGAATCCGTAGCGCTGGGCCAAGCGCGCAATGGCTAAGAGATCCTGCTGAATGTCCGCTCGGAAGACCCCTTTTTCGGTGCCCCGCAGAACGGCGAGGGCGTGGGAATCCACCCCTGTCTTCTTGGGCTCCTTAAGCTCCTTGTTCGAACGAACCGCCCCCTCCCAGGTGCGATAGGCACGCAGATAGGTCTCCGCCGCGTCGAACTTTTCCCGCAGGGTCTTGCGACCGCCAGGGTTCGACAGGGAATAGCTCAGGCTGGTAAATTGCTGCTTACCCACCACGACGTCCTCGATCCGCCCGCGGTTCAAACGCCCGATCTCAGTGCCTTGCACTGCAACGGTGATTCCACCGGCTACGGCCAAGAGCATGTTGTCCGAGAATGGATCCACCGAATACTCCAGGTCTCCGTTACCGCCGAACAGGCCACGAGAACTTAGGGCGATGAGTCCTGGATAGACAGAGTAGCCTTCGATGTTCAAGACTTCGGCGTCTTCGGGCACAACGATGTCGAAGCCTATGGCTTCGATCTTGTCATCGTGGCAGAGGATTCCAGCACCTCGCAAGAATGCGCCAGTGCCGGTGTAAACATCGCCCCCAGCCAAGTAGACCCAAGTCTCCTCTTCCTCTTCCTCTTCGGAATCGGTCGACTCTTTGTCGTCATCAATGAGTGGCGCCGCATAGGACCAACTGGGGGCCAACAGCAGGGACAAGGACCAAAGGGCTCCGAGGCCCATAATTAGCTTTTTGTTTTTCAGCATCACAGTTCATCCTCGCCATGGGCGATCTTGCCTCGGGCCATGACGGCCACTATTTCGGTAGCCGCTTCGAAGGGGTCGCCGGAAAGAACGATCAGGTTCGCTTCCTTTCCAACCTCAAGACTGCCAACTTGATCTGCTACGCCAAGAAGACCTGCCGGCTCAAGGGTCATGGCTCTCAGGGCCGCGTCCCGGTCAAGGCCGGCCCCGACCATCACGCCCACATCGCGGAACCAGTCTTTCATTGCGGAGTCCCGCCGAGGGACCAGCACAAGCTTGGCTCCCGCGCGGTGCAACTCCGCGGGCAAGTTGCGTTGGCGCAGGGTCGCCCTCTGCAAGGTGATCATGGGTTCGACAATGATTCGCGCGCCGGACTCTGCGATCTTATCCTTGACATGATAAATGTCACACTCGCTGGAAAGCGGCAGGCGCAAGTCCCATTTCACGTCCTCATCACCGAGGGCATCGAGGAAATGTAGGTAGTCAGCTGATTTTCCAATGGAGGCCAAGAGGCTTATCTTGTGGTCCCGCATATCAAGAAAGGCTTGGCCCTTCTCGCTGGGAGCCAACGGCTTGTAGTCACCAAGCTTGGCCAACATCTCCTTTTTCTTGTCCTTGTCCTTTTCCTTATCAGCCTTTTCCTTGTCCTTGTCGTACTTCTCGCGGTTCTTGGCCTCTTTGGCCAGCCAACTATCCGCTTCCTTGAAGCCGTCGCGCAGGTAACGCTTGCCCGTGGAAGTGTTGCCTACGATCGCCTTCAAGTACGCGGCGTCGCGCATGACCATTTCAGAGAGCGAGCCGGAGACGGTGCTGACCACAGCAGCCTGGCCAGGGATTCCACGACCAGCGGGATACAAGCCCGCAGTCGTGACACCATAGCCGAGCATTCCCGAGACACTGGCCCGGGTCCTGGGGCTCAGTTCATCCACGGCCTTCATGTTGGGGCGCAAATCACTGTAACCCGATGCGCTCATGCCGTATCGCGTGTAGCAGTTCACCAAACCAGGCACGACCCATTGGTCGTCAGCCAGTTCAAGCACCGGAATCCCGCGCTCGATCGGTAAATCTTCACCGATGGTTATGATCTTGCCGTTTTCTACCAACAGGACCACGTGTTCAAGGGTCTCGCCAGAGCCAGTCATCAGGTGCCGGGCACGAATCGCCAGCAAGTCACCCGGGGGCGCGGCCAGGGCTGGGGCAGCGGCCATCAACAGTGTTGTGAGAATCATAAGTCTTCCTATCCGCGCGGAAATGGAGCGGGTTCGGGGGGTCAAGGGAACAGTCAACGAGAGCATTACCAACGTCTCCTGCTGGTCTGAGTGTCATAGATGCGGCGGCCATCTTGGTAGACGGCCTCCACGCTGGTTCGGGGGTCCACCGGGTCTCCGGTGACGATCAGCAAGTCGGCGTCGAGGCCAGGCTCGATGCTGCCGATCTTGTTTTCAAGCCCGCTGGTCACGGCGGGAATGCAAGTCAAGCCGCGGACACCGTCGGCGTTGGAATCATCCATGCCATAGCGCACACCCATGGCGGCTTGAAGGGATAGCTCTTCTTCGGGCACAACCGGCGCATCCGTATTGAAGCCAATACGCTTATGTCCGAGCTTTTGGAAACCCCAGGCGCTGCCATGAACTTGGCCGTCCGTGTCAAAGCGGGGTGGCCGAGGCCACATGACTTGGCGCGGGCCCAGAATCGCGGCGACCCCAGCGTCGATGGCCAGGGGGGTAGCCAGATAACTATCGAACGAGCCATGATCAATGTAAGTAGCAAAGCCAAACTCCTTGGCCAGCATGATGATCGTGGTCAACACCAGTCGGTAGTACTGGGTGTGGGTGGAAATCTGAGTTTTGCGTGAAGCAAGATCGCGGAACACATCGAGGCGAATGTCACGCTTCGGCCTTACCCCGCCGTCACGCTCATAAACTTCCCACTTGGCTGCATACGCCTTGCCCCGCGACAAGTCCTCGCGCAGGTTCCAAGCCATCATGATGCGGCCCATGCCATAGGCCCATCGTTTGGGGTTATCGCCCTGGGCAATCTTCAGAGAACCGGGGTTTCGAATCTCCATGGCCTCATACTCATCAAGGCCAGTCTTTAAGAGCACCCCTTGCCCGCCCATGTTGGAGCCAGACCCAGGAAGGAACAGGACCGTGGACACTCCGCCCGCAACAGCCAGCTTCAACCGCGGATTGCCAGGGACCGTTTCGGGCGAGATCCGTAAGCCCGGGTTCGTTTGATAGACCGTGTCGTTGAGACCATAAGTGCCGGCGATGTGGCAGTGCAGATCAATGAAACCCGGGCATACCCAATAGCTGCCCACGTCCAGAATTTCATAGTCCGAAGGCACGACCATTTCGCTCTGCGGGCCGACCGCTTCAATCAGCCCGTCGCGCACCAGGATCATTGCATGGTTGATCACCTGGGTACCTTCAAGGGGAACCACAAGCGCCTTCTGTGTCAAGATCGCAAGCCCGACCCCTCCCGGCTCTCCCGCCGGGATGTCTGCACGCACCGTCACCCCGGCGCTCAAGAGCGCAAAGGTCAACAGTCGTGGGTACAGGGAACGAGTCATGGGGAGTTCGCTTGTTGTCTTTTACCAGCGTCGCTTCTGGTTGACCGCGTCATAAATAACCTGACCCTGTTGAAGGGCAAGCTCGACCGTATGGCGCGGGTCCGTGATGTCACCGGATGTGATCAAGATGTCGGCGAACTTGCCAACCTCCAAGCTGCCTACCTGGTCCCCGATACCACCCGCCATGGCGGGGACAATGGTCAGCCCTCGCAGGGTGCCCATCTTGGACTCGTCAAAGCCATAGCGAACAGCCATGGAGGCTTGCAGCTGCAGCTCTTCCTGAGGGATCACCGGTGAGTCAGTGTTGAATCCGATGCGGGTGAAGCCGCGCTCTTGATAACCAGCGGCCACACCTTGGATACGCTCGGGGTTCGAGCCCGCAAAACCTCGGAAGCTAGCACTGGGCACGTCGATGTTACGCGGGCCAAGACAGGCAAAAATGCCTCGCTTCTCGGCTTCCTCGGCTACTCGATAGGAATCAAACGTTCCGTGGTCGATGAAGAAGGGCAAGCCCAGCTCGTCGTGTACCAGGGTGATCGTCATCAGCACAACCTGATAGATCTGCGTGTGAGTCGAAATGTGAATGTCGCGCTTACGGAGGTTGCGGAACACTTCCCACTGGGGATCCTTGCGCGGCATGACGCCGCCATCGCGCTCATAGGCTTCCCACTCCTGGGCATAGGCCACACCCTTCTTGAAGGTCAGGCGCGTGTTCCAGTTCATGAATGAACGGTTCGGCCTGGTGAGCCAACGCTCCGGGTTGCCCGCCTGGGCCAACTTGAGGGAGCCGGGGTTCTTGATGACCGAGGCCTCGTAAGTGTCAAAGCCCGTACGCACCAGTACACCCTGACCTCCCACGTTTGTTCCCGAGCCGGGGATGTACAGCACAGTGGTCACTCCACCTGCTACTGCCAGGTCCAACTGAGAGTTTCCGGCGAACACGTCAGCGGAAGCCCGGATACCCGGGTTCGCAAGATAGACCATGTCGTTCAGACCAAAACGCCCTGCCACGTGGCAGTGCATCTCGACCAAGCCGGGGGTGACCCACTGATCGCCAACGTCCATCAGGGCATAGTCCGGAGGGGGGAGCAATTCGCCGCGCTTGCCCACCGCTTCGATCTTGCCATCGCGGATCATGATCACACCGTTGTTGATCACATCACGGCCTTGCCATTCGCAAAGGACGAGCTTCTTGGAGAAAATAGCAAGCCCGCGCCCACCTACTGCACCGGGATCCACTTCGCCATCACTGGCAATCCGAAGGGTGGCGGCGGCTTGTTCGTCTGCTCGCTTGGTGTCGAGCGCTAGGGCGCTTGCTGAGGCAAGCAGAGAAGAGATGACCAGTCCGGTCAGGATTGAGTTGGTGAAAGTCATGGAATTTGCCCCTAGCGGGATACCTCCTTACCGCTTACCCAGACCTTCAAGACCTGGCTTGAAGGTAACAGGGGCGGACCGTCAAAGAGAATGAGATCAGCATCACGGCCGGCCTTCAGAAGGCCCACGCGATGGGAGATGCCGAGCATTTCTGCCGGATAACCGGTCAAGCCGCGCACGGCGGATGAAGGAGAGAGACCTTTGCCCACGGCGATGGCAATGTCATCGAGCAACTGCGCTGCGTCCCCTTCTTCGTTGGTACGCACCATGAAGGGAATGCCCGCGGGTGGAGGCGCGGATGAGGCGCTGCCGAGCAGCACACCCGAAATTAGGCCTGCCTGGCTTGAACTAGGCCGCGCACGACCTTCCAGCACAGGACGGATGCCGTACTTCTTGAACACTGCGAGGCAGGTACCAAGCTGCTCCGCATTGTTGATGTTGACCAAGACCATGCTATTGCCAAGCATGGCTTGGCGGATGGGCTCCAGGCCGGGATTGATGCCAGGTGACTTAGGGGTTCCCTTGGGAGCCTTAGCCTCTGTCACCTTGCGCCGCTCGGGCATGGAAGCCATGGGATAGTCGGTACCCGTGCGCGGCCAATTCACATCAACAGGGTCAGCATCACCAAGTGTATAGGTGCCTTCGAAGCGCGCCTGGGCCACGAAGTTGTCTTCGAATTCCTGGGTCAGGGTCAAACTGATCGAGTCGGTTCCGGCTTCCCCGTTCAGGGTGGCGACGTATTCCTCGCGTGACCCGGTCAGCGTGATCAAGTCCTTAACCCCTTTAAGGCGCAGGTAGCCCTCAAGAGACCCTCCGGTCTCGGTCAACCGCAGGCGTGCGCCTTCGACTTCCCATGTCCCCGTGCTGCTTATGGCGTCGGGCTTTTTCTTGGGCTTCTTTTTTTTCTTGTCCTCGTCTTCGCCGTCTTCGTCTTCGCCTTCCTCGTCCTCGTCCTCATCTTCTTCGTCAACCGCCTCCGGCGCAGGCGGCGTCCATGCGGCCAACTTAGCTTCGTACTCCTCCCACTTTTTCTTGTATTCAGCGGCCTTGCCAAGGGTGGCGCGAACAGAAGCGCCCGCCATGGACGGGATCGGATTATCCCACATCAGGCGCACACCAGCCGGGTTGCGTAGAACCATGGAGCCCGGGTTCGTTCCCACCGGCTTGTAGGGCATGAAGGGCGTCCCGTGGGATGCGCTCTTGGGAGCCATGTTGACGGTGGTCACCCCAGCGGCAGCAACCCTTTGATCTTCATCATTGCCAGGTGCCACGAGGCGGGACAAATCGAAGCTCGCGTTGAAGCCTTTACTGGACCCTTCGAGGCCCAAGTGACCCCAAGCGTCGATAGCGCCCGGCATGGCCGCTGCGCCGCGGACCACCTTGGCGCCAGCGGGTCGAGCCACGTGGCGGCCGACCTCGACAATACGACCCGCCTGCATCAAGACTTCGCCGGGGGTTAAGACAGTTCCGTCCCCAAGGTGCAGCTCGTCCACCGCGATGATTGTTGCGGAAGATTTGGAAGACTCCCAAGCCAATTCGCCGTCAACCCAAGTGGCAAGCACTCGGGTTTCATGATTGATCGGTGCGCCATTAAGGATCGCGAAGTCTGCGTCCTTGCCCACAACCAAACTGCCCACCCTATCGGCGACGCCCAATATTTCCGCTGCGTTGAGGGTGATTGCTCGAAGGGCATTTTCCGCAGACATTCCCCCACGGCGGGCAATGCTGGTGCGCAAGAGCAACTCACTGATGGGTCTCCCGCGGGGCGTAGCAACCGCGACGGTCACTCCAGCTTCCATCAACTTGGAAGCGGAACGCCACTGTTGGCCCAGGTCAGCCTCGGCATCTTCCCCGCCGGACTGGGAACTGATCATGAATGAATTACGTCCTCCTCCAAACATGAAAGGACTGGGGCCTCCAGAGGAAGCGCCCTTGCCCGGCTTGAAGATTACCGAAACTCCGGCTGCGCCCAATTCATCGGCCACATCAACAAACCCCGCGTTTCCTTCCAGCACGAGGGGCTGATTCACGCCGCCGAAAAAAGTCAACAACGCGGTGGTTTGGCGCGAGTCATCCACGGCCATGCGCCAACCCAGTCCGTCGGAAATCACCCCGGCCAACGCAGGTCCAGCGGCCGCGCCCCATTCGGATTCTTGGGATTGATCCCCTCCGGCAAAGTCGAACAATTCCTGCAGACCCACAATCGCACCCATGGTTGAGTGGGGTAGTTGGGGTTGGGCAACGCCGAGCCCCACGTCCACCGTGGCGGGCAGGGGGGGTTCCCAGAAGGCGCTGGTGTTTCTCGCCGAAGACGAAATGCTGCCTTGGATTGACGATGCTCCCAGGAGTAGATAGTCCTCTGATCCATGGCCCTTCATCTTGACCACGCCGCCCAGGCCAGCAATCAAACGGTCCACGCCGGGATTCAGATAGCAGGTTGTGACGCCACCCGAGAGTGCCGATGTGTAGCGCGAGTAGGGATCGAAATTATCAATCGCTCGCAACATGGGAGCGGCACTGCGTTCGGCAGACCCGCCAGCCCCATAAGGACTGTCAGCCGCAACAAACCCGGGCACGATGGTCGCGTCGGGACCGTAGTCCACTTCGCGCACACCAAGCGGCGTTTTGAGGTCAGCTCCGATGGCCACGATTTTGCCGTCCTTCACCAAAATGGCGGAGTCCGTCAGCACTTGGCCGTCTTGAACAAGGTGAATGGTTCCCGCACGCAGGACCACAGCGTCCCCTCCCGGGGCCGCGAGAAGCAAAAATGTAAGAAGACTCAGCATGTTGATTTCCCTTGGAGGCTCACTTGTCGCCAGCGGTTCGTTCTTCTTCGTGGATATCTTCCACCACGGGTTCATCCGCGGAGGTACCTTCCGGCTGCACGCCATCCATCAAATGCTGGAGGCGTGTGTCGGTCGTGCGGTCATAAGTCAGCTCGCCTTCAATGAAGACGTAGCGCACTTGGGTCTGGAGGCTGAGTGGGTCGCCACTAAGCAACACCAAGTTGCCGTGCTTGCCTTTCTCAATGGTGCCTACTTCTGAGCTGAGGCCAATCACTTCAGCCGGGCCGGAAGTGATCGCAGCAAGAGCGACTTCCCGGTCGACTCCCAAAGCGACGCAGCGGGCTGCCTGGAACCAAAGGGACTCAGTGGTGCTGTTTTGCGATGCCAACGCGAAGGGGATGCCCTTCTCGGCAAAGTGGGTGGGCAGCACGGTCACCGTGTCCTCTTCAGCAAAGGGCGCGCGTTCCGTGTGCTCAAGGGTCGAGGACAAGATCACACCTCGCACGCCAGCAGCTTTGATCTCGTCGGAAACCTTCCAGCAGGTCGGGCCGAGCAGCAGCACGGTTTGAGCCAAGAAGCCGTTCTCCTTGGCGATTTCCAGGCCGTGTAGCACATCCATAGGTGTGCTGCAGGCCATGTAAACCGAGATACGACCTTCGACGATTGCCAAGAGAGGCAAGATCTTGGAATCGATTGACGCCCGGGGCACCGCCTCGAGGCCTTCTACGATCCAGCCGCTACCAGTCATGGCTCGGCCCTTGCCGTCCTCCGCTTCAAAGTCACGGCCCTGGGCCAATGCTTCGCGGCGTGCGTGATCATTGCCGTCGTTGGCCTCTTGGACCAGGCCCTCCAGGGTTCGGCGCAACCCTGCAAAGGCCTCGCGCAGAATCATCAGCTGGACGGCTCGAGACTTACCCCGCTTGGGAGTGATCGCGATCTTGATGCCCGCCTCGGGACGCACGGTCATGGCCGCAACCGTCATTCCGCTAGGCTTGACGATCATTCCGCGCCCGGCGATAACAGTTGAATTGCCCTGCTGAACGTTCAAGGTCGTGATGCCTGCTCGGAGCATTTCTTCATAGAAGAAGTTCACCGGGTCGACTGAATCCACCACGTTTAGGAAGGGCGCCACGTCAATGGACTCGTTAGCGCGGTCCATGCCTTGAGACGTACAAGCCTCGACCTGGCCCGGGAAGGCCACCAGGTTGGGAGCCTCAAAAACCTCAGCATCCCATGGGATTTGGATTTCAGAAGCCGGCCCCACCGCAGTGATGCGGCCGCTCTCGATCAGAACGATGCCGTTCTCAATCGGTTCGCCTGCCATGGTGATGACCTTGCCAACCTTGATCGCATGGCTGTCCCCGCCAAAAGCGACGGCAGAGGTAAGCGCAAGGGCAGCGGTAAGACGTGTGATAGATGAAATGTTCATGTGTTCAATAGGGTGTGGGCGGTAGGCGTAGGCTTGAGGGGAGGATCAGCGGGGGGTCAAAACGACTTCGCCAGAGGCCACCACGCCAACGATGTTGCTGGTGGCAGAGAAGGGGGCTCCATTCCAGAGCACAAGGTCAGCGTCCATTCCAGACTTGACCGTGCCAACTTGCTTTTCAACGCCAAGCAATCGGGCGGGAGTCGTGGTAACGCAGGCAAGTGCCTCGTCGAAGGTCAGGCCGCCGCGAATGGCATAGCCGGCTTGGGCCGAAAGGCGCTCCTTGAGGCCAGTTTCCCCGTGGGCGGAAAGGGCAATCATGATTCCCAAGTCAATCAACTTGCGTCCCGTGTCCCAGGGCATGAAAGCTCGCTCGCCAAGACGGCCCGTTGCGGGGAATGGTGGCAGGACAACAGGCGTCCCGGTTCGGACCAGGAAGGCCGGCTCTTTCCAAGCTTCGGCCCCCGCATCGATCACGATGTCCAGGTCTCCATATCCCTCGGCTTGCATTTCTTCGTCCAGATAGACCGCGGTACGGATGTCTGCGGTGGTCCAGGCTTGAATGAAGATCCGCACGTCGCCCGCAAGGCAAGCTCGCAATACATCTGCGCCTTCGAATTCCGCATCCGGAAACCGCGCTGATTGGGCTGCGTCAAAAAACGCCTTACGCCATTCCCATTCCACACCCATGCGGGTCGTTGGGCGTCGGGCATAGAAATTGGTGGGTCGGCCAAAGGCGGGGGAGTTCCCAGCACTCGGGAGATCGCCTATGGCGCCGCGCAAGATCGATGCGCCGTTAACCACCCGAGCCTCGACTCGCTTGGGACCGCTGGTTTTAACCACCACGGAAAAGCCGCCAACCACGTTGTAGTCGGGCGGGGCAATTAAGGCCGTGGTCACGCCGGTGCGCGCAAGACGGTCCCAGGCGGGATTGAAGAAGTCCAGCGAATCCGTGACAGACAAGTTGGTGATGACCTCCTTGGATTGTTCCACGGCCACAAGACCGGGGGTGACCCGGGCGCTTGCATCAATCATTCCCGCCATGATCGAGTGGACGCTTAGGGCGCCATCGGGAGCGCTGCGCCCCGGCAGCACCGAAGCAATTTTGCCTTCCTGGATTTGGATTAGGGCATTACGCACGACCTCGCCAGGCGCAACGTGCAGATATTCCGCATGCACCGTCAGGTCCACTGGCTTGGGAGCCTCCGGAGCGGGCGATGCCAGCGCGAAGAGCACACAGGAAATCAAAAAGCCGGGGTAAATCATTGGTCGTCATCTCCGTGAACTTGCTTGCCTTCAATCCACACGCGCTCTACCTGGCTGGTCAGGTCCAGCGGATCGCCGGACCAAAGCACCATGTCCGCTGCGCGGCCCACTGCTAGAGACCCCACCGGAGCATTGGCAATTTCGCCGGCTCCCGAGGTAAGTGCTTTCCAGGCCGCGTCACGTGCCAGACCGGCTTTCATGCAACGCAGTGCGGAAATCCGAAGTGCGTGGGGTGAGCGATTGGTCGCCCCCAGGGAGAAGGCCAGAGGGATGTCCTTCTTGCCTAGGATCGCAGCTGAAGCGGCCACTCGGGGATCTGCGGCAGCGCCGATGGGCGGCAAGATCACGCCAAGGCCTGCGTCGTGAAGCTCGTCAGCGAGATCGCCCGCTCGGGAAACCCCGGTCAATGCGCCCGTCAAACCGTGCCGCTTGGCAAATGCCACGGCCCTCAAGCCTTCGGCTCTGGTCTTTGCGGCCAACAAGACCCCGAGGCCTTTTCCTAGGAGAGCAAATCCACCCGTGGGCGTTTCCATTCGCTGCTCGAGCATAGAGATAGCACCGGGGTAACTTGTAGGGGCAACACCGCTCTTGAAGGCGGCATTTGAGAAACACACATGCAAGTGCGCGCGGCGCTGAACCATCGCGCCCGCCGGCTTAACAACTGCAGTGCGGCCGCCAACCAATGCACCCGGCTTGGGAGTCAGGAGGACCGCGGTCACGCCCGCTTCCAAGAACGCACCCCAACCGTCATCAGTCTTGTCATAGCCGAATGCAAGATCCGCACCATCCATGATCTGTCGAGTGCTGTCGAGGGCCTCACCCTTAAGCCCGGTCTGGTCGCCCATGGCCACCAAGCCCGCTGAAAGGTGGCCTTCCAGCTCAACCAGGTGCCCGTCCTCGGGGAGTTCAAGCCCCGCGCCGATGGCTTCAATCTTGCCATCGCGAATCAGGATACGTCCATCCTTGATGGGGCCGTCGGGACCGTGGACGACTTCGGCTTGCAGAACAAGAGAACCGGTGTCGCCGGAAACAGCGCAAAGCGCACTTAGGATAGGAGCAATCAGAATATTCATCACTGTCCACCTTCCACGTTGAAGGCGATTTTGCCGGCGGAAATGACCTGCCGGATACTGGTTGTGGTCGAAATCGGGTCTCCGTCCAAAAGCAAGAGGTCCGCGCGGTAACCCGCTCGCACCTTGCCCAGGATGTTCCCCATATCCAAGGCCCGTGCGGCCTCTGTGGTCAGTGCCGCGAGGGCCTTTTCTGGTTCAAGGCCATGCCCCACAGCAATCGCAGCGAGCAGGGGCAAGTCCCGGGTACCTGAAGTTCCGCCACTGCCGAGCAAGACCCGCACGTCTTTTTCGGCGAGGGCACCGGCCAGGGAAAGGTCATGGGCCTGCATCCCCGCGGGACGCTGCGAGCCAAGGGGTGTGGGCCAAACAATGACCGGGATCGAACGCTTGACCAGGGTCGCCGCTAGGGGCAGGACCTCGGTGCCACCGGCGATCACCAGGCGCAAACGATCAAAGCCTTTGGTTCCGTCGAGCAGGGCGCTCAGCTCCACGTAGCGGTGTGCCTCAACAACTAGGGGCAGGGTGCCTTCAGCAACCCGGGCCCAAGCTTCTTTCTCGGCGTCGAAGCGCGGCTTTCTGGGCTGCCGATCTTCCTTGTAGCTCTCTTCCTTGAACTTCTTGTCGTCCTCCTTGGCCTCTTTGATCTCTTTGTCTCGAGACTTCTTAGCCTTCTTGAAGTCCTTCTCGAGCTTGGCCTCAGATTCGGCGATGTCGGTTCGCCACTTGGCGATCTCGTGGGTGTACTCCACCTGTTCCACGCGATATTCCTCCCCCGCCTTGATGTACTTGACCAAGCGCTCCGCATATCCGATCCGGTCAAATGCATCGCCCGAGCTGCCCACCGTTGCCCCGATGAATGAGTCCTTCAAGAGGACGTCCAGGCCGCCGTCCGCACGATTTGCGGTGCACACGAATGCGCCGAGGCCTTTGACCGATGCCTTACCCCCAAGAGCCACACCGTAGCCGGTGATGCCAGCCCGAAGTGCGGCCTGTAGATGGACGGCACTCCCGAACGGATCAAGCGCATCAACAGCCCTTGTTAGGATGTTGGTATCTGCAAGGCTGGCAGAAGCCGAGTCCAAGCCAAGGGTCGACCAGGGGTCAATGAAGCCCGCGCAGACAACCTTGGCCTCAAGAACTCTGGCGCCTTCGGGGGCCACCAAATCTGTCCCCACTGCAAGC
>Ga0302117_10000906_pt1 | contig 13823 bp, 6 predicted proteins | sample AG5_322_MG_FD_203112 | JGI IMG/M metagenome (GOLD analysis project Ga0302117, IMG submission 203112) | Marine microbial communities from Western Arctic Ocean, Canada - AG5_32.2 | ecosystem: Environmental > Aquatic > Marine > Oceanic | place: Canada: Western Arctic Ocean | collected 2017-10-01 | reverse complement strand
ACCGCTACCAACACGCCCAAAGTGTAAAGCAAAGTGGCTACCCCCAGCGACAACGCCATACCCAAAGGAATGCGATGCGAAGGGTCTTCAACTTCTTCAGCAGCGCTGGCCACTTTGGTGAGACCGCCGTAAGAAACAAACACCAACCCCACTACCGCCATTACTCCCGAACTGCCGGTAGTGAAAAATGGGTCAAGGTTAGAATTGGACAAACTCCGGCTTTGCACTTCCCACAAACCTTCAACCAAAAACCACCCCATGACGGCAATCACAAAGGCCACCAAAATCAACTGCACCGAAGCGCTGGCTTTGGACCCCACCACGTTAATAAAGGTAAAAAAACCGATAAGCGCTAAAGCCAGCCACGTGGCGTTGACATCTAAAATAAGCACCAGGTAGGCGCTCATGCCCACCATGGCGAACGCATCTTTGAGCACCAGCGAAAGCCAGGTGCCGAACCCGGCCACCGTGCCTACGGCTGGTCCAAGGGCCCGCTCTAAGAAATAATAAGCCCCTCCCGCTTTTGGTAACGCAGTAGCCAGTTCAGACACGCTGAGCATGGCCGGCACGGCCAGCACCCCGGCTATGAGGTAAGCCAAGATGGCCGCTGGCCCGGCTTTAGCAGCCGCCAACCCCGGCAGCAAAAACAATCCGGAAGACAGCATGGCGCCCGTAGACAATGAGAATACGTGGCGAAGACCCAGCGAGCGGGTCAGTTTCCCTGATTTGTCTCCCGCCATTCGCTAACCCTAGACCACCAGAGCGGGCAAGGGAACCTGTTTCTACGAAAGACCCTCAATGAACTCCAACAGCAAGTCGTTTACTTGGTCGGCTGCTTCTTGTTGTAACCAGTGGCCAGCGCCTTCCAAAATATGAGTACCGCGAATACCCGGCAAGGTTTCCGAGAACCGACTAATGGCTCCGGCCCCCCAAAGGGTGGGCCCGTCTTTTTCGCCGCCGATGAACAGTGACGGCTGGACGATGGGGGCGTGATGCCATGGGCGAAGATCTACCCAGTCGTGGTCGATGCAGCGGTAGCGGTTCAAACCACCGGTGAAACCAGCTCGGTCAAACTCGCCAACGTAAAAGTCTAAATCGTCTTCGGTCATCCAACCCAACGAACCAGTTGGATACGAAAATCGGTCGCTAAGCAACCCTCCACTAGCCACGAAGCCCATAGATGTTTGACCAGGTTCGGGAGGCGGGCAGTCCCCCGATGCCGAAAAATAGAAGCCTTCCAGCCAGCGGCGCGGGTTTTTTGTTATTTCTGCTTCGGCTCGCCCCGGTTCTTGAAAATAGGTGATGTAAAATTCTTCGGTTTCGCTGAAACTGGCGAATGTCTCGGAAGGCCGGTGGCTGTTGCGGGCATCGTAAGGAACGCTCAGCAAAGCCATTGCCGTAAAAACATCGGGCCGTAAACGGGCGGCGGCGGCCGCTATAGGGGAACCCCAGTCGTGACCCACGATGGTGGCCGTGGTTTCGCCAAGTGCTTCAACTACTCCAACACAATCGGCAGCCAAGTCAATTAGCCGATAAGCGTCGAACCCTTCTGGGGCGGCCGATGACCCATAACCGCGCACGTCTATAGCGGCGGCTCGGTACCCGGCAGCTGCCAATGCCGGCAGTTGGTTGCGCCACGAATACCAAGATTCGGGGAAGCCATGAACAAACAACACCAGTGGCCCTTCACCCATTTCGGCCACATGTATTTGGTAGCCAAAAGCGTCTACATTGTGTCGTTTTACTTCATTTAAGAAACTCATAGTTTCCTTTCATTGCCGACTCTTGTTTGCTAGCAGCGTGGCCGATGCGGGGGTGCTCTGGCAAACCAGGCCGATTTGTACTATTCTTTGAGTAGCGGAAAAAGGGGGAACTGTGGAAAGCACAGAAAGTAAGCCAACGGGTGGGAGCATTACAGAAAATCCGAAAGCGCGTCTTGGCGCGGTAGTGCTTATTGTCGCACTTATTGCGGCAACCTGCATGTTCACGGGGGGCGACGATACGACAGAAAGCGCCCCGAGCGATGCATTTGCTGGCTTATCGCCGGTTACTGATTACGTCTTCCAGCCCGCTACCGCTCCTGGCCCTGACCCTTTTGGGCCTTCGTTCGCTAACTACACCATCACCGTCCCCACTGAGGATCTTTCCTCTGGTTTGGTGGGCAGTGGCAGTACTGGTCTTTATGGCGGAACCGGCGAAAACGCTTGTGATATCGGCAAAATGATCGACTTTTTAATGGCTAACCCTGACCGAGCTGCCGCTTGGGCCGGGGTGCAAGGCATCACGGTGGCGGAGATTCCCGATTACTTGAACTCGTTAACCCCAGCTATTTTGATGGAGAACACGCTGGTAATTAACCACGGGTATTCCGACGGTACGGCAACCCCCTTCTTGGCGGTGTTAGAAGCAGGTACAGCGGTTTTGGTCGACGCCGACGGCATTCCTCGCGCTCGCTGCGCTTGTGGCAATCCACTAGCTCCGGTTGAAGACCCCCCAGCGACCGAAGAAACCACAACAACATCAACGACCACAACCGAGGCAGTCACCACGTTCACCGATTGCCCCACTACCGAGAACCCTCCTTACGGCTTTACCCAAGAATCTGATGGCAAGTGGACGTTGCACACCCCAGAGGGTCGTTTTGTTTGGGACCTAACTGTCCCCGGTTGGCACTCCTTGCCCGACGACGGCAATGTTTATGCCACCGAATCTGACGTCCCTGGTTACGACGTGGAATGTTGGCCATGCCCGCCGGAAAGCAACGGCGGCGACACCCCGTCTTACGACACCGACGATGACGGCGACTACGTCTCTGACGAACGCATGTTGATGGCTATCGGCGTGGACCGAGCCAGCATTTACATCGTGATTACCGCTTCGGAAGGCGGCAGCACATCAGAGGTCACGGTAGATGGAGGCCTCCCCACTTGGGGCGGGGGAATTACGATTATTGACCCCGATACCACCAACGATTACGAACCAGAGTACGACGGTCAGGAAGGCTCTTTTGATGGATGCTTCCCTCCTTGCCCTGATGACGGCACATGGGGTTGGGAAACAGGGCTTGGAAAAAACGGCACGGTTTACGTTTGGGTCGCCCCCAATGGTGACCGCTGGACTTGGAGCGACGGAGGGTGGGGGAACTTCGACACCGAGAGTGCGATTAGTTATCCCAGTTTCCGCGACTTGCCGGGTTGGAACGATGACTGCTTCGAATGTCCAGAGTGGGGCTGGTCAGTGACCGATGGTGTATGGACTTGGACTGGTCCCGACGGAATCCCATGGGAATTCAAGAACATCATTGACCTCTACGACCTCGGCCCCGATGAAACCATCTGGGTCTGGTCAGCCACCATCACCGACAAAGACGACGGCGAGTACGTCTTGGACATCACCGAACTTCCTGGTTGGGATGACGAATGTAACGAATGCCCGGAATGGGGTTGGAGCGACGTGCATGATCTTTCGTGGATCGCTCCTGATGGGAAACGGTGGCTCGCCAATGTCTTCGGTGTTTGGTCAACCGGAGACTCAGTGGACGGCGAGATTGACGATCACCGCAACCTGCCGGGCTATATCGAAGACTGCAACGACTGCCCCAAATGGGGGTGGATCGTCACGGATGGTCAATGGATCTGGGAAGGCCCCGCCGAAGGAGTTACTTGGCATCTGGGTTTGAGTTCCGGGATTTGGGAATGGATCAGCGACGAAGGAGGACCCACCTTTGCCAGATACGAAGACCTGCCGGGCTATATCGAAGACTGCAACGACTGCCCCAAATGGGGGTGGGTGGAAACCAATGGGGTCTGGAACTGGATTGATCCCAACGGCGTGATGTGGACTCCCGATGCTTCAGGCCACTGGAGCCCTCCCGCAGGGGCTTACGACGATATGGCCAACACGGTGTACAGCCCGGATCGGCTCCCAGGTTGGGTAGAAAACTGTCACGATTGTGGCGGGTTTGGCTGGCAAGAAGTTGACGGTATTTGGGTTTGGGTGGACCCCATCGGGGTGACTTGGACACAGCACGCGGACGGCTACTGGTACCCCGACTCTGGGGATGCCCCACTGGGCTCCTACGGCCGCCTCCCCGGGTGGGATGATGGCTGCGGTGACCCGCCACCAGGTAAGACCACCACCGACATCCCGGAAGACACCACGACGACTTCTACTACCACTGCGCCGCAAGACCCGGCGAGCGGCACCACAACAACCACCACCACCGCTCCTGGTGAAACCCCCGGTCCACCAGTTATGGCATCTGCTTCCGCTACGTGGACCGACGAAGTGGCCATCGACTGGAGAGAACCAACAAATACTGGCTCCGAGAGCATCTTCGACTTCATTATTGAGTGGCGAGTAGGAGCCGCCGGGTCTTGGCAAACCTTCAACGACGGTGTTTCTCTATCTACCGATGACATAGTTACTGGTTTACAAACTGGAAGCGAGCATTCATTCAGAGTTGCCGCCGTAAGTGCTGCCGGTACAAGCGACTGGTCAAACGTTCTCACCGCCACTCCTGTTGCTTTTGACCCATATAACTTGGACGACGGCCCAGTAAATAATGGTCACAGCCATGCCTTTTACTGGTATGAGGCACAGGGAACCCCCGATGACGCCCACTTTGAGTTAGGGGTTATTGACAGCCTAGGAGGGACGATTCAAGTAGTGAATCTTTCCATCATGGTTGGAGGGGACAACGAATGGTTAAACCCACTTCTTACTGCCGACAAAGACCAATACGGGTCAGGGACGTGGTTCACGTGTGGAGCCAGTTACGACTTCTTTGTACGAGTGGCCAGAGGGTCTCAATCAACTTCGTGGATAAGCATCGCTGATCTAATTTACTTCTTCGGTTGCTAATCCCCGGTTGGGGTTTTGATCCACCATTGCTCTAGTTTCCTTATTGACCCCTAATCAGTGAGGAAACCATGGCAATCGGACCCGGTTTACACATAAACGACCCCAGCGACCCCAGCATGAACTTGGCTATGTCGGCGGGCGCCCGCCCGCTTTACGACGCCGTGGTTGACTTCATCGCCACCGAAGTGGAGCCCGTAACCGCTGAGTTCCATCGCTTAGGAGCCATTCGAGAAGAGCACTGGGGCTATCACCCAGGGCAACTTGACATCTTAGAACAACTCAAAACCAAGGCCAGAGAAAAAGGCCTCTGGAATTTCTTTCTCCCCGATGCCGAAACCGGCGAAGGGCTTTCTAACTTAGATTACGCCTACATTGCAGCCGAGTTAGGCAAAAACCCCATCGCCTCCGAAAGCATGAATTGTTCGGCGCCTGATACCGGCAACATGGAAGTACTCGAACGAGTCGGCACCCCCGAACAAAAAGAAAAATGGTTAACCCCTCTGCTTAACGGAGAGATCCGTTCGGCTTACGTCATGACCGAACCCGATGTGGCATCGTCGGATGCTAAAAATTTGGCTTGCCAAGCTATTTTGGATGGCGATGAATGGGTAATCAACGGGACTAAATATTACGCCTCGGGTGCCGGTGACCCCCGCTGTAAAATCTTGATCGTTATGGTGCAAACCAACCAAGACGGGCCCCCGCACCGCCGCCAATCTCAGATTCTGGTGCCCATTGATACTCCCGGAGTAACTGTTGACTTCGGTATGAAAGTTTTTGGCGATGATGACGCCCCCCACGGACACATGCACCTCACCTTCAAAGAATGCCGGGTGCCGGCTTCCAATATTTTACTCGGCGAAGGCCGGGGCTTTGAAATTTCACAACTTCGGCTCGGCCCAGGCCGCATCCACCACTGCATGCGCTCTATTGGGGCCGCCGAACGAGCGGTAGAATTAATGGTGCGCCGCGGCTTACACCGGGAAGCTTTTGGCAAAACTATTCTCAAATTGGGTAAAAACATGGAGATAGTGTCTCGAGCCCGCATCGAGATTGAAGCCATGCGTCTTATGGTATTACGGGCCGCCAAAGCCATGGACACCATGGGCAATGCGGAAGCCCGAGTATGGATTAGTGCTGTCAAGGCCATGGTTCCCGAAAAGGTTTGCCACATTATTGACGAGGCCATCCAAATGCATGGAGCGACCGGTATCTCTCAGTGGACGCCTCTCGCCAAGTTGTACACCGGGCAACGCACCCTGCGTTTAGCCGACGGCCCCGACGAAGTACATCACTTTGTGGTAGCCCGCTTTGAGTCAGGCCGTTACGGCGACGGCCCTGGCCCGGTCCCCATGTTAGAAAACACCGGCCACATTTTTAGCGGCCCGTAAACATGCCTGAACAACACACGCGAAAAATTCTCCAAGATTTTTCTGCATCTTTGCCTGACGATGACGGTACAGACGCCGCCAACGTAGCGCGGGGTTTTCTCGGAACCAGAGCAGAGCCAATCATTGAACGAGACCAGCCTTCGGCATGGCAACCTGCCGCTTTTGATCTCTCGCGCTCTGACTTCGTAACCGGCGCCGCCCCTAGCACCGTAAACCCAGCCTTATGGCGACAAGCTGGTTTTAATGCGCAACACGGCCTTTACGAAATCTGTGAAGGTATCTGGCAGGTTCGAGGTTTTGATATTTCAACCATCACTTTTATTGCTGGTGACACCGGTTGGATAATCATTGACCCCTTAACCGCCGCGGAAACCGCTCGGGCTGCTTTTGCCTTGGTTACCGATCATCTTGGCCAACGGCCAGTCAAGGCTGTCATCTATACCCACTCCCACGTAGATCACTACGGCGGGATTTTGGGGGTGATAACCCCCGAACAAGTGGCCTCTGGGGAAATCCCTATCGTGGCTCCCGAGGGCTTCATGGCCGAGGCGGTCAGTGAAAACATTATCGCCGGGCCCGCTATGGGCCGTCGAGCCGTTTATCAGTTCGGTATTTTGTTGCCGTGGGACGAAAAGGGCCATGTTGATACCGGGTTAGGCAAGGGAGCGGCTACTGGGGCTACTGCCTTGGTGCCGCCCAACATTGAAATTACCGAGACTGGTCAAGAGTTAACCCTTGACGGGGTGCGGGTGGAGTTTCAACTCACACCTGAGAGTGAAGCACCAGCAGAGATGCATTTCTATTTTCCCGACTTCAAAGCACTGTGCATGGCCGAAAACTGTACGTCCACCATGCACAACGTATTGACCTTGCGGGGTGCTTTAGTGCGTGATGCCCTTATGTGGAGCCGCTACATCGATGAAGCACTGGACCGCTGGGGAAAAGAAGCTGATGTAGTTTTTGCCAGCCACGGTTGGCCACATTGGGGCAACGACAACGTACAAGGTTACTTGACTCGCCAACGCGACCTCTACCGCTGGACGCACGATCAAGCGGTTCGGTTGCTCAACTTGGGCCACACCCCCGATGAGATAGCGGCCCGGGTAGACATGCCAAAGCGTCTCTGGGAAGACTGGCTGTGCCATGGTTATTACGGCACCATGAGCCACAACGTACGGGCTATTTACCAACGCTATTTGGGGTGGTACGACGGCCACCCGTCAAGCCTGCACCCCTATGAACCAACCGAAGCAGCTACCCGCTATGTGGAATTCATGGGAGGCATGGATCGCCTTTTAGAACAGGCTCAGGTTTCTTTTGAGCAGGGGGACTACCGCTGGGTTGCTCAGGTGCTTCGCCATGCCGTGTTCGCTGACCCCACTAATCAGGCGGCCCGCGACCTTCAAGCAGCATCCTTTGAACAATTGGCTTACCAAGCAGAGTCTGGGGTATGGCGCGATGTATACCTGTCTGGTGCTCAAGAATTGCGGCAAGGCACACTAGACCTCCCGCTCATTCGCCGTCCTCCAGCCGATGTGGCGAGCGGGCTTTCGGTGCAACAAATCTTTGATTATCTGGCAGTCCAGATCGACGGCCCGGTGGCCGATGCTTTGGGTTCGCTGCGTATCAACTGGGTATTTTCTGATGATGACCCAACGGTGCGGATAACCCTCTCCAATGGGACCTTACATGCGGTACCGGGTCGCCACAATGAACTTCCTGATGCCACCATCACCTGTAGCCGTGCACAACTTGAACGCTTGGTTTCCACTGGCGAGGGGTTGGCCACATTGGTAGACGAAGGTCAAGCCACCATTGAAGGTGACCAACACCGGGTCTTGGCTTTGTGGGATACCTTCACTGAATTTCCGTTGTTTTTTAACATAATTGAGCCTTAACCGCCCGGTAAAGCTTTTCGATCTGTGTCACAATGATCAAGTGCGAAGTGTAAAAATCTTTCCTTGGGCGACCCTACTGATTAGCGGATTACTAGTAGCGGGCTGTAGTGGCAGCAGCGACACTCAACCACCGACTACCACCTTGGACGTTACCCCAGCGACCACTGCCTCTCCCGTTGAGACCACTGCCCCCATGGCCACCAGCACCTCCACGACCACGACCATGACCTTGTCCCCTGCCGAACAGTATTCTCTCCTCCTGGAAAAAGTTTCCACTTGCCAAAAGCAGCCCTACGAGATTTCACCGGTCACCGGTCAAGCCGATTGGCCCCATGAATTTCTTTCGGTAAGCACCTCGTGTGAGGTACAAAACCCTGACGACAATTTTGCTCTCTTTATGAACGTTTCTTGGTTGCGGGTAGCAGGTACGGGGGTTGATCAAGCCGTTAACGACACGCTTGAAGAACTCGGTATCGGTATGGCGGAAATGTTTCTTGAGGACACCTTGTCCTTTGCCGGTGATTTTGATCGAGATGCTGGATCACTCCCAGAAATCGGGTGGTCTATCGACGTATCCTTTGACTCGCCTCGCCTGCTAGGGGTCACCATAACTAGCGGCACCTTTTGGTACGGGCGGGCCGGCTTGGAATACGGTTCACAACAAATACTTTTTGACCTGGCCACCGGCCAACAGTTGTCCTCTACTGACATTTTCTTGCCGGGTGTGGACTGGGCCGGCCAGTTGGCTCCCTTGGTGGCGGCGGCAGTTCTTGAGAAATACCCCGATGCTCAAGACGCCGGTTGGGACTTAACCGAAGAGTTAGACAACTTTTCACCTACCCCCGAGGGTCTTACCTTTACTTTGTTTGCTCCGCTGTTTCGCTTATTTGAAGACCCAGTGGTGACCATTGATTGGGCCGAGGTCAGCGACCTCTTAGCCACCGATGGCCCGTTGTCCAATTTCATCGTGGCCCCACCCAATCTTGATGTTTTTACTGACGAAATTCTTTCCTGCCGTAACGAAAACCCCGCCATTACTCCAGTAGAACACCAAGCAGGTTGGGCAAATACCTATACCTCAAAGTCCATTTCTTGTAGCCATCCCAATGAGTGGGGTGGGGTAGATTTTGAGGCTCAATGGGTGCAAGTCGCTGGCCCCTTAGCCAGCCAAACCATCAACGCCGCCATTGAGAGTTACCTCAACACCGAACTTGATCGGTACATCGAGTGGGCTATTGAAACTGCTGACTACAACATGACCACCAACTGGACGCCGGGGAGTGGTTCGTTTGCTCATTGGGGCACCGAGGTCACTATGGACTCCCCTAACTTGGTCAGCGTAGTTATTCGCCACTGGTCTTATTTCTCCGGTGCCGCTAACGGAAACGAGTCGGCTCAGTCTTTTAACTTCAACGCCGAAACCGGGCAACTCATTACCTTGGAGTCTCTTTTCTCTGCGGATAACGATTGGGTGGACAGCCTCGGCCAGTTAGCTTTTGACTCCCTTAATTCTGAAGTTGAGGGTATAGAACCTTTGGAAAACTGGCAAGGGTGGCCGTCGCCCACGGTGTTCGGCCATTTCGCACTTAGCCCCGGTGGTTTGCAGCTCAACTTTGACGAGTACTCGGTGGCCCCGGGCTATCTCGGTGGACTTTCGGTCACCCTCCCCTGGCCCAGCCTTGGTTCGATTATTGACATTGGGGGCCCTATGGGGTACCTCTACCCCATGGTTGACTAATCGTCCAAGAGTTCTTGGCGAATTTCTTCGCCGTGTTGATCATTAACGGGCGGTGGGCGGCGCACGGCCGGTGGAGTAGCCGAGAGTTTGAGTGGTGATCGCACCGAACGAAACTCACTATCTTGATTGGTCAAGGTGGTTATTGGGTCAAGTCCCAAAGCCTGGGCCGCAACAAAGGCTTGGCGCACATTGTTAATAGGGCCGGCGGGGATCCCTGCTTCTTGGAGCAAGGCAACCCAGTGCTTCACGGTGTTGGTTGCCAACACGCCGTTTACCTCTTCGGCTAGTTCTTCTACGTTGGCTACTCGGGCTTCGTTGTTGGCAAAACGGGGGTCGGTTTTCCAAGCCTGGCGATCAAGTGCTGCGCAGAGACGCTCCCACAAAACAGGGCTGGCCGCTGCTACCACCACCGGCCCATCGGCGGCTTGGTAGGGCTCGTAGGGAGCGATGGAAGGGTGACGGTTTCCGTGACGGCCCGGGTCTACGTCGGCAACCACATGAGCGGACCCTACGTTTAGTAAACCGGCTAACGCTGACTGCATGAGCGACACCTCGACGTGTTGGCCGAGTCCGGTGCGGTGGCGTTCTTCTACGGCGGCCAAAATACCTACGGCGGCGTACAGGCCGGTGAGTTGGTCCACCATGGCAGACCCAATTTTTGAAGGCTCACCGTCTACTTCGCCGGTGATGTGCATGATCCCGCTCATGGCTTGAATCAAAAAATCGTAGCCGGCGAGGTCGGCCCCAGCCCCGGTGCTTCCGAAACCGGTGACCGAACAGGTAATAACACCGGGATGAACCTTGGCCAGTTTTTGGCGATCTAAGCCAAATCGTTCCATAGTGCCGGTTCGAAAATTATCTACCACCACGTCGGCGCTTTGGCAGATTTGTCGAGCTACCTGCAGATCTTGTTCTTGACGTAGGTCTAAAGAAATGGAGCGTTTGTTTCGGTTTAAGCCTAAGTAGTAGGTGCTCGTTGCGGCCTCGCCTTCACCCCACCATGGCGGCCCCCAAGTGCGGGTGTCGTCACCCATGCCGGGTTGTTCGATCTTTATTACGTCGGCCCCTAAGTCGCCCAGCACCATGGTGGCCAACGGGGCGGCCAACACGCGGGAGAAGTCGGCTATACGTAGGGCCCCTAAGGCTCCTTGGCTGGATCGGTCGGAATGGTCGGGCATGGGTCCAGTCTGGCCGCCCAATGCCCGATACGCCAACCAGTGTTTATTCGTTGCTGGCGGAAATGAGGTTTCCGAAGCGGTGCAGGGTGCGGCTAATGGCTTGCTCGCGTAGGTACCACCGCAGTTCAAGTCGACCGCTGGCCGTAACTGGTGCATCAATAATGTTGATTTCGGCGGCTTGAGCGGCTTGTCTTATTTTCGGGCTGACTGGGCCAATTATTCGCAACCGTCCAAAGCGGTGGCTGGCCAAGAGGTCAGCGAATTCTTGATCGCTAGTTTGGTCGCCGTGGCTTAGGTGGGGGGTTACGCCACAGCGTTCCGTGGCGGCCAGTATCCGGTCGATAATCGTTTGTTTTGTTCCTGCAGCAATGCGAATCAACACATCGGGGTGCGGAAGGTAGCGCAGGATGTTGGCTTCACAAAATAGCCCGGTCGGGTCATGGTCAATGCGGTAATGCTGTTCCCACCATTTTTGATCGTCGTCGGGGGCGGCGCTGAGGTCGCTGGCATCAATGGGCTGCCAGGTGCCGAGTTGCAGCAGGTAATCGGTGCCCCCGGCTTTGGCTCCGAGGCCGATGGCTGAGCGTTTCCATCCACCAAAGGGTTGCCGGTTGACGATGGCTCCGGTGATGACCCGGTTGACGTAGGCGTTCCCGACTTCTACTTGGTTGAGCCATTGCTCAATTTCGGTGGGGTCTAGGGAGTGGATGCCGCCGGTGAGTCCGTAGTCAACATCGTTTTGCCAACTTATGGCTTCTCCAAGGTCTGTGGCGGCCATGAGGCCCAGCACGGGCCCGAAGCATTCGGTTTGATGGAATGCCGACCCTGGGGTGACGCCTGTTTTTATGCCGGGGGTCCAGCGGCGGCCTTCATCATCAAGTGCTGTGGGTTGAAGTAACCATTTTTCCCCGGGAGCCAGAGTGGTGAGGGCTTTTAAGAGCTTGCCTTGGGCTGGGGCAATGAGTGGGGCGAAGGTGGTGGCTGGGTCGTGCGCTGGGCCCAGCACTAACGACGCCGCTGCATCAACGATTTGACGCAAGAATCGCTGGTCGGTGGCTACCGACCCCACCAAAATACCTAAACTGGCTGCCGAACATTTTTGGCCTTGGTGGCTAAAGGCCGAGCGCACGAGGTCGGCGGCGGCCAGGTCGAGGTCGGCTTGAGGGGTGACGATGAGGGCATTTTTTCCGCTGGTTTCGGCGAAGAGTTTTATTTCTGGTTTCCATGAGCGAAATAACTCTGCGGTTTCTGCTCCTCCGGTCAGGATCACTCCGTCGACTGTGGTGACTAAATGTTGCCCTACCTGGTCGTCGGGGGTGCGCACGAATTGCAGTAGTTCTTTGGGCACTCCGGCGGCCCAGCAGGCTTCGGCGATCACCTCGGCGCAGCGAGGGGTTTCGGGTGCTGGTTTAAAGATCACTCCGTTTCCGGCGGCCAAGGCCGCCAGCACTCCGCCGGTGGGGATGGCTACCGGGAAGTTCCAGGGAGGGATGACCGCTATTACCCCTAGAGGGGTAAAGCGAGCGTGGTCTGTTTGTTCTAGTTCGCTACTTTGTTGGGCGTACCAGCGCACAAAGTCAATGGCTTCGCTTATTTCTCCGTCGGCTTCGGCTCTGGTTTTTTCTGCTTCGTGGGCCATGGTGACCATGAGTTCTGCGTGGCGGGCCAACAGTTCGTCGGCTACCTTTCTCAATATGTTTTGGCGTTCTTTAAGCGGTCGCTGCGCCCATGCTTTTTGTGCATTTTTAGCTGAGGCCACCACTGCGCTTATTTGTTCCAAAGAAGTAGTGACCGGGGCTTGTACTGGTTGAGGTTGTTGGTCTTCTAGTTGCTGCAACCATTTTTGGGTGGTTGGCATGGCTGGGTCAAGGTCGGGTTGGTTAACGAATGCGTTACCTTCTGTTGACGTTGGAATGGCATCCCGCCGAGGAACAGAACCCACTTGATGGCGGTGGTTGACGGCTTGGCGGAAGAGTTGCGCTTGTTGAGCAAACTCGGGGCTTTTCGGGTGAAGAGTAAATAAGTGCCGTAAAAAGTTGTCGGCTGAGGCGTTTTCTTCGAGGCGTCGAAAGAGGTAACTGATGGCTACGTCAAAATCTGTTTTGCCCACTACTGGGGTATAGAGCAGTAGCCCATCGGTATCGCTTTGTACTTGCCGGGCTTGAGCGGGGGCCATGCCTTGGAGCATTTCGAACTCTATGCGGTGGGCGACTTGCCGTTCTTGAGCCAGCAGGTGGGCCCAAGCCACATCAAACAAATTGTGGCTGGCTAAACCTACGCGCACAGCATTAAGCCGCTCGGGGTGAAATACCCAATCCACACATCGTTTGTAGTTGGCGTCTACTTCTGCTTTGCTGGCGTAGGGGGCGGGTTGCCAACCGTGGAGCGCTGCTTCGACTTTTTCCATGGCCAAGTTGGCCCCTTTTACGAGGCGTATCTTTATGTCGCCGCCGCCGTTTTCTTTTCGTTGGGTGGCCCAGGTGGTGAGGTTTTGCAATACGGCGTAGGTGTCGGGTAGGTAAGCCTGCAAAACTATGCCGGCGTCAAGGGAACGTAATTCTGGTTCAACGAGCAGTTCGGTAAAGGCTCTAACCGTGAGATGTAGGTCGCGGTATTCTTCCATGTCAAGATTGATAAAAGTGGGCGGTTGCGAGGCGGCGGCTTGGCGGTATATCTCTCGTAGTTGGGCTTTGACGCGCCCCAGGGTGTGGTCAAAAGCCCAAAGGTTTATTTGACTGGTGACCGATGAAACTTT
>Ga0302117_10000905_pt1 | contig 13827 bp, 9 predicted proteins | sample AG5_322_MG_FD_203112 | JGI IMG/M metagenome (GOLD analysis project Ga0302117, IMG submission 203112) | Marine microbial communities from Western Arctic Ocean, Canada - AG5_32.2 | ecosystem: Environmental > Aquatic > Marine > Oceanic | place: Canada: Western Arctic Ocean | collected 2017-10-01 | reverse complement strand
GTCAGCATTAAGTTGCACGTTGGCAATAAAGTTCTTGAGAAAAGGTTTGATGGAGATAACGGAGTATTAGACTTTTTGACTGCCTTTAAAACCGGTAGAGCGCGATTTGAGTTAGACGTATTTCCTGATTTCTTTTTCCAATTAGTGGGCTACAAGATTGAGCACTTTGATGTCAACTTAGACATTGACGGTCGTGTTGATCTTGCGTCAGCCTTGTCGGTTAAGCCACCTCGGCCGCCAGAGACAATAGCGCAGTGCTGGATATAGAGCATGGCTGATGTAGCGAATGTTTCATTTCTGTCTACACAAGAGGGAACTGTACCCTTCAAGGCATTGGTGTTGGCTCCCCTTGGCGGGCTAACTATTCCTGAAAAACTAGTCGATCCAGTCGAAATTAATTTACATAACTTCGATAAGGTCCTTAAAACGTTTGCGCCTGTTATCGAGGTAGACGTTGATAATAATGCTTTATGTGAGTTGCTAAACGTATCCAATCAAACCCTGACACTTCGTTATGCCATCGAGGCATATGCTGACTTTGAGCCTTCCGCTATCGTTCAAAAAGATCCAGCTCTATTTGAAATATCCAATACGATTAGCGCGCTTCACTCTCTGCTAGAGAAGAATGATGATCAGTTCATTACCAGCGATATTGTTTTAAAGTCTATAAGCATACCTAATTGGGACCATCAAAGTGTTAGTCGACAGCAATTAGAGATACTAATTTGCGACCTCGAATCTGTACTTGGGGAAGTGTTAAATCAGATTCTTCACCAACACAACTGGCAACAACTGGAAGCTGCTTGGAGAGGGCTTTATTGGTTGTGTGACACTGCCAAAATTAGTGACGGCCTAACGATAGAATGTGGGACGGCTACGAAAGCGTTATTGTGGGATGATTTACTTAGCAGCGCCGACTTAGTAGATTCCAACTTATATCAGCACGTGTATGTCGACAGTATTGGTCAGTTTGGTGCGGTACCTTATGGTGTTTTGTTAATCGATGATTATTTTACAGGGACCGGATCAGATCTAACCCTTTTGAAAGCGCTGACTAACGTCTGTAGCAGAGCTCACTTGCCGATTATTACGGCCGCTAGTAGCTCAATGTTTAACGCCGATGATTTTAATAGTCTTCAAAATTCGTCATTTATTTCGGATATACATAGCGGTGCTAGTTTCATTAAGTGGAGGAGTTTTATTGCCAGTGAGGATGCCAGTTATCTTACATTGACCTTACCTCGACTATTATTCAGGAAAGTGTATGACAAGGGTGGAACGTCATTAACTTGGTTTCAAGAGTATGTAGGTGGTCGTCATCAAGAGTGCCTTTGGGGTAACGCGAGCTATGGCTTTGTCGACAACTTATTTAAAAGTTTTGAAGACAGTAGTTTTTGTAGTGCTATATCTGGCAGCAACGGGGGTAAGATTGACATCTCTGCTCTGATATTTAGTCAGACCGGTTTGCCTGTAGAGGTAGCATTTTCCGGGGAGAAAGAAGCAGAGCTAATCGGGTTAGGATTTAATCCGGTCTGCACACGAGCCTATCAAAACCAGTTGTTGTTTGAATCAGCGAATTCAGTTCGCTGGGGAAATATGAAACTCAATCACAAGGCCCAAACGGTTGATAGTATTGCGAGCGCTCAATTACAGTATTTACTCGTGGTGGTGCGTATTATCCACTGTCTAAAGATAATCTTTAGAGAGAGCTTGGGAGCAACAACGCATGTATCTGAATTATCAAACATCTTAAATCGATGGGTTCGCCAGTTCGTCTCTGATGTTGAGGCGCCCTCGCTGACTGTGCGGTCCCAAAGACCGTTAAAAGACGCTCAGGTAACGGTATTGGAGGCGCTTGACGTCGGTTGGTTTGATATCGATATTTCGCTGACTCCGCATATGAAATATCTTGGCAATAGCGTCGCGATAAGTGCATCAGTGCCTATGAAAGAGGAGGTGGCCTAATGGAATTCTCCGGATACATGAAATTACAAGGTGATGTTCAAGGATCTATTGAGGGATCCTCAGTCAGAAAAGGAAGAGAAGGGAGTATTAATCTCTTTTCGTTTGAGCATGAACTTAGAGCAAACAGTAGTCTCCAATCAGGCATGGCGAATGGGCCGGTTTGCCACCAACCCATAAAACTGGTTAAGGAAATCGATAAAAGTACCCCTAAACTCTACCGCGCCTTGGTGGAAAAGGAGCGCTTAACATCAGTAACAATGGATTGGTTTAGGTACACGCCCCAAGGTGAAGAGGTCGTCTACTACCAAATAGAGTTAACCAACGCGAATATCTTGTCGGTTGCGCCGTGGACTCCGGAAGTGAACTCCTCCGACTCAGAGTATATGGGTTTTATGGAGAACATTATCCTGACCTATGAGGGCATCACCTGGAGCTGGGGCCCTGATGGCGATGTAACCTATCAAGCTAATTGGCGCGGAGACAGTAATGCTAAGGCTGTCTGAGAGATTAAATTTATTGGGCGCCGATGATGCCCATACCAAGCATGAGGAGTCGCTTAACATAGCGGCTTCATTACGCAATTATCTGCAAAAAGTACTTAATACAAAACAGGGCGGTGTTGTGTATGCACCGGATATGGGTTTATCGCCGATTAATATGTCTCAGGGTATTAATAGTGACGATGAAAAGCTGCATGTGCTAATGCAGATAGAAGCACTACTGCTCAAATTCGATGCTCGCATAGAGTCTATTTCTACTCAGTTAAAACGCAATCACAGTGTGACTATTATCTTGTCATTTCAAATGCTTGTTACTACTCAGTCAAAATATGTGGTCAGTTTGTTGGGCACATTACAATCGGACGGCACTTTTGAACTGGAATTACAATAATGGATTTATCCGAACTTTATCAACAAGAATTAAAACTACTAAAAGAGTCCTCAAAGGTCTTTAGTGCGGACTACCCTGCTATTACCGAGGCTATGAATCGCGATATTGTTGATCCTGATGTAGATATGATTTTACAAGGGGTGTCCTATTTAACGGCACAATTCAAGAAAGAGCTCGACGATCAGTTCCCAGTGGCGTTACAAGCATTATCGCAGGTGCTAACTCCGACGCTAATGCAGCCTATTCCATCGATTAGTATTCTGTCGTTTACGCCAAAAGCTAACCTCATTTCACCTGTGACTATTAACCAAGGTGCAAACTTTGATTCACTTCCGGTCAAGTTAGATGAGGACGGAGTAGATCAGTTATCTTGTCGTTTCCGCAGTGCCTGGCCGGTTGAGGTCCTTCCTGTGAACATTGCCAATATCAGCCAAGTGGTTGCTGAAAGGACGATTGCCAATGTGCCGTCAAAAGTGGTTGAGCTGACGATTGACCTGACCTCAGAAAAAAATGACCTAGCGAACTATGATTTCGAAAATTTACATTTTTATATTGATCAGCCTGCTAGTGATGCCAGTATTTGGTTACAAATGTTATCTCAAAATCTAACCTCTATTCAGGTAACTAATGGTACTGCCGTGCAGAACCTTCCAGCAACGAGTGTTAAATTGACCGGGCTTGCTTTAGATAAAACGGTATTTTCCTCAAGCGATGCGTCCAATCAACATAGTATCTTGCAAGAATATTTTACCATCCCAGAGAAACTGCAGTTTTTTGAAGTGGATCTTGCTCCATGGAAGCAGCGTAGTGGTGGTGCGTTCTCTATTATTCTGCAGTTTAAACAACCCACTTGGTATTTACCTGATCTTAGTACTAGACATTTAAAGTTGTATTGTACGCCGGTGGTCAATGAGTTCGAGCATTTTGCAGAACCGATGGTTATGGACGGTATCCAGTTGGAGTTTGGCTTAACTGCACAGCACCGTAACTCATCTACGCCAGTCTCATTACCCATAGTTGATGTGGTGGGTGTCGAAAGTGTCATGCGCGAGCGCGAGCGTAATACAACCTATCGCAATATTGTTAAACCCAAAAGTACTAATGGGCAAAAATCAGGGTTTTATTTTTACAGAAAGCATGGCACACATGATGGTGACGTCAGTAATTGGTTGGCGTTGCAATTCACATCTGGGATCAGACCCCAAAGCTCAGAAGTTTTGCGGATAAAGTTGAGTTGTTGCCATGGTAAGGTTGCCGCAAACATTCCACCCAATACTATTAATGTTCATACCAGTACTAGCTCGCAGCTAGTGTCGTTTACTAACTTAACCACCAGCAGTGACTATTTACCGGCACAAATCACGACTCATGAAGCCTGGAATGTTATGTCAGACCAAGCGATTAGCCTAAAAAGTATAGACAATGCAGAACAGCTTAAATTGATTTTACAGCACCACATACCTGCGCAACTAAAAGACACGGCTAAACAGAAAACCTTGGAACACCGTATTCATGCTATTACTGAGCTGAACGTAAATGCGAAAGACCACTTTGACAATGGCTTGCTAATAAGAGGCACACAATACTTAGTGAGTATAAGCGCCGAAAATTTTGTCAATAGGGGCGAGAGCTTCCTATTTTGTTGTCTCATAGATCAGTTATTGGCATTACAAATACCGATCAACAGTTTCAGTCAGCTTATTGTTACCGACCCGCGCAGCGGCGAATCGCATACCTGGCCAATAAACTTTGGTGGTATGTCTAAATGATAGAGCAAGAACTATTGCGCGACGCTACTCGTTATAGTTTTTTGGAAGTCTACAAACAGCTGTGCGATATAGCGATAGAAAACAAGCTCAATCCAATACAGGTTATTCGTATCAGACCGGGATTAGGCCTTCAGCACGCCAGAACCCAGGTGATTTCTGTGACGAAGCAGGAGAACCCAGGAGTAGATGTTCTATATTTTTTAAATGTAAATTTACCGGGCTTGTACGGTAATAGCTCTCCATTACCTAAATTTTTTACAGAGGAGTTGGTGCAGGCCTCGCACAAAGATCAAAATCAGGCCCGTATGTTTTTGGATCTTATTCATCAGCGGCTCTACCAGCTGCTCTATGACGGCCGTACTCAACAGTTACCCTATCATGCCCCGACCGGAGAGAAGAACCTGTACGACTTTATGTTCAGTATGGTCGGTTTTAAAGACGAACTTTGGCTCAAAAGATTTCCGGATCGCGCCTTTATTTTACGCAACATAAATGTACTTCGACATCAAAAAGGCACCGTTGCGGGTCTTAAAAAATTAATGCAAAGTATTTTTTTCGCAGCAGATATTACCATTGAGCAATGCTGTAGTCGGCAAGTAAATATAGCTCGCTCACAACAGTTAGGCCTCAACGCTCAGGGCAACCAAGTGAGCACGAACGCAATATTGGGCAACAAAGCAACGGATATCCAGGCTAAAATAATTTTGTCGATTATGCCTATAAGTGTTGAGCAATACACAAAGTGGTGTTTGACACCGAAGTATTGGCTAGCCTTGCAGAACCTTATTAAGTACTTTGTTGGACAAGCTTTATTGGTTGATCTGCGCATGTCGGTGATCGCAGATAAAACGCTGGCATTAAACTTAGCGCCGAAGAACCAGTTTGCTTTAGGTAAAAATACATGGCTGGCACATAGTCAGTCCAACGCGCATGTTGTTGCTCCACTAACATTGCTATAACTTATTTACCCCATAGTTGACGCGTAAGTTTCCGGTTAAGTCAGTTTATATTGGGACTGTCATCTAGAGACCAACGTCGTAGTTCCCTACTCCAAAGGATCACTTTCATGAGTCAATTTAATTTCAAGTTTTACTACGGTAATCAGGGATCTGAAGGCAGGGAATTAGAGTTGTTACGGTTTACAGGTCATGAAAATATATCCCAGTTATTTGATTTTGATCTTGAACTGAAATCAACAGACACTGACCTAGATGAGGACGGTGTTATTAACAAGCCCTGCTGTCTAGAAATATATTATGGACAGGGTTCTGAGCCTGTCCGGGTTATTCACGGCCTTATCAATGAGTTTGAAGACGTTAATTATTTGCCTGACTACACGCTTTACCGCGCCAAAATGGTGCCCAGAATTTGGCAGTTGGGACTTTTTGATACCAATGAAGTGTATCTTAACGAGACCATAGAACAGACTTTGACGGTTATGTTGCAGGAGGCTCACTTTGTTGCCGGCCAAGATTTTCGCTTCCAACTAAGCCGTAACTATCGAACGTGGCCGTTTCGTTTGCAATACAACGAAACACATTTTGATTTTCTCCAACGCATTATTGAGCGTGAAGGTATTTATTATTATTTTGAGCACAATAATGGCCGTGAAGTAATGGTTTTTTGTGATAACAACAATCAATTGTCCGCTATTGCGCAGTCTGACCAAGCTCAAACAGTTAGATTTCAGTCCAATAGCGGTATCAATGTGGCAACTGGTGCGAATACCGTGAATAGCATTATTTGCAAACGGCAGACGCTACCTAAAAAAATTACCTTGCGTGATTTTAATGATGAAAATCCCTCGTTAGATATTCGAGGCGAATCAGAGATAAATAGTGCTGGCGTAGGCGCAATAAACTTATATGGGCTAAACATTAAGTCGCCCGAAGAGGGGCAAGCATTAGCCGAAATTCACGCTAATGCGTTTCTGTGTCGTCAAAAATCATACATTGGTCAGGGTGATGTGGCGACTATGTCAGCGGGCCATACCTTTGCATTGCACAATCATCCAAAGAACTCTTTTAATGAATTGAAGTATGTGATCGAGAGCATTGAACACGAGGGCGCTAACCCTAATTATTATGTGGGGTTAAATACCGAGGATGAGGCACCTGTAAATTACTCAAACAGTTTTACGGCCCTATCCACAGCAGTGCAATTTGCGCCAAAACGACAAACAGTTGCTCCTGAAATTAATGGCACATTAAATGCCGTAGTGGATGCTGAAGCGCAGTCTGGGTACGCCGAACTCGACCCATATGGGCGCTACAAAATTAAATTACCCTTCGACAGCAAACATAGAGATGGCGGTAAAGCGTCCCATTGGGTGCGTATGATGCAGCCGTATGGAGGCGCAGGATCAGGCATGCATTTCCCGCTTCGCGCAGGCACGCGGGTGCTGCTGGCGTTTATTGGTGGCGATCCTGATCGACCATTTATCAGTGGCACCATTAATGACAGTGGTGATCAACAAAGCATTGTCACAGCAGACAATCAAACGAGCTCCATGATCAAAACTGCCTCTGGGAACAAGATTGAGATTGAGGATATGGAACGCACCAACCGTATCAAACTACAAACGGGTGACAATAAAACCTATATGCATCTTGGCGCGCCTAACCATAAGGGGGATGGTTGGGTCGTTGTCACTGACGGCATGGAGCGTAAATTTATTCGAGGGGGGCAAAATATTGTAGTAGCCACCAAAAGCGATTTAGTCACTGGTGGCCCTGACCTGGAGGCAAATGATGATCACGGAGCTACAGGACCTACAGCCGCTGGAGTGTCGGACCTAGACTTCACCGTCCACCCACAGTATAAATTTAGAAAAAGATATTCTAATGGGGCAGATCGCGGTGATTTTTTTGACGCTTCTCAAGAACTAGATGGTGAAAATCTATTTTACAGGTCGCTGGGGAATATGTATGTGTGGGAGAAAGGAAATGAGTATGGCTACCATTCGCCTGGCGATACGCAGTTCAATTTTGGGATTGAAAGAGTTGTAACAGTATCCCAGTTAGACACCGCTTTGGACGGGAATTACTCTAGGGGAGTATCAACTGAGGTCATAAAAAACCAGGAGTTTAATGGGACATTAACCACTGAGAGTGCTGAGACGATAGAAGATAGAGTTAACACGCTTGACCCCGATGGCGTGCAGATACAAGCGCACCTTGCTGGGGAAGCTGCTGGTAACGCTGCTGACGCCCAGTATCTACACCAACCACACCTATGGTTGCTAGGTCGACGCTCAGCACTACGGCAAGACGCACATGATGAAGCTCACAGAATTTATGTAGACGAAAACACGCCACCAGACCCTCCAGTCAATTTGAATTTGGTTGATACATTCGAACAGAAAGTGAGAGATCTCAATGGTTATCAAAGTTTTCATCCCCAAGCCCACGCTGATTGGAAAAGGCTTAATAGCTTGTCTGATAGTCAACGCAGTGACTTACTCGACAATAAAAGCGAGGTGACGGTGGGTAGACATAATACCTTTAGCTACCAGGAAGGGAATAGGTTCGACTTTGGTGGTTACTGGAGTTACAACCTGGGCAATAGTTATACTGAAACCCATGGTAACCAAGAGTCAGCGATTAACAGGAAGGATCCCCACGATTTGGCCAATAGGCGTGGCCCCCACTGGCAGCATGCTCAAGGTGACCTCGTAACGATAGTAAACAACGAAAAAGTACAAGTCGAAAAAATTTACAGTGATCAATACAAATATCTTTCCGGTAATGTATTAGGAATACAGACAGGTAACATTGAGGAAAAAATTTATGGTGCCTTCAGTGAATATATTATTGGTGATCACTTGGAAGACATTACAGGTAACGAAACCACGAAGATTAGCGGTGATGAAACTACGACTATTGCGGGACATAAACAGGAGACAGTCGGACATCAGTCTACGTTAACAAAAGGTAATTCAATTGAACAATATTGGGGAACACAGCAGTCGTATTTTATGGGCGTTAAAAGTGATATGTCCTTAGCATTAGTTAATGAGATGTTCTTGGGGATTAAAAATAGCATGTCCATTTCGGCTGAAACTACTTTAAATTTAGCCGCGACGTTCGATATCGGGTCGGCATTAGGAATAGAGATTAGCCCCACAAAGGTGGTGGATGCGGAAATGGCGTTAGAAGCCCAACTGTCTAAGGTAGAATCAAATATAGCAATTCTGGGTGATCAGATGGCAAGAAATATAAGTGTCATCAATAGTATTGAGTCTGGGCTGACAGAAATCAGGAATAAACCTATGATGGTTTTCGACATTGGAATTTTAGTCATTAGTTAATCTAGGTACATATAAATAACGTGAATATAATCAAGCCTCTTCAGCTCGCGGTGCTGCATAAATCTTTTACTTATTGTGAAAAAGATATTTTTGTCGTCTCTGTTCCTATTGCCTTTTCACTAGTGGACGGAGAAATATTACTAGAGCAAAAACTCTGGCAAATGGTTGGTGAGCAAATGCAAGATCAGATTTTTGATTCCGCTATGCCCAAGGCCTGTGGTGAAGTATTGGTAGCTGGTGATTTTATTGCGCCTGCTGGTGAGGGAGTGGCTGCTGGTTCGGTGCATTTACAATTGTCACGCACCGATAAGCACGGTACTCAAAAACTCCAAGTTGATAAAGAACTCGCCGTATTTACTGATCGTCATTGGGTAAAATTACTGGGCGCTGGCTTGAGTATTAGTTCTGCAGGCACCATCATGAGTATGCCGATTAGCTATAAAAACGCCTATGGGGGTGAGGGTTATGCTTTAAACCCTACAGGTAAAGGCTTTGACGCGGTTGAAACGGAATTTGGCGAACGGCAGTTTTTACCAAATATAGAATATAAGAATAACTTACTAACCTCTAGCTCTAAACAAATACCTCCCGCCAGTTTTGGGCGAATTGACATGATGTGGCAGCAGCGCTTGTCACTCGCCGGTACCTATGATCAAGCCTACATCGAAACGATCATGCCCGGCTTACCCAACGATATTGACTGGTCTTATTATAACGATGCCGCTGAAGATCAGTGGTTAAACGGCCACTTTAAAGGCAACGAGCAATTTTCTATTACTAATATGCATGCTGAGCACGCAACCTTGTCCGGCACTTTACCGCCCATTTATGGCCGCGCGTTTATTAATCAAAGTGTGCCGGTACGAGACGAACAGCAAAAACTTACCGGTGACTACCAAACTGAGTTCACCGAAATAAAAACGAAGTTAGATACCCTATGGTTATTCCCCAACGCCGCTATTGGGGTAATGATTTATCGTGGCACTATTGAGGCCTACACTGACGATGGTACTGACATTCAAGCCTTGTTATTAGCCTGCGAAAATCGCAACGATTCGCCGCGTTCGCCTGAACATTACCAAGATCAGCTCACGAAACGTTTGGATCCTGAGCATGGCCATAAGTATGCGCTGTTTAGTGCTCCCTTAATTGCCGAAGGCATGAAGTGCGGCTTTAAACAACTCGAAGATGACTCGAATTTTCCCCTTGAAATGCTTGGGAAAGCTAACATGGACGAATTTTCGGCAGCGAAAAAAGCTGAAGCGATGAGCCAAGTTGACGATGCCAGAACAAACATCATCGAGCAATGCAAAGCGGCAGGGCTTGATCCAACCCCTTATATCAACAAAATAGATAATCCAGAAAAAGAACCCGAACGAATAAAAATGGAAGCACTACTTGAAAAAATGGCGCCAGGTGTGGTGACTGACCCTAAAAATATTGAGATATTTAATATTGACCTCTCGGTAATGGACGAAATAAAAGCCTTTACTAATGAAATAAAAGATAAAAAAATAACAGATGTTAAAGACCAATTAAAGGATCAAATAGCCAAATTTAAAGCCATGCCAGAAGCGCATTTATTTAGCGAGGCGGTTGAGAAAATGGAGCAAAAAGTCGCTGAAATTGATCTACCGCCGATGTGGCCACGCCCTCATATATCAGGACAGCTTGTTAATGTTAAAGAACAAGTCACTAAAGCGGAGGCTGAAATTGAAGGGCTACGCAAAACCGGCGTAGCCGAAGATAAACTCCCCGTTATTGACATCGACTTTGAAAAAATTGAAGCGCAGTTGTTAGACGCCGAAGTTAGGATGAAAAAAACCTACACTATGGGCGCGCATTTAATGCCTGACAGCCGTTCGCCGCACCCTGGACAAGAGGCGGCGCTAAGGGACGTATTTCTGTCTAAATTTAAAAGTGGTGAGTCACTAGTTGATGGTGATTATGCGTGCATTGACGTTTCAGGTGAAAATCTGCAACGCATTGACTTGTCTGGATGCTATTTGGAGGGGGTCGATTTTACAGGCTGTGATTTATCAGATGCAAAACTTGAAAAAGCGATCATTGCGGGTGCTAATTTAACCAAGGCTAATTTAACCAATGCCAACTGCCAGGGGGCGAATATTGGTGCCAGTAATTTAACCGATGCTAATTTTACTGGTGCCAATTTAGATGAAGCGGAGCTAGGTGGCGCCATCTACACCCGTACCCAATTTATTCGCTGCTCTATGGAAAAGATTAATTATCTTGACGCTACTTTTGAACAGACGGTGTTTGATGGCTCAACGATGAACCAAAGCAACTTTGTTAACCCAGTATTTAAACAGTGCTCGTTTGTTGGCAGTCATTTAATAAAAGTGAACTTTGTAAAAGGTCAATTTGAACAAGCTAATTTTGAGCAGGCAATTATAGAAGGCGCTAGCTTTGTTGAAGCGAGCGCAGAGTGTGCAAACTTTACCAAAGCACAAATGATCAACAGCCGTTTTGTTGGCGGTTGTAACTTAAATAACAGTAACTTTAGTGGGGCCAATGTTAGTAAGTCATGCCTTCGTGAAAATGAGTTAAATGATTGCGATTTTTCTTATACCTTACTAGATGAAGCAGATTTTAGCGGCGCGGGGTTGGAAAACGCTAAATTTTTGCATGCTAAAGCTTACCGGGCTCAATTTATGAAATCGCAGTGCAAGAATGCTGATATGACCGCGCTTAATTTAATGGAAGGCTCGCTTTACAAAGCTTATTTGGTTGGTGTTAATTTCTCAAAAGCGAATTTGTATTCCGTGAACTTTATGGATTCCACCCTAGGTGAGAATCAATACAAAGGTGCCAACCTTGACCAAACTGTATTAAAAGACTGGCAGCCATAAATGTTTAAAGCAGAGTTAATAAAAGCCGTTAAAGGCGGGGAGCCCCTAATACAGGGTTGTGATTTATCCAATGGCGACTATCAGGGCGCCGATCTTGGTGGCGGAATCTTTGAGTCGGTTATTTTTGCGAATGCGGATTTGCGTGGTGCCAAATTAAAAGAATGTAAGTTTATTAATTGTGATTTCACCGGCGCCAAACTGGATGGTGCTAATCTAGTGCTCGCTAACTTTATTGGGCCTAAAGGTGAAGGGATCAGTTTAAACAGCTGCGATATGCGTCTGGCCAACTTTATTGATGCCGCGTTTGACTATGCAGATTTATCGAATACCAATTTAGAAACTACCAACTTCGTGAATCCCAAGTTTAAAGGGGCCAAGTTTGTTGCTGCTAAGGTGTATCAGGTCTCGTTTATTAAGGGTGATTTTGAAAATGCGGATTTTTCTAAGGCAGATATATTCCGTGTAAATTTTCTAGAATCTAATGTTAAAAATATTATTTTTGAAGAGGCTAAATTGGAGCTGGCGTTTTTTAGGGAAGTCGATTTTTCTGGCTATGATTTTACTAAAATCAATTTGATCAAACCCCAATTCCAAGAAACAAAAGTAGTAGCTGCTAATTTTGAGGGCATGGATCTAAGCCAGGCAAGCTTCATGGAAGCTGATTTAAGCGGCGCTAATTTCAGAAAAGTAAACGCCAAGCAGGCCAATTTTATTCAGGCTAATTTGAGTCTGGCCGACTTCAGTGGCGCGCAGATGGAGCAGGCCTTGTTGCAGGAGGCGAATCTGGCGCAGGCCAATTTTACTGGGGTCAAGGCCATTCAGGCCCTGATGGTGAAAACGGTTTGTACCAAGACGAATTTTTCAGGTGCTGATTTGACCTATGCGGATTTCAGTCACGCTGATTTGACTGAGGCAAACTTTTCCAATACCGCTCTTTTTCGAGCAAATTTACATGAAGTTGTTGAACATAATACCGTGTGGAAGGGCGCCAATAAGTCGGTGTCTTTAGGCACTGATCCTAAAAAACAAAAAGCTGAACAGTGGAAAGCATAAACATAGAGGTGAGAAGATGGCAAAGGTTGTTCCATTAACAAGTAACCGGCAGGGTTATACCGAAACCGCAATAGTGCAGGGCAGCTCAGATAAGCATTTTATGGTGTTAACGGACCGCGGTATTGTATCGGTGTCTGTGGCATTTAGTTGCCTAGTAAACCCTGAAGTCGGTGACCAGGTGCTCATGAATAGTACTGCCACAGACAGCCATATTTTGGCTATTTTGGCACGCCCTACCGGCGACGACATGGACTTATGCTTTCCTGGCAATGCAGTCTTAGAGAGCAGACTGGGGCAGATTAATGTTAGGGCAGGTAAGGGTATGAAGTTGACGACGGGCGAAGACATTCAATTAACCAGTACCGCGCTAAACCTGACAGCGGTTGATGCTAATGTATACACGGCCCACTTGAATATATCGGGTGACAAACTCGTGTCACGCTGGCGTGAAGTTAGAACAGTCAGCGAGGCGTTACATATGGTCGTTGATACCGTCACCCAGAAAATAAAAAATAGTTTTCGTACGGTCGACGGTGTCGATCAACAAAGTAGCTTGAATTTTATGCAAACGGTAAAGAAAACCCTGTCCATTCGCTCTCATCATGCGGTGATCACTGCGCGTAAAGATATGAAAATTGATGGCGAACGCATACACATGGGTTAACGCTCAGGAGAAATAACATGGTTTTTGCAACAACTCAAATGCCGGCGATAAATATGGCGACCCCTGACGTCTGTCTAACCCCTATACCTTCGCCAGTAGGGCCTATACCTACCCCTATTCCTTACCCTAATATCGCGGTGACCGCGACGGCAATACCCAGCGTTGTAAATGTGCTTACGTTGGCGATGCCCAATCATAATATGATGACGATCACGCCAATGAGTAACGGTGATAATGCGGGTTTAATGATGAACCCTCTGTCGGGCATGGTCATGGGCCCACAAAAGCAACTTTTGGGCAGTGTTA
>Ga0302117_10000900_pt1 | contig 13841 bp, 11 predicted proteins | sample AG5_322_MG_FD_203112 | JGI IMG/M metagenome (GOLD analysis project Ga0302117, IMG submission 203112) | Marine microbial communities from Western Arctic Ocean, Canada - AG5_32.2 | ecosystem: Environmental > Aquatic > Marine > Oceanic | place: Canada: Western Arctic Ocean | collected 2017-10-01 | reverse complement strand
TGCCGTGGCACGAATAACCCGATAATTTCTGCGGGGTTGAAGAGGGGGGTGCCACCATTGCCACTTCCTTTTAAATACTAAGTAAAACAAGGAATAGAACAGCTTAACAAATCTAGTGGCAATGGTGGCATGTCACGACGGATGCATATGTGAGAAATACCACATTTTAATTTTTTTGCGGCGGTGTTCTTGGTGGCGTGACTTACGTTCCTGTCCGCCGTTCCTTCCGGTCCATGTAACGGTAGTATTCGCCGACGATGGGCAAAAACCACGGCTTGCCGCGATAGAGCGGCACGGGGACACCAGGAAAGTCGAGGCCAAAATAGGCGCTGTCGGATTGACCGTCCTGCAGAATCTGTCGCGCCACCTGCGTGCCCAAATACGTCATTACCGCGACGCCGCTGCCATTACAGCCGGTGCAGAAATGCAGCCCGTCTTCCTGCCCCATATGCGGCAGTGCATCGGTGGTCATGGCGACAAATCCGGACCAGGAATGGGTGATTCGGGTTCCTTTTAATTGTGGCCAGCGGTCTGTCATCATGCGATGCAACAGGCCCGCGCTGACATCGGGCGGCACATCCTGAAAGCGTGCACGCCCGCCATACATAACCCGTCGATCTCCTGGCAGCAGCCGATAGTAGCTGGTCACGCGCGGCGTTTCGGAAATGGTCCGGCCTTTGGGAATAAGCTCATGTGCCAAATCTTTCGGCAGTTCTTCCGTCACAATAATCTGGCTGGATATAGGCACCAGCCGATTGCGCAATTTCGGCGTCAAGTCTCCGGTATACCCGTTGGTCGCGATGATTATTTGTTCGGCGCGGCAATTTCCCTTTTCGGTTTTTACGGTGAATTGGCCAACCGATCCATCTATCGAAGTTACTTTCGTATGCGCGCAAAGGGTGACGCCGACACGATTGCAGGCGTCCAGCAATCCCTTGTGATATAAGGACGGGTGTATCTTGCCAGCGCGATTGATGGCCAGCCCACCGTGGTAAAAGTCGCTGCCTATTTCCGAACGTTGTTCTTCGACCGGAACCGCCACCGCATCCAACTGCATTTCGCGATTCAGAAACTCCGCTTTCTCGACCAAATTCGGATAATGCGCCTTTGAATAGGCACCTACAAAACGCCCGCGCCGTTCAAAATGACAGTCTATGTTTTCGCGCGCCACCAATTCGCCGACCAATTCGAAGGCGGCAAGGCTTTCGCGCAAGAGAGAGCGCACCAATGATTTGTGGTCGCCGTCGCGCGCATTTTGCCCTGGCGACCCGGAGATGCCCTTACCTAAATTAATGCCCGCACTGACGCCACCGCCGTTTCGGGTGCTCGCGCCTTCGCCAAATGCCAATGCGTCGACGACGGTGACAGATCGGCCTTCGCGCGCCAATTCCAAGGCAGCTGACAAGCCGGCGTAGCCGCTGCCGACAATGAAAATCTCTGTCTGCGTCGGTAAATTAGTTGAATAAGTCGTGCCGGGCCGCGCAGCCTCCCACCAAAACGGTTCAGGTTTGTAGTCGGGATGAAACAGTGTTTTGTCTATAGTCATGTCAGTAATGCCTTCTATCCGACGAGGTTTTCGACGTGGGTCTTCGACAAATGGGTTATCCGTGTAAGGCCGATTTTTTCAGCATGACGTGGACACCCTTGTGCACATTCACCGTCTGGCTGATGCGTAAATCAGCGGCGAGGCTGCAGAGCATATAGGCGTCCTCCTTGGATAAATTCGCTTTTTCCTGGATCAACCCAATCATTTCCCGCAATGCCTCTTTGGCGGCATTATCCAACACTGGGTCGATACCGCTGGTGATGTAATGTTCGTCTGTTTCCGCGCGCGGCATGGAGGGTGCGGCGTTGTGGTGCAGGATAATTTCGAAGGTTCCGCTGAGGCTGGTTTCAATGGCGGTCCCATTCACCTCGCCATCACCTTGGACCGCATGGCCGTCTCCGGCGGAAAACATGCCGCCATCCACGAAGACCGGCAGGAACAGCGTCGTGCCTACGCCTAATTCTTTATTGTCCAGATTGCCGCCATGGGCGCGCGGGATGACGGACGGAATTTCCCCCCATTCCGGGGGGGGGGCCACGCCCATAACGCCGAAGAACGGTGCCAAGGGTAAGTCGACGCCCCAGGGCAGCTTGGCTACCATGGCGTTCTTGTCGAGAAGAATGTGGGTCAGACGGGTTTCGGGAAAATCTTCTGGCAACGTGCCCGCTAGCGCACGGATACGGTTCCAGCCCCAGTTCTGCCGCAATTGGACATCCTGAATGCGAATTTCCAGCATATCGCCTGCGCGGGCGCCTTTGACCGCGACGGGGCCGGTCATGATGTGTCCGGACGGACCGCGCGGAACCTTTTCATGGATGAGGAGATGGTCCGGTAGGATTTCGAATTGGTCTCCGTTTGGCATGATGTCCGCGCCGCCGGACACTGTGTGCAAGGTTACTATGTCGCCGGACTCAATCTCGACGATGGGGGGGAAGTTGGCGTTGAACACGCCCCAATGAACGGTTTCGGGAGAAGGGAAAGCTTCGTGATGAGTGGTCATGACGTATCCTCGGTCCGATAGAATTTCAGGGCGTTGCCTGCGAACAGTTTTTTGCAGTCCTCGTAAGCATATCAGCGGTAATCGTTTTAACCGCGCAGTATATCATGTCAAAGGATGCGCGCAGCTCATCGACGGGAAACTTACTGGCGCACATGTGGCGCTCGACGCCGAAGGTCTCGATGTTGTCCAGCGCGATGGGCAGGTTCAACTCTATCGTCCAGGGACCGTCGGGTAAATACAGGAAGGAAATTTTGACGTGAAGGTTCGCGCAATCCGCCGACGCGGCCACATCCCCAACCCCGCCGGGGGCATGTTTTCGGGATAATCTGCCGTGACGGGATTGGACTAGATTGCCCGCATCAAGGGATGAGCACAATGCCCGGTCAGATCTTCTTTCGCGTTCTCCCGGTTGAACCAGGCGTGGCTAACGATGGGGTTGGAAAACCCGTGCTGCGCGTTCATTCTCGTGGTTCAGGCGGTTTCTGCGACTTGGGTGTCGTGGTCGCATTCGGCTTCTACATGCACTGATTTGATGGCATTGGGAGCGGCGAAATCGCGCTGGCAATCGTCGGGCATATAGTTGCGGATGATCGATGCGTAGTCGTTCAGGAATATTTTTGGTGTTCGCATCGTCCAGCCAGGGATCGCGGCTCGCGTTTAAATCCCACAAATGGCGGTGGGCGTCGACAATGGGCAGATCCTTATCCACGTCTAGATTCGCAGCCTCGGTCATGCAGGCTTGGTTCCCGTGATCCGACTGAGGGTTCCGGCGACAAATTCATGTACGCCGATATTGGTGAAGCCCGCTTTTTCGAAATAGCCGAGACAATCGGCTTCGGTGTGGGCGAGCCCGGTGCTGCCATTGATCGCTTCCGCCATCCCCCAAAGGGCTGGGCCGATGGGGCCACTGAGATCATTGTCCAATGTCTCGCCGATCAGATGCATTTCTCCGCCGGGCAACAAGGCGTCGAACGCACGCTGGATGACCTTGGCGATGATGGGGCGGCTGTATAACGGAAGATTGCTGGCCATAATGGCGACGTCACAATCGGTTGGCAGATCGTCTTTGGTGAAGTCGCCGCCGATGGCTTCAACCTGGTCCCCGACGTCATGTTCGGCGATATATTCGCGCGCGACGACGGCCACGGGCGGTAAATCGAACACTACGGCCTTGATGTGGTCGTGTTCCTTTGCGGCGTTGATGGAATACGCGCCGGAGCCGCCGCCGAGATCAAGTATCTTGGCGCGGTTTGAGAGATCGACCTGTCGGACGAAACGCCGTCCGGCACCCATGCCAATGCTGCTGGTCGCCTGATGCATCTGCCGAGCTGCCTTGACGGTCAGGCCATCATATTGTCCCAACACCGCTTCGTCTTTGTTGCGAAGATAATCGCTTAATTTTCCGAATTTGTCCCAGCGTGGCTTGGTGAATAACATCCAGGGTCCGGCGTATCCCGGTTTGCCTTCCACCAGGAACCGTTCCACATCAGCGGCGTTTTCGAAACGACCTTGGGGTTTGGTCACTAAATTCATCGCCATACAAACCGTGACGAGACGTTCAGCGTTTAGCGGTGTGATGTTCAGCGCACTGGCCAATTCAATATCCGTCCCAGCGCCGTTGGAAACTGCGGTAAACAGGCCAAGTTCGATCCCGGACATCAACGCCGAGGATTCCCAAAACCCCATTGCGATGTTCTGAAGGCGGACGGTATCGACTCTTTTTGCGTCGCTCATGCGGCGTCTCCTTTTGTAGGTGGCGGCGTGAAGGCGGTGATGTCTGGAAGTTCGCCCTTGAAGCGTTCTACGTTTACGAGGGCTGTGTGAGATACGGGCCCTTGGGCCAATTTTGACGTCCCGTGGTCGGGGGTCAGCATGTTGGGGTTGCCGTGTTTGTCGAGTGCGCCGATGCGGCCCGGTTCGTCGGGGTCATACCAGGCGCCAGTGGCAATCAAGATGACGCCGGGGCGGACGTTGTCGGTGACGACTGCACCTGCCAGCGTGGCACCGCGATCATTGAACACCCGCACTACATCACCGTCGGAAATGCCGCGTGCCACGGCGTCTTCGGGATTAAGTGAAGCTGGTTCGCGACCGTGAATTTTTGATCGGAGGCTGACTTTGCCCTGGTCCATTTGGGCATGTAATCGTGTTTGAGGTTGATTGGAAATGAGGTGGAGGGGATAGGTTTCCGCTTTGGTGCCGCCCAGCCATTCCGAAGGTTCCATCCAGGTCGGGTGTCCGGGGCAGTCATCATAACCGAAGCTGTCGATTTTTTCTGAGAAAATTTCAATTTTGCCTGATGGAGTCCGCAAGGGCTCGGCGGCGGGGTCATCCCGGAATTCGGAATACAAGACATACGGGGCGTCCGGTTCCGGCGTTTCGACGTAGCCGTTTTCCCAGAACTCGTCGAAGCTTGGCAGAGTAATTTTTTGTTGGGCGCATTGTTGTCGGGCTACGTCGTACAAGTGACGCAGCCATTCATCTTCGTTGCGGCCTTCCGTAAAGGCTTCAGTCACGCCAATTCGATCCGCCAATCCACTAAATATGTCGTAATCGTTGCGGGCCTGACCGATAGGTTCGACTGCTTTTTCCATGGCGATGATGAATCTATCGCCAGAACTGGCACCGATATCGTTGCGTTCCAATGTCGTGGTCGCGGGCAGCACGATGTCCGCGTGACGGGCGGTGGCGGTCCACCAGGGTTCATGCACAATGATGGTTTCCGGGCGCCGCCAGGCGTCGATCAGGCGGTTGATGTCCTGATGATGATGGAACGGGTTGCCACCGCACCAATAGACCAGTCGGATGTCAGGATAGGTGCGGGCTTCGCCGTTAAAGTCATAGGAACCGCCGGGGTTCAATAACATGTCGGCGATCCGCGCAACGGGGATGAAACTACCTGCATGGTTGCCACCCGCGGACAAATTGGGCGCGGCGATGGGATTAAGCGCCTTGCCCTGGACGTTCATGCTGCCATAGCCGAAGCCGATGCCGCCACCCGGCAGGCCGATTTGCCCGAGCATGGCGCCCAGCACGGCGGTCATCCAGAACGGCTGTTCGCCATGATCGCCGCGTTGTAGGGAATAGGCCGTGCCTATCATGGTGCGTCCGCCCGCCATTTTGCGGGCCAGGGCGAGAATGGTCTCGGCGTCGATCTCGCAAATTTCAGCGGCCCACGCGGCGTCTTTTGGCTGGCCGTCGCTGTCGCCCATTAAATAGGGCAGGAAGCGGTCAAACCCGGTGCAATAACGCGCCAGAAACGCCGTGTCGTGCAAGTCTTCTGCGACAAGCGTATGCGCCAGTCCCAACATGAGTGCGGTGTCGGTGTTGGGTCGCGGCGCCAACCAGGTGGCATTCAGTACTTTGGCGGTGTCGTCGCGCAATGGGGTGATGGAGACGACTTCGACCCCGGCTTCCGCTAATTTAGGCAGCCATTGACCCGACGAATGTTCGCCGCCGCCGCCCGGTTCAATTTGGGTGTTCTTATGACCGATGCCGCCGAAAGACACGAACAGGTTGGTGTGTTTGGCGATGTCGCGCCAGGACGTCACCTTCCGGATCGCTCGGATATCCCCCAGAATATGTGGCAGGATCGTCAAGCCCGCGGCGATGGAGTAGCTCCCAACTTGCGCCGTATAGCCGCCATAGCGGTTTAGGAAACGCTGCAATTGTGTCTTGGCGTGGTGGAATCGTCCGGCGCTGGACCAGCCATAGGAGCCGCCAAAAATCGCCGCGTTGCCGTGGTCGGTTTTGACGCGGGTCAGTTCGTTTGCGATGAGGTCGAGCGCCTTGTCCCAGGTGACGGGGACAAACGGTTCGCCGCCGCGTTTTTCCCGTTTGCCTCCCGGGCCCTCTTCCAGCCACCCGGCACGGATCATCGGTTCCGCAACCCGGCTGCCATCGTACAAGGCGCTGGGGATGGATTGCAGGATTTCCGAGGGGTGGTCGTCCTTGTCGAAGGGTTCGACAGCGACGAGCCGACCATCTTCAACCGAGCCGCTAAATGCGCCCCAATGGGAACTGTGATTGATTTTCATGGCTCGCCCGATCCCCGTGAATTGAAGAAGTGTAACGCTAGTCATCCGACCGGTATTTGACCAGCCTTAAGGGTCTGATCGAAATGCTTGAATCCCGGAAATTTCGTTAATCAGGCCACCAACCTATTGATCTAGTGGTGCAACGGGCTGGTCATCCTCGAGTTCTGGTCCGTCGAGTATTGATAACTCGGATTCTCATTCGAATGGGTGATTCAGGGAATCCCGCTGGGCCTATTCTTTGGATACAGGCCTTTAAACACTGGCAGTCGCGTTAAAAGGGTTTCTCCCATGTCGGAGCATGACGGCGCTCGTGAAGAAATGTCGCTTATAAAGACGCGGAAGTCGTGAAGGGTGCCTATGGCAATTAAATTTCGGCAAGACATACGTGGGACACGGTATTGAACCTCACGAGGACGGTGTATTTGCAATGCCATCGCTTGCAAGCCGTGGAGGCTGCGAGACAATTAGTGTCGGGGACGGTGATAAAGGCTTTAGCTGACTAAACAAATTGTAATTTTTGATCCACTAATGGAGGCCTTAATGTTGTTTAGCGAGGATGACCTCGAAGCCGTCGCACACGCCTATCATGGCCAAATTGTATTTGGCAGCAACATTTACATAGCGCTAGAATTAGTGACGATTGTCTACCAGCATCATCATCCCTACGCCATCGCCAACAACACCCGTATCATGGTTGAAGGCGTATTGGCGCATCATCAGGTTCCCGAACCGACTTCATTATTTCAATAATTCGCGAAATGTGATCGCCTCGTCGATCAATGCGTCACGGGAAGGTGACTTTCCAGCCGTCATTAGGCGTTTGATGAAGCGCATGTCGCGCGGCCGGTTGAGTGAAATAGCGCCAACCAATTTACCTTCATTGAGCTGAAATAGAATGCCGTCCCGCCCAGACAAATTACCTCGAATGGCGATGTCGTCCCAGACGTCCGGCGCTCCAGACATTTGTAAGTTGACGCCGAATTGATCGGACCAAAACCAGGGAATTTCAGCGAAAACTGTGTTGGCGCCACACATATTGGCGGCGGCTGCGATGGCTTGGTTTTGGGCATTTTGCCAGGATTCAAGGCGAACATGGCGCCCCAGAAGCGGATTGAAATGAAAGGTCACATCGCCCGCAGCATAAATGTAGGGGTCGCTTGTGCGGCAGAATTCATCCACCACCACGCCATTGTTCACGTCCAAATTACCAGTTTGAGCCAAGGTGACGCCAGGGTCAACGCCAATGCCGACGATGACGCCGTCCGCAGGCACACTGTCCCCAGATGTGGTGATGACTTCACGCACCGCCGTATCGCCGGTGAACCTCTCTACGCCCGTGTTTAAGCGGATGTCGACGTTGTGATGGCGATGAAGCGCCGCGAAGGTCTCGCCAATTTCGAGCGGCAATGCGCGGCCCATTAACCGGTCGGCGGCCTCGATGACGGTGACGGTGCAACCGCGTGATTTGGCGGCGGAGGCGACTTCCAATCCAATAAAGCCGCCGCCGATGATGACGATGGAATTGCCCGGCACCAATAGCGTTTCAATCGCGTTGCTGTCACCAATAGTACGTAATGTGTGGATGTTCGCTAATTCCGCGCCGGGGACGGCTAGGTGCCGGACTTGCCCGCCGCCACATAACAACAGCTGGTCATAGGACAATTGTGTGCCGTCACTATTTTTAACGACTCGAATGTCGCCATCGATATCGGTGGCCGTGACGCCCAGGTGCAACGTGATGTCTTTGTCGGTATAAAATTCGGCTGGGTGCATCGGCGGGCAATCTACGCCGGAATCAACCAACATTTCCTTGGATAAAGGGGGTCGTTCGTAGGGCACCATCTGTTCGGTGCCAATTAAATGAATGGCGCCTTCGAAACCATTTGCACGCATCGCCTCGACAGCGCGACCGCCTGCATGTCCCGCCCCAATAACAACAAAACTTTGTGAACTTGAATTGGACATTGATCTTCCCGAACATATAGGAGTGTTTAGCGTCTAACATAAATCGACTTTAAGACTAAACTTTTGCGATGGGAGAGCCAGAAATGAATGATGCCGCGCGCGTCACCATGATGGAAGAATTGCCGGAATCGGAAGCTATGGGTCAACTTGCGGAGATTTACGAAGAGGTTCGACGGTATTGCGGCGTCCCATATGTGTCATCGATGCAGCGATATTTAGCGACGATGCCAGGGTGTTTGGAATGGGTCTGGGCGGCGATTCGTCCCGCAATGATCAACGGCGTTGTACAAGAGGCGGCGTGGTTGTGCATGAATTCATTGTCACTGGCACCCTTGGCACCGGTATCGCGCCCGGCGCTGAGATTGTTTGGGGTCGGCGCAGAGGCTGAAATTGCAATTCGGGCGGCTTGCGACACCTTCGTTCGCGTGAGCCCGATCAACATGATCTTTGGCGGTTGTGTGCGTTATATTCTGGAAAAGGGCGACTTAAATGGAGCGGTTGGCTCAAGTGGCGATTGGACGCCGCCAAAATCTACCGCGAATTTACCGGCGTTCGTTGATCCGTCGACAGTGAGTGGGTCACAGGCTGCCGTATTGTCAGAGTTTCGGCGAGGTTTGGGCGACGGATCTTTCATACCGGGGCCGTATCGGATGTTTGCACGATGGCCCGCCTACCTGGCCCATGTGGCGACCGAGCTGGGGCCGGTTTTGGCAGGCCCCGGTTATGCGGGCGAGCGGGATGTGCTGTTTGATGCCATTGACGCGTCGGTGCCAAAGGTCGCCGCCAGTTTGCCGCCGATACCTGAAAACATACCAGAGCCGTCGCCGCAGGAGGCGACTTTAATACAGGCCGCTGTGGCATCTTACAGGCAAACCAGCGCCGAAATGATCATCGTGGGGACGCTTCTCCGGAACGCTTTACCCGTTGAAAGCTAGTGTTGGCAGGACGATGGCAGATATTGGTGGTGAACTGGAAGTCGATTTGGATCGTCGCGACTTTGCTTCCCAGCCAGAAGACGACATCGAAAGTATGCCATTTGTTGGCGCAAAATCAGAGCGTAGATGGCGACTTTTAATCATTTCGTCAGTGAATTGTTAAAAAATTAACGCGCTTATGGGTTTATGAAGTTTCGCGCTTGTAGGCCGGTCAAGGTGCTGGCTTCCTCGTCGTCGGACATACCGGTCAACGCAAAATCAAATGCCCTGCCGTTTTGTGTCGGTTTGTATTTGTCGGGCCGCCTTGGCGGTCGCGTCGTCGTCATACCCACTTCTTCGCCTTCTTCATGACTGTCGCCTTGGCGTGCTTAGTGGGGCGACCCGCGTTGCTAGATTTTCTCGATGCGTACTGTCTACTGGCCATTTTTGCCAAGCATCACCTTCAAATAAGAAAAGCCCAGCCTAGGTTTTGGATCTATTATTTGAGTACTTTAGAATGTAAAGGGTAAGTCACATGGGTACTCAGAGCATGTTAAGATTAATACTATAATTTGTGGCACGAAAACCCATATTGCAATATTGGGTGTAAATAGCTGACCATAAGACATCGACGAACGGCCATAAGCGCCTGTGAGCGCCATAGCGGTTCTTCCCTGGCTCTTTTGACCTGACGGTTCAGTGAAACAGCGTTCCGCCGTTAACGTTATATGCTTGGCCAGTAATCATTTCTGCCTCATCGGAGGATAAGAAGGCGATTAGGTTTGCCACGTCTTCTGATTCTACGATGCGACCAAGTGGATTCACCTGACCAAGTTGCTCGACGAGCTGCGCCCTGTAGGTCTCCAGCGGGACCCCTTGCCGATCGGCGGCTATCTGTTCCTGATAGCTCATTCGGTCCGTATTGACGCTTCCAGGGCATACTGAGTTGACCGTGATTTGGTGCGGCGCTAGGTCAAGAGCGGCGCATTGAGTCAAACCGAGTAGGCCAAATTTTGTGGCGGAATATGCACTGCTAGTTGCCTTGCCGCGCTTTGAGGCATCCGAGGCGGTATTTATAATGCGTCCGCCCTGACCGCGTTCCATCATATGGGGGACGGTATATTTTATAGTCAGGTAGACGGCGGTAAGGTTTATGTCGAGAAAGTGTTGCCACTCGGCTTCGTCCAGCTCCCAAACTGGTACCCGGTCTTTGCCAATGATCGCGCGGGCATTGTTGATCATGATATCTATCTTACCAAACTCACCGATGACCGTATCGATAAGATCTCGGACTTCTGCGTTGACAGAAAGGTCGCAGGCAACCGTCTGACATTTTCGCCCGTGCGCGCGAACTTCTTCGGCGACGCTCTCAATCCCTTGCCATTTGTCTCCGCGTTCCTGCGGTGGCAAATCGGATTGTGGCCGGGTGACATCGGTTAATGCTATGTCCGCTCCGAGAGCGGCGAGCTTGAGCGCTGTGGCGCGTCCAATTCCTTTGCGTCCGCCGGCACCGGTGATTAGTGCGACTTTTCCTTCGAGACTCGGCATATTTCCCTCCCTTGCTATCTTTCTGATGGACGGCCGGACGTCTCAACGGTACACGCCTGTTTCCCGTCGCAGCCCCTTAACCAACTGACTGAATCAGACTAGCTATCTTATCGAGTATCGGCAGCACTTGATCGACTTATTTTAATTCTAACGAGAATGTCACCTGTTCGTTACCTGTGTCGCGGCACTACTTCGGGGTATTCTCGTCAATTTTCGCTCCGAAGACCGAGACCGGTAGTCTGTCTGTGTCACGGCCTGCCTCCGTTGCCATCTGTTGGAAACGCGGCAATTGGTTCAGCATATCCGCGCCGCGGCCGCTAGACCGTCTGTCATTGGTCCTCCCGCCATGTTGACGGTCGCCGCCATTCTTGGTGAATGAGTCTGAATTCACAAGGCGTGTCCCTGCAGAACCGACATGTTACATTACCTTGTTGATTTAGCAGGCGAACAGTGAGGTGAACGTGGCGCAATTTGATCATATAATTGTTGGCGGCGGCGTTCTTGGTGCCTCAATCGCCTATCACTTGGTCCGGGAAAACGCCGGATCTATCCTGTTGTTGGAACGCAACACTCTGGCCAGCGCCGCATCGAGCAAGGCCGCGGGCCTCATGTTGCAGGTATCGACCAATACAACAAAAACAGCCCTGATCCGCCAGACGCGGGACATGGTCGATATTCTGTCTGATGAATTGGGCGAAGATGTGGGCTTCCACAAGGTCGGTAGTCTGCGTCTTGCGGCATCGGACAAACGCATATCGGAACTGGACGGTATGGCTGTCGACGCCGCAAATAATGACATTCCGTTTGAGTGGGTGACCCCGCGCGACGCCGGGGATCTAGTTCCCTGGTTGGATGTATCTTCGTTGCGCAAAGTAGGGTTTCTGCCGACAGATGGCTATGTCGATCCGTATCTGTTGAGCATGGCTTATGCCCGTGCCGCCGCAGCGCGGGGCGTTGAAATCCGGCAGCAAACCGCCGTTACCGACATACGAGCCGCAAACGGGCGCGTGATTGGCGTCGACACCGCCAACGGACCCATCGACAGTGAAAGCGTGATCGACGCGGCGGGGGCCTGGGCGGCGGTTCTCTCTGCCCAAATGGGTTATTTATTGCCAATGGCACCAGTGCGCAGCCATTACTGGATCACCAAATCCGATCCGGCCTATGGCGGCGATCATCCGGTCACGATAATGCCGGATGCGGGCGCCTATGCGCGTCCGGATGTTGGTGCGGTGCTGTTGGGCATTCAAGAACTACACTCCGCAACCTTCGACGCCCGCGAATTGCCCGGCGATTTGGCGACGTTTTCGCCAACTGTGGGGGAGGAACATTGGGATCGTCTGGCAGAAGCTGCCGAAGGGGTCGGGCAATTCTTTCCCGGAATTGCCGACGCGCAATTTGCCAATTATATTGCTGGCCTTTCCGCCTACACACCGGATGGCAAAATCATCCTGGGTCCCGTGCCGGGCCTGTCTGGATTTCTGGCGGCGGCGGGGTGTTGCGGCAGCGGTATTTCGCTGTCAGCGGGCATTGGCAGCGCAATTGCTGATCTGGCGCTGCATCGAACGCCTGGCGTTGATATCAGCGCTTTTGGCGCGAATCGCTTCGGCTCCGTTGACCCGTTCAGCACCGAATTCCGGGAGTGTTGCGCCACTGCCCGCGCAAATAAATCCCGAAATCTCGTCTAAACGGTCGCCTCTACCATGACCCATCGCCTGTCTTCGAAACATAGAGGCTCTTGATTTGACCATCGTCCAGCGGACTCATCTGGCATTGAACCATCGTCCAGCGGACTCATCTGGCATTGAACCATAGATTTACTTGGCGAGCCTCTCTGGCATGATAAATCTCCAAAACATCTGCAAAAATTTCTTAGCTGAACCCAAACGATCAGCTGTTTGATGTTGTCGATGGTACCTGCCGGTGATGTGGTTGGAAACTCAATCCACGATCGCCAGACCAACGATGAAATTCATCATCAATTTAAGTTCACTGATTGCACTTTCAAGGTTGCGATGGTCATCTATGACGTAACGGCGGAACACTTCAGAGGCTATGTACTTAATTGTTTTTGCGGCAATTTCTATGTTGATGTCATGTTGCAACTGGCCGCGATCGCGCAATGTGTTCAGCAAGAGTGTTATGTGATCTTTAAACTGTTCTTTGACCAAGAAGTAATCGAGCCCAAACTCCTCTGGCTCGATTGCTGCTGTCGCATGGATAACACGCCAGAGCTCTTTGTCGTGGCGGTTCGCGCCGCGCATTTGGGCAATGAGAAGTTGGCTTATAGCCTCGACCGGGTCGCCGGGCGGGTCTTTCGCCAATGCAGAGCTGACGCGTAGAGATTCAGATCTTCCACTCGCTAAAACATGCTTAAGCAAGGCGGGTTTGCTTTGGAAATAGTTATACACGGTGCCGACCGCCACATCCGCGCGGAGCGCGATGGCTTCGATGGAGGTCTCGCTATACCCCTGACGTGCAAACAACAGGGATGCCGCTTTAAGTATGCGAGCTTCCCGTTTTCGCTTCTTGCCAGGTAATACCCTGGCACTGGTCCGGTGTACTGGTTTCGTTAAATCGCCCAATAAATTATATGGCCTGAAGTTGATTTCCGGGATCTAATTGTCAGCAAAAGCGACGGTACCCACAGTTTGGGCGATTTGCAAGTTGAACATATTCATTTTTGAACATACTCTAATAATGGGAATGATAGCGAAACCCTTTATAGGCAACTCGCCGCAACATTGGAGACACCTTATGTCAGATCCGGTAATCACTTGCGATATCAACGATCACATCGCGCTCGTTACGATGAATAACCCACCGGTCAA
>Ga0302117_10000898_pt1 | contig 13850 bp, 10 predicted proteins | sample AG5_322_MG_FD_203112 | JGI IMG/M metagenome (GOLD analysis project Ga0302117, IMG submission 203112) | Marine microbial communities from Western Arctic Ocean, Canada - AG5_32.2 | ecosystem: Environmental > Aquatic > Marine > Oceanic | place: Canada: Western Arctic Ocean | collected 2017-10-01 | reverse complement strand
CCACAAGGGCGATCAGTTGCTGGTCTCGTATGACCTCGTCCCGGGCGAATTCCAAATCGGCCGCGACCCCGCGTGCCCCGTCACTCTCGACAGCCCGGAGGTTTCCCGCCAACACGCCCAGCTCACCATCACCCCCGAACGCTGCGTGCTCGAAGACATCGGCGGCAAATTCGGCACGCTCATCGATGGCCGCCAAATCGCCGGCCCCGTCACCGTCCAACCCGGCCAATCATTTTCCATCGGCAAACTCGTCGTCACTCTTCACGCAATCACCGCCACCGCCACGCCCCCCGCCACCCTGCCCGATCGCTACGAACGCGTCCGCCATCTCGCCAAAGGCGGTATGGGCGAAATCCATCTCGCGCACGACCGCCAACTCCAACGCCACGTTGCTCTTAAATTGATGACCCCCGAGGTCGCCGCATCCGCCAGCCTCGCGCGCCGCTTCACGCAGGAAGCCCTCGTGCTCGGTCGGCTCGATCATCCGCACATCGTCCCCATTCACGACCTCGGCGTGGACGCTACCGGCCAAAACTATTACGCCATGAAATACGTCCGTGGCACCACCCTCAAGGACGTGCTCAACGGACTACGCCAAGGGCAATCCAACGTGGTCGACCGTTATCCGCTCCATCAGCTGCTGCGCATTTACCAAAAAATTTGCGATGCCGTCGCCTACGCCCACGCCAAAGGCATCATCCATCGCGACCTCAAGCCGGCCAACATCATGCTCGGCGAATACGGCGAAGTCTTTGTGATGGACTGGGGCCTCGCAAAAATCATCAACCAAGACGAGGAGCCCATGCCGCAGTCCGGCGAAAACGAAGGCACCCGCTACGGCACCGTCATGGGCACCCCCGGCTTTATGGCCCCCGAGCAAGCCGAAGGCCGGCTCGACGCCATCAATCAACGTACCGACATCTATTCACTCGGCGCAATTTTATATCACATCCTCGCGCTGCGCCCCCCCTTCACCGGCGGCGGGCCCGAGGTATTGGAAAAAGTTAAGGCCGGCCAAATTACTCCCCTCGCCAAACTCGCCGGCGAACCCAACGCCGCCGTACTCGTCCACTGCCCCGAACGCCGCATGCCCGAAGCCCTCGCCGCCGTGGCGATGGAATCGCTGCAACGCGATGCGGCAAAGCGTTATCCCGCAGTGGAAGCGCTGCAGCGCGATGTGGCCGCGTGGCAATCGGGCTACGCCCCGCGCGCCGAACACGCCGGGCGACTCCGCCAATTCCGCCTGTCCATCCGCCGCAACGGACCGCTCGCCGCCGCCGCCAGTATCATTGTGCTGCTCGGGGTCGCGCTGGGCTGGCAACATTTGCGCCACCAACATCATCGCAGTGAAGATACCGCCCGCCTCCAGCGCACCGCGCCGATTTGCCACAAGCAAGCGGGCGACCTCATTGCGCAGGGCAATTTTCCCGGTGCCCTGGCCACCGCCCGGTTGGCGCACGAGTTGGACCCCCAACCCGCCCACAGCCATCGCCTCGCCCGCGTGCACCTCGCTCTCATGCAACCGGCCGAAGCCGCGGCGGTTTTAAAATCTATGAATGAGCCGCATCCCTTCGGTGCGCGCGCGCTGAAGCTCAGCCATGCATTGATTCGTGATTTCAATCATTTCAACAAGGGTGCCCTGCCCCTGCACGCGATGAGCCGTGTGCACCAATGGCAAACCCATCAACGCCTCGGCCCCGATGCCCGCCACACGGCTGCGTTGATGGAACGCGAGAAGCTTGCCGTATGGCATCGCGGGGTCGCCGCCATGAAACAGATCGGCCTTTCCGGCCGTTTGCAGCGGGATGCGTTTGGGTATTTGAGGATCAATCTTTCCGGCACCCAAACACGCGACCTCAAGCCTTTTGCCGGGCTACCGGTCAGCTCGCTTAACCTGTGGCGCACGCGCGTAAACGATCTCCGCCCGGTGAAGGGGATGCCGCTACACGAGCTGTACCTCGCCTATACGGCAGTGGACGACCTCGCCCCGCTCGCGGGGCTGCCGCTGCAATCGCTCACCATCGCCTTCGCGCCGGTGGATGATTTGAATCCGCTGGCGGAGATGCCGCTGATGTACCTGCACCTCAGCGGCACTAAAGTGAAATCACTCGTGCCACTCAAAGGCATGCCGCTGCGCACACTGCATTTGGACCGCACGCCTGTGACTGACCTCAAGCCGCTGGCCGGATTGCCGATCAAGGAATTACGCCTCGACGGCTGCGAACACCTGCGCGACCTCACAACGCTGTCTCAGTGCACAAATTTGGAAGTGTTGGTGTTGCCCCGCGAGCACGGGGAGATTGGGTTCCTGCGCAACTTGCCCAAGCTCAAACGCCTTTCGTATCACTTTGACCCCGACGCATCGAAGATGGAAACCGTGGAACAATTTTTCCGCACCCGCCGACTGGCCACGAGGCGCTAGTCCGCCTTCGGGGGGGGCAGTGGCTTAAAGGATTTTACTTTTTTCTCCGCAATTGCCTTTTCTTTTTCCGAAAGTTTCAGCGCATCCCGAGCTTTGGCGGCGGCGTTTATTTTTTGGTGTGCGGCCAGCGAAAACCAGACGAACGCCTCCGCCGCATTCTTTTCCAATCCGGTGCCCTCGGCCAACGCCTGGCCCAATTCAAACTGCGCTGCGCCATCGCCGTACTCCGCCATCGCCATCGCCTTACGCAGTGCCTGTGCTTTGGGGGCCAGGAAATTTGCGGCGTCTTGCGGGATGTCGAACACTTCGTCCGGCGTCAGTTCGGTGGAGGCGATGGTTTGCAGTTGGTCGAGTGTTTCAATTTGTTTGGGACTCTTCACGTGCTGACGGGCAACGATAAACCAGTAGTAAGCTTGAGCCGGATCGCGCGGCGAGCCTTCGCCTTTTGCACACATCACGCCCCAATCAATCTGCGCGGCGGTATAGCCTAAACGGGCGGAGAGATTCCAAAACCGCGCGGCGCGCGCAGGATCTTTTTTCACCCCGCGCCCCAATGCCAACATACCGCCCAGCCGATGCGCGGCCTCAGCCGAGCCCAACCGGATGGCGCGCAGGTACCACTTCACCGTTTGAGTGGAATCTACCGGAAGCCCCGAGCCGGTTTCGTAGCGGCGGGCTAATTCTATTTGAGCATCAATTTCGCCTTTGTCGGCGCGGGCACGCAGGGCCTCCATATTGGGTAACAGCCGCGGTGCCTGATTAGCCAAGCGCGCTAGCAATGCGCGCGCGCGTTCGGCATCGCCGGGGTGCTTCACGGCGGCGGCTTTCGCCAACCATTGTTTGCCAACCTTCAAATTTTGCCGCCGGCCGCGGCCCTGCAATTCCAATGCGGCAAGATGAATCATGGCCGGTCCAAACCCCTTCTTGGCGGCACGGGTAAACCACTCGCCCGCCTTGGTTGGATTGGCCTCGACTCCCTGTCCGGTGAGATAGGCACTGGCCAAATCTGCCTGGGCCTTGATGTTGCCCTGTTTCGCTGCTTTGAAAAACCATTGCGCCGCGGCGTCGGCATCCTGTTTCACACCCACGCCGCGGGCAAAAAGAATGCCGAGCTTCCCCTGCGCATCGGCCTGCCCCGCCTCAGCTTCTTGGGTGAGTGCGGGTAAGCATTTTTTGAACAGGGCCATCCCCGCCTGCGCATCGCGCGCGCCACCTTCGCCAAGCAGTCGCATGGAAGCCAACCGGTATTGCGCACGGGCATGGCCTTGATCAGCAGCTTGAGTTGCCCATCGCCGGGCGGCATCCAAATCGCGCGCCACGACCCGGGCTTCATGTAAGAGTTCACCCAATTGATACTGAGCCTTGGCGTTGCCGGCGGCGGCCTGTTTGCGCAAGGCCGGAAGATCAGCCGCGGGCAGACCAACCGTCAGCGCCAACAACAGGATAAGGCCGACCGCACGCATCGGTTATTCTTGTTCCCGCTTCACCGGTTTAAACTTTCGGGCAAGCCGTTTAGCCGCGATGATTTGCGGGTTCTTCATGGATTGGCTGAGGGTATCACGTTCCCCTCCGGCAGTCGCATGGCCCGCATCCTTGGCAAGGGTGAGCCATTTGTAGGCCAGTACCAAGTCGGCCGGGCCGTTGAGGCCTTTGATGTGCAACATGCCAAGCTGATATTGGGCCTCGGAATCGCCTTGATTAGCTTTGGCTTGCGTGGCTTTGGGATCGCCCGTTGCAGCCTGATTCGGGTTATATAGATTGATGGCCACGAATTTTTTGGCCCGTTCTCCAGCGGCTTCGATTTCTTTACTTGAAAGTCCCGCCGCCACTTCGCGTTTTTTCTGTGCGACCAGTTCGAGGTTCATTTTGAGCACTTTGATATAGTTAGGGTTTCTTGTTTTTTGAACTGCTCTCAAAAAACTATCACCGGCAATGAGCAGCCATTCATAGGCTAGCCGTGAATCTTTTTTGGCAACGCCATCGCCAAAATGATACGCGGAGCTCAAGGCAATTTGAGCCCCGGCGTTTCCCTGTCGGGCTGCCAGAGTGAACCACTTCACCGACTCAACGTAATCGATCCCCTTTTGCGAATGGCCTTCCAACAAAAATGTGCCGAGATTTTGTTGAGCTGCGCTGTACCCTTGCCGCGCTGATTTTTGGAAATATTCTTCCGCCTTGGGCAAATCCTGCCCGCTTGCGGTGCCTTCCAAATACATCGTAGCAAGGTTGTTCTGGGCAGAGGCATCTCCTGTTTCAGCTAATGCCTGATACAACTCAAAGGCGCGTGGAAGATTCTTTTCCAAAAAATTTCCTTCAACATACAAATCAGCCAGCTCGGACATGGCCTTAGCATCCATTAATTTTGCGGCTCGCTCGTACCATTTCGCCGTAATTGCCGGATTCTTTTGGATGCCCAGTCCCAATAAATACAGGACGGCTAGATTATGTTGGGCAACCACAAAATCTTTCTCAGCAGCGATCGATAATAGTCGTCTGGAATCGGCATATAATTTATTAGCAGCAGTTTTATCTTGAGCCGCCCGGAGCATTAATTCCTGTGCTTTGAGTCGGGCGGCCTCTGTGCCTTGCCGCGCCATCTGAGCGGCCCCATTTTGAAATTGACCACTTCGAAGGGTCAACTGTTGCGCTCGGTCTAAATATTCCATGCCCAATACCAGAGCCGCAGCGGCATCGCCTTTACCAATGCGCCACTCAAATAATTCTTCCCGGATGGAAAGTTGCGTGCGGATTGAGCAGCCCAATAAGCCCAACGAATTGTTTTCAGTCACGGGAGTGCGTTGAAATTTCAACGCATTGGCGCGTTCCAGTACGGCCAGCTGCTGATCCGCCGAGAGTTCGGTGGTGATGGTTTGTTTTATTTTGAGAGTATTGGGAGGAGAACTGCCCTGCCGTTCCAGAAGGGTGAGCCACATATAAGATTGCTCAAAATCTTTCTCCACGGATTTTCCGTGGTAATATTTTTCAACCAGAATTTCCTGTGAAGTTTGATGCCCCTGCATCGCTGCTCGGCGATACCATTTCAAGGCCGATTGTTGATTGCCCTCACCCAAGTCTCCACTTTCCAACAAACGGGCATAAAGGAACTGGGATTTCCCCAAGCCGAGTTCCGCTGACTGCTTGAGCCAACGCGCCGCCTCCTTGGGTTTGCGTGGGCCCATCAAATCCGAATACAACAGATCACCCAATATTTCTGCGGCATACGGGTGGCCTAATTCTGCGGCGCGCAAAAACCATTGAGCGGCCAGTTTCGGGGTATTGTTGGGATTCTTCGGAGATTTTTTGTATTGATTAAAAATATCCAATCCCAGCAGGTAAACCGCATCGAGGTGCCCTTTCTCCGCAGCCATTTTGAGCCGTTTACGGGCCAACACAATGTCCGCCTCAAATTTATTAACTGAACTGCATCCCCGAAAATAAAGCTGCGCCGATATATAGAGCGCATGGGCATCGCCCTGTAGCGCTGCTTTTTCGATGCCGGGGCCAGCTTGGATTAACAGTTTAATTGCCGCCTTTGAGTCGCCCTCTATTCCGTGAGCCAACAGCAACTGCGTGGCATGTAAAAACTGAGCTTTGGCATTCCCGGCTTTGGCCGCGCGGTTGGCCCATTTGGCGGAGGCTTCCAAATCGCGGTCGACGCCCTTGGCCCAGTACAGCGCATGGGCCAATTCGAATTGCGCTGCCGCATCGCCTTTGACCGCGCGGGCTTGCAGCTTGGCATGATCGGGGGCCTCTGCGCCCCAAACCGTTCCGGCACAAACCAGCCCGAAAATAATAATTACCTGTTTCATTTGCTGCCCTCTACTCATTGATCCGCCGCCAGGAAATTTGCTCGCGGAGCCGTTTGATCGATTTTTCAAGTGCCTTAGTTTGCAATCCATCCAGCAACCGTCGCTCGGCGCGGCGGCGCAGTTCTTCGCCGGGTACTTGCCGGTCTTTTTCGAATTGCTCGATGTAGAAAAGGTAGTAGTAAGCTTTATCCTTCCAGGATCCGGAGGTGGGCCCGGTGGTGTCGCCGTAGGAAATCAGCTCGTTCGCATTGTCGCGGCTGACGCCCGGCGGCAGGGGTTGGCTCTTGTTTGCATAAATCCAGCCCAGCGATCCTTTGTCTTCTTCCTTGTATTGCTCAGCCAATTTTTCCACAGCGGCCACCGACTTGAGGCCCGCGGCGAGTGCTTCCGCTTTGGCGGCGTTCATGTCTTTGGTATCGGTCGGGATTCTCACCCAATGCGCTTTCACCGCTTCGCCTTTGCCGGCTTCCTCGGGATGATTTTTTAGGTATTGCTCCACCGCACCGGGGGAAACCTGAACCGAATCAATCACCAAACTCTGCGCGATGATCAGCAGTTCTTCATCCACCAGCTCGGCCATGCGTTGCTCCACGGTTTTGCCTTGGGACCGTAGTTTGTTCACCATCGCCTCGCGTTCGTTTTCATATACGTTGGCGACTTCCTGATCTAACAATTCCTCACCGCGCCCGGGACGTTCGGCCAGCACTTTGTATTTTTCGTGAATCTTGATGCTGTGCACAAATAGCGCTTCATTAATCATTTCAGTTAAAATCTGCTCGAGATCCCTCACCGGTCGGCCGTCGGCATCGCGAATTAACCGGTAGACGTTTCCCGAGCGCAAAATAAGATCCCTCTGGGTAATCACCTTGCCGGCCACCACTGCGCGCACGCCATTGATGGTTTGGCTTTCCGCCGCGCGGGCGGTGAGGTTTAATAACAGGCAAACCGCCATCCAAAATCTAAAAGCATTCATCGGCAGAACCCTACCCCTCTGCCCGAACGTGTCAAGAGTGCGCCATTCACAGGTTGCCCACCGGCCCCACACATTCAGAAATCCAATCCAAATACCGCGCACTGCCTGCTTCGATCGTTTGCACCACAAACTCCGGCGTGTCATATGGATGCTCCGCCAAGATAAATTCCTCGAGCGCCGGCAGCTGTTCCCCCGTGGTCTTGAGTACCATCAACACCTCAGATTCCTTACACACTTTGCCCTCCCACCGATAATGCGATTCCACCCCGAGAACGAGATTCGCACATGCCGCCAGACGGTTTTCTATAACGCCCCGCGCCAATCGGCGAGCTACCTCAAGATCAGGCGCGGCGGTAAATATGATGTGGTGCATTGGGAAATATCCAACGCCCAACGCCCAAAGTCCAAGCAAATCCAAAACCCCAAAACCAAACTTGAGGGTTGCGGCTTGATCATTCCGTGAGATTTGGGGATTGGTCATTGGCCCTCCTCCCTCTATCTTCCTCCCGTGAACCAAATCGATCTTTCCAATCGAAACGCCATTGTCACCGGCGGCGCCCGCGGCATCGGCTATGCTATCGCCCGGCGACTCCTCCAATCCGGCGCCAGCGTCAGCCTTTGGGATATCGATCCCCAAGCCGCCGCTGAAGCCAGGGCATCGCTGTCCGAACACGGCACTGTCGACACTCAAACCGTCGAGCTCACCGATGCCGATGCCGTCGCTGCCGCCACCGAAAACACCATCACCGCGCTCGGCCACATTGACATCCTCTGCAACAACGCCGGCATCGCCGGCGGCAACTATCCCACTTGGGAATATCCCGTCGAAGAATTTCGCCGCGTCATCGATGTGGACCTCAACGCCGTGTTCATCTGCTGCCGAGCCGTCGTGCCGCACTTACGCGAACGCGGCTACGGACGCATCATCAACACCGCCTCCATCGCCGGCAAAGAAGGCAACCCCAAAGCCAGTGCCTACAGCGCTGCCAAGGCGGGCGTCATCGCCCTCACAAAAAGCCTCGGCAAAGAACTCGCCACCGACGGCATCAGCGTCAACTGCATCACCCCCGCCGTCATCCAAACCGAGATCCTCGAGCAATGCACCCAAGAGCACATCGATTATATGCTCAGCAAAATCCCAATGAACCGGTTCGGCGAAGTCGACGAAGCCGCTGCGCTGGTCGCCTGGCTCGCCAGCGAGGATTGCTCGTTCACCACGGGTGGGGTGTTTGACCTTTCCGGCGGACGAGCGACGTATTAAGCCCCAATGGGTCATTGGGATTTTAGATTTCCTTGGACATTGGTTCTTGGACATTGGACATTCCCCCTCCCATGACCCGCCCCGAAGCCAGCGAAAAAATTAAGACCCACTGCAAAACCATCGCCCTCGAAATGATGGAACTCAACCCCACCATCGCCTCGCTCGACGACACCGAAACACAGGAAGCCCTCTACGAAGCCAGCTATGCGCTGACCAAGCAATTGGAAATCATCAAAAAAAAGGTCATCCAACTCGAACGGCGAGACGGCTCCACTGACGTTTAAATTACCACCCCAACACGTGCGCGAAAATTAAAGGCGCCACAATTGTCGCGTCACTTTCGATTACGTATTTTGGCGTGTCCACTTCCAGTTTACCCCACGTGATTTTTTCGTTGGGCACGGCGCCGGAGTAGCTGCCGTAGCTGGTGGTCGAATCGCTGATCTGGCAGAAGTACGCCCACTTGCGCACGCCTTCGCGCTGCACATCCTGTTCCAACATCGGCACGACGCAGATTGGAAAATCACCCGCGATGCCGCCGCCGATTTGGAAAAACCCCAGAGGAGTTTTCGCCGTGGTGGCCTCGTACCAACGCGCCAGTTCCACCATGTATTCAATGCCGCCACGCACTGCGCGCGGGCTGGTCAAATTGCCGAGGATCAATTCGCTGGCAAACATATTGCCCATCGTGCTGTCTTCCCAGCCGGGCACGAACATCGGTAAATTTTTTTGTGCGGCGGCGAGCATCCAACTATCCGCCGGATCGATTTGATAAAACTCCTCCAGCTCGCCGCTCAATAAACTTTCAAACAAAAACTCGTGCGGAAATTTCCCTTCACCGGCAGCGGCTGCCGCGTGCCAGCGCGGACGGATTTTGGTTTGCAGGCGCCGCATTGCTTCCTCCTCGGGGATGCACGTATCGGTCACGCGATTGAGCTGGCGGTCGAGCAGCGCCTGTTCGTCCTTCGGGGAAAGATCGCGATAATGCGGCACGCGCTCATAAAAATCGTGCGCCACGAGGTTATACAAATCCTCCTCAAGATTGGCGCCCGTACAGCAAATACCGTGCACTTTATCGCGCCGAATCATCTCCGCCAGCGACAGCCCCAGCTCCGCCGTGCTCATTGCACCCGCGAGCGTCACCAACATTTTGCCGCCGCCTTCCAGCAATCGCACGTACCCCTCCGCCGCATCCCCCAATGAGGCCGCGTTGAAATGGCGATAGTGGTGCTGGATGAATTGGCTGATGGGGCCGGCCATTTTTCAACCCTCTTTGTCGTCTCCAAAAAATGCCTCGTGCAACACGCGCGTTGCTTCCTCGCCTTGGCTGGCCTCCACCACCACTGAGATTTTAATTTCGCTGGTGGAAATCATTCCGATATTGATATTTGCAATGCCGAGTGTTTCAAACACCTTCGCCGCCACGCCCGGATGCGTGCGCATGCCCACGCCCACCACCGATACTTTTGCAATCGTCTCGTCGCCTTCCACAGAAGCGTAGCCGATCTCGCCTTTGAGGTCGGCAATCACCTGCCGCGCGCGCGGGAGATCCGTAGCATCGGCGGTAAACGAAATATCCGTCGCCGGCGTGGCCGTTCCGTGGCTGACGTTCTGCACAATCATATCCACATTCACCGCCGCCTCCGCCAGCGCGGTGAAGACTCGCGCCGCGTGCCCCGGTTTATCCGGCACCGCCGTTACGGTCATCTTTGCCTGATTGCTATCCAGCGACACGCCGCGTACGACCACCGCTTCCATACTTTCTGTTTCTTCCATCACCATTGTTCCTGGATTATTGTTAAGGCTCGATCGCACTTCAAATTTTACATTAAACTTTTTGGCAAACTCCACTGACCGGCTTTGCATCACCTTTGTGCCGAGGCTGGCCAGCTCCATCATTTCATCATAAGAAATCTCATTCAACTTCCGCGCATTCGGCACCACCCGCGGATCGGCCGTGTACACGCCATCCACGTCCGTATAAATCTGGCACAAATCCGCCTTCAACACCGAAGCCAACGCAATCGCCGTCAAGTCCGATCCCCCGCGCCCCAGCGTCGTGATGCGCCCGTCGCTCGTCTGCCCCTGAAATCCGGCCACGATGACCACTTTTCCTTTTTCCAGCATCGCGTGCACTTGACCCGGCGTGATGTTTTGAATTTTTGCTTTCGAGTGCACGCCATCGGTCACAATGCCCGCTTGAGCGCCAGTCAACGAAACCGCCGGCATATCCAGCGAATGCAACGCCATCGCCAACAGCGAAATCGTCGTCTGCTCGCCGGTCGCCAACAGCATATCCATCTCGCGATCATTGGGCATCGGATTAATTTCCCGCGCCATCTTCACAAGATTATCCGTCACCCCGCCCATCGCCGAGACAACCGTCACAACTTTATCACCCCGAAGCCGAAACGTGCCAACACGCGCCGCAACGTTTTTAATCCGCTCAGTATTCTTGACGGAAGAACCGCCATATTTTTGAACAATGAGTGCCATCGTTAAATTCCGATTGCAGCTTTCACCGCATCCAACGTCGGTTCCACCGTCGTGGCTTCAACCTTCGCGTGCGCCACTGCATTGTCGGGATCTTTCAAACCGTGCCCCGTCATCGTCGCTACAACGATGCTGCCTTCGGCGATTTTGCCGGCGTTTTGGAGTTTGATAATTCCGGCAAGTGCGGCCGCCGATGCGGGCTCCACGAAGATGCCTTCTTGCGCGGTGATCATTTGATACGCGGTTAGAATTTCCTCATCGGTGACTTTGTCAATCGCACCGGCGGAAAATTGAAGCGCGGCTTTGGCTGGCTGCCAACTGGCGGGTTTACCAATGCAGATGGCGCTGGCGACGGTTTCGGGATTGTCCACAAATGCATCGGCCACAAACGGCGCGGCGCCGGCGGCTTGGAAACCCATCATGCGCGGCAGCGTGTCGCTGTGGCCGGCGTCGGCGTATTCGCGGTAGCCTTTCCAATACGCCGAGATGTTGCCGGCGTTGCCCACGGGCAGCACGTGCATATCCGGCGCGTCGCCGAGCGCGTCGCAAATTTCAAACGCCGCCGTCTTTTGGCCTTCGATGCGATGGGGGTTGATGCTGTTCACCACTTCCACCACGCCATCGGCGCACAACTCGCGCACGATCGTCAGCGCGTCATCGAAGTTGCCGGGCATTTGCAGTGTGGTCGCGCCGTACATCAACGCTTGGGCGAGCTTGCCGCGGGCGATTTTGCCTTCGGGGATGAGCACCACGCATTTCATTTTCGCGCGCGCGGCATAAGCGGCGGCGCTGGCGCTGGTGTTGCCCGTGCTGGCACAGGCGATCACTTGCACGCCGCGCGCCTTGGCTTTGGTGACGGCCATCGTCATACCGCGATCCTTGAAGGACGCCGTGGGATTAAGCCCCTCGTATTTCAGATATAAATCAAACGCGCCGCCGATGGCCTCCACGAAATTCGGCACGCGAATCAACGGCGTGTTGCCCTCGTGCAAACTGATGATCGGTGTTTCCGGCCCGACCGCGAGATGCTCGCGATAGCCTCGAATGATGCCGCGCCAACCGGCGGCGTTTTTGTGTTCACTGCTCATTGTTTGTTAATCAAAATTTTCTACGCGAATCATCGTGGGTTTTTTCACCGCCGAAAGTTTGCGAATTGCTTTTAGCGCATTCGCCATCGAAGCCTCGGGCGCGGCGTGCAGCATCAGCGCGAGCAAAACATTTTTGCCTTTCTGCCCTTCCGGTTGCAGCACGGACGCGATGCTGATTTTGGCTTTGGCTAAAGTCGACGCCACTTGATTGAGCACGCCCGGACGGTCCAACACATTGAGCCGCAAATAATAGCTGTTCACCACGTCATCAATCGCGCCGACCTCACCATTCGCTTCGTGCGGCGTGAAGGCCCGCACGCGCTCGGGCGAATCGTGCTTCAAATCCAGCGCCGCATCGGCGATGTCGCCCAGCACGGCGCTGGCCGTAGCGTCCTGTCCCGCGCCTTGGCCATAATAAAGTGTGTCGCCGAGCACATCGCCCTTCAAATAAATTGCATTATACACGCCGCCCACGCTTGCGAGCACGTGGCCTTTGGGGACGAGCGCGGGATACATCGTCACCTGCACCGGCGCGTTTTTGGTGGCTTTTACCGTGCCGAGCAATTTGATGCAATAGCCCAATTGATCGGCAAACGCCAAATCCTGCAGCGTCACGTGGCGGATGCCCTCGGTGTACACGCGCTTGGGCTTCACCCAAAAACCGTGCGCGAGCGAAGCGAGAATGCCGACCTTGTGCGCGGCATCGTGGCCGTCCACATCCGTTGAGGGATCCGCCTCGGCGAAGCCTTGCACCTGCGCATCGGCCACCGCCTCATCGAAGCCCATTCCGTTCTCCTGCATTTGCGTGAGGATAAAATTGCACGTGCCATTAAGGATACCGTAAAGCTCGGTGACGCGATTGCCGATGAGCCCTTCGCGTAATAATTTAATAATCGGAACCCCCCCCGCCACGCTGGCTTCGTAATAAAGATTCGCGCCGCTCTTCTCCGAAGCCGCAAAAAGTTTTTCGCCGTGGAACGCCAGTAACGCTTTGTTCGCCGTCACCACCGGCTTGCCCGCACGCAACGCCGCGAGCACTACGTCCTTGGCGGTCGTCGTGCCGCCCATCAATTCCACCACCAAATCGATTTTCGGATCCTCAACAATCTCGCGCCAATCGGTCGTCAACAAATTTGCCGGCAACTTCACCGCGCGCTTTTTGCGAGGGCTCCGCACCGCGATTCGCGCCACACGCAAGCGCACGCCAAGGCGGCTCGCCATCAGCGCGCCATTCCGCCGCAACGCCTGCACCACGCCGCCACCCACCGTGCCGCCGCCGATTATGCCTATATTCACTGTTCGCATCTTGTTTCCAAATTCCCTCCTAATTCTCTTAAGGGCGCGGGAGAATGCCCGCAAATGGATTATTACTCAAGATTTTTGCCCTTTTGCTGAGGCACCCCCGCCCGTAGACTCGGCGGCGAAATGGCTTGGTACAAAAAATTGCACTGGCAAATCATCCTCGGCCTTTTGCTGGGTATACTATACGGGATCGCCGCTGCGAACTGGGGTTGGGGCTCGTTCACGGCGGATTGGATCGCCCCCTTCGGTAAAATTTTTCTAAACCTCCTCAAGCTCATTGCGATGCCGCTGGTGCTCGCCTCGCTCGTGTGCGGCGTGGCGTCGCTTTCGGATTTCAAAAAACTTTCGCGGATGGGCGGCAAAACCATCGGCCTTTACCTCGCCACCACTGCCGTGGCGGTCACGATCGGTTTGCTCGTCGTCAACACCATCAACCCCGGCAAGAAACTTCCAGAGGAAACGCGACTGCAACTTCAGGAACAATATAAATCCGACGTGGCCA
>Ga0302117_10000893_pt1 | contig 13886 bp, 9 predicted proteins | sample AG5_322_MG_FD_203112 | JGI IMG/M metagenome (GOLD analysis project Ga0302117, IMG submission 203112) | Marine microbial communities from Western Arctic Ocean, Canada - AG5_32.2 | ecosystem: Environmental > Aquatic > Marine > Oceanic | place: Canada: Western Arctic Ocean | collected 2017-10-01 | reverse complement strand
AACAATATTAATCACGGTATTTTTAGAATTCACAATCTTAAAGGAGCTGACGCTTAGATTTTTACTGGCGTTTTTCCATTCAATGTTTTTTAAATGCATGCTGTTTCCAAAGTCATTGTCTGTAGGGGCTCTCCAGAAGTTTGGCTTTGGCCCGTTGTTGTTTTTTATAAACTGTTGATGCTTGTATTGGTAAGAGATAATGCGTCCCTCATCCTTATTGATTTCTAATTTGAAAGTATCATTAAACAAAGTCAGAATGCCCCCTTTTTCTTTTTGATTTATAGCGCTTCCAGGGTGGCTTATAGGCTGTGAAAGCCAATTGATGTTTTGGTTTAGTAGAATTTGCTCATGAGCAACTTGGTGTCCTTTCTTTAGAATTCCCCAGTCTTTCTTCAAGGTGGCTCCAATGGTTAGAAAGTACTCTGTATTGTTTTTGAAATCAATGTTAGCTAACGATAGCTTAAGTTGTTTTTTATTGTGTGGAAGAACACTGATGTCTTGTGATTTAAAAGCGTGAATCAATGCCCCATTAGCTTTGATGCTTGCATTTATGTTGAAAGCGTCCAAGTTTGTGAAGTCATACAAGTTTTCAATTGATATGGTCACTTCATTTGTTTTTGAAGTTTCATCAATGAAATTGATGAATTCATGTGCTTTTTTCACCTCATGTAATGCGGGTTGAGGTGTTCTGTCTGGGAAGACAATTCCATTGTTTAAAAAAGTACCATCGGTTGGCATGTTCTTCCCGTAGTCGCCTCCATAGGCATAATGCTTTTCACCTTTTTCATTTGTCTTCCAAATAGATTGATCTACCCAATCCCAAATAAAACCTCCTTGTAGGTTATCATGCTTTTCAATTATATCCCAATATTCTTGAAAATTCCCCGTGCTATTTCCCATAGAATGCGCATACTCACTCGGAATAAATGGCCTGTCTGTTTTGCCAGCTACTTGTCTAAAAGTCTCGGGAGTCGGGTATTGTGGAACAATGATATCAGTGTTTTTCTTCATGTTAAAAAGACTGTGGTCAGTATTGTAAGTTCTTTCGTACTGTACAGGTCTTTTTGATTTTATATCATGCTCCTTAATGGCTTTGTAGCCAGCATAAAAATTCCTGCCGTTACCTGCCTCATTGCCCATTGACCAAATAATTATTGATGGATGATTTTTATCGCGCTCAACCATTCTAACCATTCTGTCAACATGGGCGTTTTCCCAACTCGCTTTTTTCGCTAATGTGTATTTTTCGTAATACATGCCGTGCGATTCAATATTGGCTTCGTCAATAACATAAATACCATACTTATCACATAAACCGTAGAACATCTCTGGTTGTGGATAATGACTTAATCGTACAGCATTGATATTATTTTGCTTCCATAATAATATGTCATGAATGATTTGCTCTTTACTGATAACATGTCCTGTTTCCGGGTTATGCTCTTGTGTGTTTACGCCTTTTAATGTTATGATTTGGTTGTTGACGTACAATAAGCCTTTTTTGATTTCTACCGTTCTAAAGCCTATACTATTCGATGTCACCTCTGTAATTTCACCATTCTCTTTAAGAGTAACAATCAGTTTATACAAATTAGGATGTTCTGCAGACCATGACTGTACGTTCTTGATTGTATTTAAAAAGCTTGCACTGTCAATGCTATTTTGATTAATAACTACCGTCTGACTTTCTGTGTCAATTAGCTCATTAGAACTGTTCAGTAGCTTGTAAGTGACTTCTAGCTCTTTGGTTTTTGCAGTATGATTTTGAAATTCTACATCAATAGCTAAAACACCATTTTTGTATGTCTTGTCTAATAACGAGCTGATTTCTAAATCTTTTATTCTGGTTTTTGGCTGTGCATACAGGTATACACTTCTTTCTATGCCACTGATTCTCCAAAAATCTTGACAGGCTAAATAAGAACCATCTGTCCATCTATAAATCTGGATGGCGATGGTGTTTTCCCCTACTTGTAAATGCTTTCCAATATTGAATTCGGCAGGCAATTTGCCTCCTTGAGAGTAGCCAATGTATTTCCCATTAATCCAAACAAACCCTCCAGATTTCATGGCACCAATATGAAGAAAGACTTCTTTCCCCGTCCATTCGGGATCAACAGTGAAGGATCTTTTATAAGAGCCAACTGGATTGTAATCATGAGGGACTTTACCCGGGGTTTTAGGGTGCACTATATCTACGTATTCCATCTCATCAGAGATTGGGTATTTGTAATGTGCAAACTCGTATTGGTGATTGGCATATATCGGTGTCCCGAAACCTTGAACTTCCCAATTTGCAGGAACTTTAATGTCATCCCAATCTTTTGTATCATAAGAAGGAATGAAAAACTCGTAAGGCTTGTCGATGGGCTTCTTTACCCATTTAAATTTCCAAACGCCATTCAAAGAAAGATAGTTTCTTGAACTTTGATGCTCATTTTTAATGGCGTTTGCCTCATTGGAGAAAGAATAAAAAGTAGTGTGTGGGTCTTCTTTGTTTTCAGAAATAACAAGTTCATTTTCTATGTAAGAATAAATGCTAACACCGTTCACCTTCTCGTCTTGGATATTCTTTGTTTCCTGACAACTAATGAGAATCAACATACTTAAGCATGCGATCATTTTACTTTTTGACACTCCCATATTTATAGGTATTTATTAATGATTGAGTTCGATTGTCCATTTGACGGTGGCTGCGTCATCGGGATTCAATATTTGCAATCCGATGTTATTATTTAAGCAGTTTGGCGCTGCTGTTAAAGGCTCTATGGCAATGCAGTCTTTTTCAGTTGAAGGGGTGTAAACTTGAATGTAATTCTCGCTTGCTGAAGAGTGGATGTTTAGATTGTAGTTTGGGGTTTTGAGTTTAATGCCGTTCTTTAATAGAAGAAAACAATCGTCCAATTTTTTATCTTTTATCTGAAATTCAGAATTATAATTGTTTGCAGTAAGTTTTAATGGAGACATGTTTTTATTGAAAACAATTTTCTTTGAACTGTTAATTGACAACGTGCTTTCGTAAAGGTTTTTGCTAAAAAAATATGGATGCCAACCTAAACCATAAGGGAAAGGACCGTCATCGTCATTTTTTATATGAGCAGTTAATTCAATGCCATTTTTGAAAAAAGTGTAGGTAATTATAATAGAATATTTGAAAGGAAACCCTATCTCTCTATCTGTTTGGTCGTGTTTTAAGCTGATTGTTAGTGATTCATCAGTGGTCTTATGGCTTAAGATTTCAAAAACCTTATTGTAAACGAGTCCATGAATTGCGCTTTTTGTTTCTGGGTTGTTAATTTCTAGCTGGTAAATGCTGTTGTTGAAAGTGTAGTTTCCATTTTCAATCCTGCCAGTAAAAGGAAATAAGATAGAAGAAGCATATTTTTTTTCGCTAGAAACAGATTCAAACTCTTTAATAATCTGAATGTTGTTTAACGTGAGTTCTTGTAAACTACCACCTTGATTTAAATATATTTTTGCTCGGAAATCCATGTCAGAATTGCGCAGCTCCAAATAATTACCCCTTTTTTTATGCGCTATTTCGTACACAATTTTTTCATTTTATAATGAATATCTAATCATGAGATTGATGGGGATGGGTATGTCTAACGGTTCTTTCTTCGTTAACACTGGTGCAAGCTTTTCTCCCGTTTCAGTTAAACCTGTTGTCATGGTGTCTTTTACTACTTATTTTAGTAATCCGTTATTGATAGCAATTATTCCTAGGCTACACCTACTTTTAACTTTTAATAAAAATAAGATATCTAAGCTAGATGAGAGAAATTATATCTATAGCCCCTGGTCGGTCTTGCCTCTTTGGAGATCACCAAGATTATTTAGGGTTGCCAATAATAGCCTGTGCGATTTCTCGGCATATAACACTGCATGCCACGGAGAATAATGAAAGGTGCTTTAATGTTTCAAAACCAGACATCAATAAAACCAGAAAAATTGAGTTTGACGCTATAACTAGTGACATGAATGTCATTGGCGATCATTTAATGTCAGTTTTAAAAGTTGTTAGAAAGCATGATTGCATTCCAGATAGAGGGTACGATGTTAAAGTGACAGGCAATATCCCAATCAATGCAGGAACTTCTAGCTCCTCTGCTGTGGTAATTGCTTGGACGAAATTTTTGCTAGAAGCTTTTGGCTGCAACAAGGAAGTTACGCCAGAGCTTGTTTCAAATATTGGCTATGAAGCAGAAGTTGTTGAGCAAAATGCTTCAGGAGGGAAAATGGATCAATACAGTATTGGCTTAGGTAATATCATTTACCTGGAAACAGGTGATGACTTTTCTTACGAAAGAATGAAAGTTCATTTGCCAGGATTGATCATTGGAGAATCAGGTATTCCCAAAGACACAGAGGGACTTTTAAAAGAACTGAAAGAAAATTCTTGGCTATCTATCCTTAAGATAAAAGAATCTGATTCAAATTTCGATTTGAAAAGGGCAGTAAAAAGTGATTATGATAAATACAAGACTGTTTTACCTGATTATCTGCGCCCCTATTTTTATGCGGCAATTTCAAATCATGATATAACGAGAAAAGCGCTCACGGAGTTTAAAAAAGATGAAGTTGATTACCGAAAAATTGGTAGTCTAATGAATGAACATCATAAAATCCTAAAAGATTCTTTGAAAATTACTGTTCCAAAAATTGACGCAATGATTGATGGAGCGCTAGATGCGGGGGCCTATGGTGCTAAAATAGTTGGTTCTGGCAGAGGGGGGAGCATTGCCGTTCTAGCTCCTGAGGGAAAAGAAAAGGAAGTTGTTGAAGGAATCATGAAAGCTGGAGCTAAAGATGCTTACCAAGTGAATGTTGATCCCGGAGCTAGAATTTTAAATAGAAAAAACTAAAGCAATTTGCTGCCATGAAGTATGGCCTGCCTGGTGCTGTCAACTTGCTTGTGAAGCAGGCGTTGGTAGGCATCAATCTTGTCTGAATTGCCCTCGTTTGCATGCACGGCAATGTGCTTGAGGCTTTCAACCCACTGAGCGCTCTGGCCATAAAAGGATTTGCTGGATGTCTCCATGAAATTGAAAGTATTGAAGCTTAAAAAGCAGGCAGTGCTGTTGCTCTGCTCCACAAGCACCACGTTGTTACCAACAGCAATGTCGACAATGTGCAGATTAAAACGTGCAGCAAGATCGATGCCCGAGGCTAGTGTTTTTCTGCCTGTTGTTGCTTGTTGAACCACGCAATCAATCAAGTCATCCAAGTCAGTTAAGATGGCCTCAACATCATCCAAGTTTTTCAAAAGCTTGCTCTCCCACATGTGATAAATCTGCTTGAGAGTTCCCAAGTAGCAGGTTGGAGACCAAATCTCGACTGAAGGAATGCTGGCATAGGCATTCCAGACCTGTCGGTTCATGGCCTCCTTGTCTGGATCTATTCGGTAATCGATGTAGTCCAAATCCTTGAATGCCTCTAGATTGAGTATAGCCTTGGCCCAATAAAAGGCCTTCATGCGTCCCAAATTTTGGTACTTGAATGCGTAGAAAATTGGCGCATCGTTGCAGACATAGGTCATGTTTGCTTCCAAGTCGGATTGACTGAAACTCACCATGCGCTCAATAATGCGCTTGTTATAAGCCTTGTAGTCTGCCAAGGTTTTGATTGCCTTGCCGGCATCAAAGTCCACGCGTTGCTCATCGGCCACATCCCTTGAGTCCATGCTGACGCCAAGCTGAATAGCCAGCTGATTGGCTTCTTCAAAGGTGAGGGTTGACTGCCCTCGCAACCGCCGGTAGGCTGCATCCATGCTGATTTTGAGCGTTTCCTGCATCAAGGTCACGATGGACTGGCTGTTAGGCAATCGATCCTTGGCTTTGTTGAGAAAGCTAATTTGTGAGTCTTTGGTGTTTGGAGTCATGAATGGATGCTTGGTTTTTTTTGGTTTTATTCTCTGTCACAGAGCCTGATTCAATCCATCATGCCTGCAGCAACGGTATTGCCACTATTGATGTCAACCAAGATAAAACTTCCTGTGACATGATTGCTGAGGTAGCTGTCGCAGGCGATTGGCTTACTTGCCATCCATTGAATGCGTGCAATCTGATTTGTCTCAAGGGGCCCCTCAGGACTTTCAAAAGCCAAATGCTCAACGTCAAGCAAGGCGTCCACGGTAATCATGGCCTGGCCTTCAGTACTCCCCTGTCGAATAGCATATTTGTTGCCAGGCCGTTGAGCTTGGTTGTCCAACCAGCAGATGGTGGCCTGCCCTCGCTTGCGTGCATCTGGGGTTTGCCCACTGGCGATGACATCACCGCGGCTGACATCGATGTCGCGATCCAAATTGATGCAGATGGATTGGCCCATGGAGGCCGACTCAAGGGATGTGTCGCCAATCTGGATACCTGTAACGATGGCTGGGTTGTCATGGGGGGCCACGATAATCTGATCTCCCACCGTGATGGTGCCGCTGGCAACCCGGCCGGCATAACCGCGGAAGTCGTGGTGCGCATCGGATTGGGGGCGGATAACTGTTTGCACAGGCATGCGGAAGTCACCGTCAGTAAGTGTTACTTGAATCTGCTCAAGGTGAGCCAGCAAAGGGTTGCCTTGGTACCAAGGCATGTTGTTACCGGCATCCACCACATTGTCGCCCATCAAGGCAGAAAGGGGGATGAATTCAACTTGTTGAAGCTTGCACGCCTTGGTGACAGCGTCAAAGTCCCTGACAATGGCCTGGAAAATGCTTTCATCGTAGTTAACCAAATCCATTTTATTGACGCAAACGGTTACGGACTCAATGCCTAAGAGCCCGGCAATGAAACTGTGGCGACGGGTTTGCTCCACCACGCCATGGCGGGCATCAATCAGGATCAATGCGGCGTTGGCCGTGGAGGCACCGGTGACCATGTTTCGCGTGTACTGCACATGGCCAGGTGTGTCAGCTATGATGAATTTCCTTATGGGTGTGGCAAAGTACCGGTAGGCCACATCAATGGTGATGCCTTGCTCGCGTTCGTCCTTGAGCCCGTCAGTGAGCAAGCTGAAGTCAATGCGTTCCAAGCCTTTTCGCTTGGAGGTTTTCTCGATAGATTCCATTTGATCGATGTAAACGCTTTTGCTGTCGTAGAGCAAACGCCCAATCAAGGTTGACTTGCCGTCATCAACGGAACCGGCTGTGGTGAATCGTAAAATATTCATGGTGTTGTTCAATGGTGTTGTTGGCTGATCAGAAGTAACCTTCCTTTTTGCGTTCCTCCATGGAGTTTTCGCTGCGCTTGTCATCTTCTCGGTTGCCGCGTTCAGTTTGTCTTGAGGTCTCAATCTCTCGAATCACATCGTCCAGTTCAACGGCTTCTGATGCCTGACCGCCCGTGATGGTGATGTCGCCCAAGGTGCGGAATCGGACTGACTTCATGACAGGGGTCTCGCTGTCTTTGATGGTGATGAAATCGGACACAGGCAGCCAGCTGCCACTGCGCCATATCACCTGGCGTTCACGAGCAAAATAGAGTTCAGGCAAGGCGATGCCTTCACGGCGGATGTAATGCCATACGTCCATCTCTGTCCAATTGGAAATTGGAAATACCCGGAAATGCTCACCGTGACGTTTGCGACCATTGAAGAGGTTCCAGAGCTCAGGCCGTTGGTTTTTTGGATCCCATTGACCAAAGTCATCCCGATGGGAGAAGAAGCGTTCTTTGGCGCGGGCCTTTTCCTCATCGCGTCTAGCTCCACCCATCAGGCAGTCAAAGCCATGAGCCTCAATGGTATTAAGCAGGGTGGTGGTCTGCAAGCGGTTCCTGTTGGCATTGATGCCTGTTTCTTCCGCCACCGAACCGTCGTTGATGGAGTCTTGCACCAATCCAACAATCAGCTGAGCATGCATGGTTTTCACAAAGGCATCGCGAAAAGCCATGGCTTCAGGAAAGTTGTGCCCGGTGTCAATGTGCACCAATGGAAAGGGAAGGCTAGCAGGGGCAAAGGCTTTCTTCGCAAGGTGGCTGAGCACGATGGAATCTTTGCCGCCAGAGAATAGAATGCAGGGGTTGTCAAACTGAGCAAATACTTCTCGGATGACATACATGGCTTCTGCCTCGAGTTCGTCGAGATGGTCAAGCATGGTTGAATGGAATATGGGTGAGAATTTGTTGGGTGCACGTCGCTAGATCTTGCAAGTCGGTGTGCACATGGATGGCTGGCTGTTTGGGGGCTTCAAAGGGAGAAGAAATGCCTGTGAAGTCAGGTATTTCACCCGAGCGAGCCTTGGCGTAAAGGCCTTTCACATCACGGGACTCACAGATGTCAAGGGGACAGTCCACAAAGATTTCCGTGAAGCGCTCATTGCCAATGATATTAGCGGCAGCTTGGCGATCAGCCTCAAATGGGCTTACAAAGGCGGTGAGGACAATGAGTCCTGCATCTGCCATCAAGTTGGCCACTTCTGCCACGCGGCGGATGTTTTCTGTGCGGTCTTTGTTGGAAAACCCTAAATCGCCATTGAGGCCATGTCGGAGGTTGTCCCCATCAAGCAAGAAAGTGCGCTTGCCCAATTGGTGCAAGGCTACTTCTGCGGCGTTCGCAAGGCTGCTTTTGCCACTACCGCTTAGCCCCGTGAACCACAGCACTTGGCCATGCTGATTCATGGCTTGTTCGCGATCAGCAACACCGATCTGGTAGGCCTGTTTGACCACATGGTTTGAATGGCTCATGGAAGTAGGAATTGGAGGTAAATCAAGACAATGGCACCGTACAAAAAGGTCAGTCCAATGCCCATTCGAAGGTAGTCAAGGCTCTTGTATCCCCCGGGGCCATAAACCAGCAAATTGGTTTGGTAGCCAAAGGGAGTAAGGAAGGCATTGGACGCACCAAAAGCCAACCCAAGGAAGGCCACTTGCGCAGGCAAAACCCCGCCATTGACCATGGCTGCTACCATGGGGAAAAGGATAGCGAGGGCTGCAATGTTAGATAGGGCATTGGTTGCAATGGTGGTAGCTACAAAGAGCATCACAAGCCAAGTGATAGCGCTGAGGTCACCGGTGCTTGCCTGCAGCCACGTCAAGGCTTGATCCGGTGCGCCAGATCGCATCAATGCGAGGCTGAATCCCAGGGCGCTGACTAGGACAGTCATGAGTTCCCAGTCTACGTGTTTTTTTACATCACCCCAACGAATCAGTCCTAGCGCGCCACCGGCAGCGCCTGCAGTGACCAAGGCCGTCAAGAAGTCTACCTGGCCTGTCAGCCAACCCGCAAGGATGAGTGCTGCGGCGAGCAAGCTCATGCCTTTGGATGTTTTGGAAAGCACGGGCAAAGGCGGTCGGGCATCGAGGGAGTACAAATGCTTGTTGCCAGCACTTAAGCTGTCAAAGCGTGATCCGCCAACCAATAACAAGAGGTCACCGGCCTGCAAGATCAAGTCGCCAATCTTGCCTTCCATGCGTTGCCCTTGTCGATGGACAGCTACAATGGCAGCGTCAAATCGCTGACGGAACTGGCTGTCGCGCACCTTGCTGCCTGCCAGGTTGCTGCCTGGCGGGATCATGGCCTCAATGATGGCGGACTGATCAGCAAAGTCTGTGAGTTCATTTTGCGGCAAGGCCAATCCACTGTGGGACTGGGTCAAGGCGCGTACCTGGTCTAAGTCGCCGGCAAAGAACAAGCGATCATCGGCCTCCAGAATTTGGCTTGGAGCCACCGGAGAAATGCAGTGCCCCTGTCGGAAAATCTCAACCAAGTACAGCCCGTGCAGCTGCCTGAGACCCGCTGTCTCCACGCTGAGGTTGGCATAGCCTCCGCCCGCCACAACCCGTGTCTCGACGGTGTATTCCCTTCGAAGCTCAACCTTAGGCGCCCCTCGGTCAGGCAAAATACGAAAGGCGAACAGCGACAAAAAACCAATACCACCCACCGTGACCAGTATGCCAATGGGGAGGTAATCGATGCTGTGAAGGATAGGGAAGCCATTGTCTTCCAATAGGCCATTGAGCACCAAATTGGTGCTGGTGCCAATCACGGTAATCACGCCACCCAAGGTTGCTGCAAAGGCCAGGGGCATCAAAAAGGGCGCTGCAGAACGGCCCTTGCTCAGGGCCCAAGTCCGAACTGGCGCCATGAGCATGGCAACCACTGCGGTGTTATTCATCACCGATGAAGCTGCCGCGGTCAAGGTCATCAGTTTCAGCAAAAACCGCCGAGGGCTAGCTTGGCTGCGGACCATCCACTGAGCCAGCGGCAGGTAGGCTTGTGCAGCACCAGCTAAAACCATCAATGTGATCAAAATCAACAAGGATGGCGTGGTCAATGCGCCCATCCACTCAGCCACCGATAAATGACCGCTGAGCACCAGAAGCAAAGCACCCAATCCAAATGCCATGGCAGGCTTGACCTTTGGAAGGAATAGGGCAATTATCACCAGTGCGTAGGTTATCAGAATCGTTGTCATTGTCAGTCAATCAGTCGCCAAAGGTAACTATATCCTACTAAATTGGTAGGAGTTTATTTTTCTGCCAGTCTTTACCCTACTTTCATGCCATGAAACGCTTCCTCACCAAGGCCAATGGTCTGTTCCTTTCAGCCATAGCTATTGTCCTGTACCTTGTCTTTGATGCAAGCATCGATTTAGGCGGTGACAATGCGGGTTATTACATCCTAGGTAAGGCCTTGCATGAAGGCCTTGGCTACACCAACATCCACTTGCCGGGCATGCCGCCAGCGCAGCATTTCCCGCCGGGATACCCATTGATTTTGAGCTTGTTGATGACCGTTTCCATGAAGCTGACCTGGCTGAAGGTGGCCAATGGGCTGATGTTTGCCGCCGCCTTGTTCTTGATGCGACCCCTGTTCCAACGCATGACAGGATCAGCCGCCATGGCATGGGTTGCCGTTGGCTTGACCTTGCTCAACAGCCATTTGCTGACCTCATCAACCATTTTAATGAGTGAGATACCCTTTTTGCTCATATCAGTGTTAGCGCTCACTTTTTTAACCCGTTTCACAACGGGTAAACAAGCACCCTGGCAGTCACCAGCATTCTGGTTGGTTGTGGTGCTTTCCGTGGCGGCCTTTCATGTACGGACCGCAGGGATTGCATTGGTAGCAGGCATTGGCTGGTACCTTCTCTTGGAAAAACGATGGATGGCAACCGGGCTTTATGCGCTGTCATTTGTTGGCTTGTCCCTGCCTTGGTTCCTTCGCGGACAGTCCTTAGGAGGCAACAGTTATTTGCAGCAATTGGTGCGGGTTAATCCCTACCGGCCGGATGAGGGCTTGTTGGACATGGGCGGATGGCTAACCCGGGTGACGGACAATGCCTGGCGATACCTTCACCAAGAGATTCCCAACGGGCTCTTCCCGCAACTGGAAGTGGCCTACACCACAGAGCCGCCGGAAGGGCACGTTTTGATTGGCGTCCTGTTGCTGGCTTTGATCATTTGGGGGGTGGTGAAAATGCCCCAATGGCGCAGCCTACTTATAGGCTACCTGGGCGCCTCCTTTGCCATCTTTTTGCTCTGGCCCGATGTCTGGTTTGGGGTGCGATTCATGCAGCCCTTGATTCCCTTCATTGGCCTGGTTGCCCTTGTGGGATTGTGGGATGTGGTTGGCCGCCTCAAGTTAAAAATATCCCCGTGGTGGTTAGCTGTGGTCTTGCTGCTTCAAATGCCCAATGTCAAAGACCTTCAGGAAGCTTCTGATACGCGGCTATCCCCTGCATTCAGCAACTACTTTGCCTTAGCTAAACACGCAGGGGAGTCCCTTCCTGCTGATGCCATTGTGTTGACAAGCAAGCCAGGCCTGTTCTACATCCATGGCATGCGAAGCTGCCTGCGCATCCCTTCCAAGTCAGACCCCGAGGCTTTTTTGCAGAAAATTGATGAGATGGGCATCACCCACATCTTGGTGGACCAGATGGGCTATTCCTCAGTGAGTCGTTATTTGGTGCCAGCTATCCAGCAATACCCCAATCGCTTCAAAGTGCTCATTCAGTTGCCAAACCCAGAAACCTATTTGATCGAATACCTGCCAGCAGAGTAGGTCATTGGTCAGTTCAATGCAGTTGAACCCAGCGCAGTTGCTCACGTGTGCCTGAACCTGTCAACTGAATGACATAGCTGCCAGCAGGCAAGACGGGCAACGCCATGCGCGGCCCCTCCCAGTCCATTTGATGCAGCAATTGTCCATTGAGGTTGAGGATGCGAACTTGTTCCATGCCGTGATTGGGATGGTTGACAGCAAGCACAGCCATTCCATGAGAAGGATTGGGCATCAGAACCCATTGGGCTTGACTCACTTCACCCTGCGTCACCCCGTAGGTCAATCGCACATCGTCCATGTAGAGGTTGTTGCCCCCGCCTGAAACCATCTCAAATTTGATCATCAGGTGTGGGTTGTTCTTGTAGGCACTCAGCATGACGGTGGTCTCCTTCCAGTCAGAGGCTTGCGGCACATAGGGCGAACTTGGAACCAGGGCACTCGTCCCCAGCTGGAAGGCAGGGGTGATGCGAACCAGGGACCAGCTGGCCCCGCAGTCGGTGCTGACGTAAACCTTGAGTTGGTCATCATCCATTACGGTTTTGCGCGCAAAGGCATGCGCAAACTTCAAGGTGAGACTGTTGGCAGATGACAGGGCTATCGGGCCTGCAATCAAGGCATCGCCATCACCAGCATTACTCACGTTGAAATTGGGGTGGTAATAGGAGGCATTGCCTGTTTGCTTCACATTGGTGCTTCTTGCCCAGTTTTTGTTGTCGCCGTTACCTTCCACGGTCCAGATGCTGTTTGGCAAAGGGTCTTCCATTCCAGCATAGAAATAGGGGCTGTGGGTCGTACCTCCTGCTGGACGGATGGTGATCAGGTTGGTTTTTGTTTCACTGTCGCTGCCCTGACCATTAAGGATGCTTAGCTTGACTTGGTAAAGGCCATCTTGAGACAATGTGAATTGCGGGTTGGCACTCATGAAGGTCTGCAGGGCACCTGTCTGCGTGTTTTTCACTTCCCAGATGTAGCTCACGGCAGACTGAAAGGCCGACTGGTCAAACAAATCGATGAGATCGCCCACGCAGGCCAGTGTGCGCGACACATCAAAGGCGGCCGATGGGTTGCAGCTGATGCTGCTGCCTGACAAGCCCGTGGACAATAGGTTGCTTGCTGAACTCAGCTGCCCCCGAAGGGTTGAGCTGGCCAAGACAGCCTTCGCGCGAGACTTTTGATTCAAGGTGAAGGTATTCATGCAGTTGTCGCTGGTATAATCCATGTAATTCTCTAGCATGTCAGGCAAGTCGGGGTTGTCATTCTGACAGGTATTTTGAGGCAAGGCCGTGTTGCAGCCACTGCTAGAAGTAGAAACGGGTGGCGTGTCATAACAGTTATCACCACCAGTGCAGCCAGATTGGAAGGTGTGGTAGAGGTTGAGGTAATGCCCGACTTCATGGGTCAGGGTGCGATTGCGGGTGCCAGCTGAACTGCCGATGTCACCAAAGTTGTCGTGGCGGATGACGATGCCGTCCTGCGTCAAGGGGATGTTGTAATAGGGGAAAGCTGAGTAACCTAAGATTGTAGTGCCAGCTGCTTGGTTGCGTTCGATATTTGTCACCACCCAGATGTTCAGGTATTTTTTGTTGTCCCACCCAATCAGACTTTTCACATTGTTGTTTGCTGACGTCGACAAAGCAGTCTGCGTGCGGGTGATGCCATAGCTGCAATTGCCACTAGGGTCAATCTGGGCCAGCTCAAATTCAATCTCCATATCTGCGGCCACTGAATGAAAGATGCTTCTGAGGTTGGCTGTGTCAGGATTAAGTCGCCTGAAGTCTTCATTGAGGATAGCCATGGCGCTATGAACCTGTGCATCAGAGATGTTGGCAGCTTGGTTGTGGTACATGATATGGACAACCACGGGGATTTTTTGCAGAACGGACTCTGCTGAGAGG
>Ga0302117_10000886_pt1 | contig 13914 bp, 15 predicted proteins | sample AG5_322_MG_FD_203112 | JGI IMG/M metagenome (GOLD analysis project Ga0302117, IMG submission 203112) | Marine microbial communities from Western Arctic Ocean, Canada - AG5_32.2 | ecosystem: Environmental > Aquatic > Marine > Oceanic | place: Canada: Western Arctic Ocean | collected 2017-10-01 | reverse complement strand
TAAAACGATGCTGTCCTTTCTTATCCATAACATGAGCTATTACAAAAAAATTTGGATTCTTTTTTGCATATTCTAAACTTTGTACTATAAGACTTTGCCCTCGAAACAACAATAGGCCTTGACAAGCAACCATGCAATATTCCTTACCCTGTTGTACTGCGTTATCTAATATATCTTTAACACTATTATGTGATCCTATATAATCACACAGGCCTGCTTTCACCATACGATTGATATAGAAGTACGTCATATCAAGGGTGCGTTTATTAACAATTTTACTATTAATGTCTCTACTAATATTAAGAATACCTATAGCTACAGTACTAGGTACTCGAAGTTGTTCATAATATCTATCAACAGTAATACTATTCCAGTCTTTCATATCAATCTCTATTTGTAAAATAACTTTCACGTAATACGTAAAAGAAATCTCTAACACGGCGTCCTAACTCATAATGTATAATCATATGAATCCTTGGTTTATCACTAGTGTTCCAGACACTATGTACGTTACTAATGTCCATTAAAAAAGCACTACCTTCATCTTTAAACGGAACACGCCCTTTATCTTTTAATGCAAAATTACATCCTTCTGGATTATTTAAACTAATATTACAAACACTTAATCGTTTTTCATGATCTTTGCGATCTTGATGCGGCAATATATATCCACCTGGTTCAAGTAACATAAAGCGTACACGATTTAAATATTCAGCTGGCCAAACATCCGTTAAAAACTTTTTAGTTACAGGACATTCATTTGCCACCCAAGTCCAATCTAATTGGTTAAGTGTATCTTGTCTATCGCCATATGTATTAAGACTTTGAGTGTCGTCATTAACTCCATGTAGTGTTAAGCTCTTCCAACCTTTCCCATAAGTATCCTCTCTATGAGTATAAAATTTATCACTTAATGCTTCGGCTTCTTTATACATGTCTTGCCAAGGTTGATTATCTAATGCACTAAGATGGAAATATGGCCAGCCGCTTTCCATAACTATCCATTTAGGATCAAATACTTCAGGATACTTCTGTTGTAATACAGTATTGTTTTTGGAATGGAATTTTTCTAAGTTAATCATCTAACAATATTTATCTGCCAGCTTAATTAAATACGCATATAAAGACTGTTAAATACAGTATGCCATTCTTAAAAATAGAAGAACTTAAGACTCTTATTATAGACTTTACAAGCCATTGTAATGCTATGTGTGGCAATTGTAGTCGTAATATTTCAGGTGTTGACGTTAATCCTAATATGCCATTAGACCATATGAGTCTACGTACTTGGAAGAAAATAATTGACAATAGCACTTATGTTGATGAAATAATTTTTAATGGCAGTTATGGTGATGCTATAATGAATCCTAATCTATTAGAAGCATTAGAATATGCTAGTTCAAAGAAAATTAGTATTATGATTCATACTAACGGTGGTATTGGGAAACCTGAATTATATGTTAAACTTGCAACCGTTTTAAAAAAATTTAAACAGCCTAGTGGTATAACTTGGAGTATTGACGGATTGGAAGATACTAATCATTTATATCGAAGAGGTGTTATATGGCAAAGAATTATAGACAATGCACAAGCATTTATTAATGCCGGCGGATTAGCTCGTTGGCGTATGTTAGTTTTTGATCACAACGCACATCAATTAAAAGAATGTGAACAACTTGCATTTAGTATGGGATTTAAAAAGTTTGATATTAATGGAGGACATACTTTTAGTGCTATTAATAGTATAATAGGTAAAGCTGTAGAAAAGTTTAAAGCAAATAAAAAAGAAGAAGCACGTACTATTGCATATAATAAAAGTTATTTAGATAACGTAGAACGTGTAAAAGGATTATTAGAAAAAGGATTTGATAAGAGTCAGATTACTTGTAAGTGGCAAAAGAAACGTAAAGTACAAATAAGTCACATAGGTGAAGTATTACCTTGTTGTTACTTATTAACTGACAGGTATCCTAGATATCCCGACAGTCCTTATGCTATAGAACAAAAAGATATAAAATGGCCAAATATAAACACAGAATCTTTAAAAGATATTGTACAAGGAGAAACTCTTACATATCCAAAAGATAATAGATTTAAAATTTGCGAGGTAACCTGCGGTGAAGTGTAAATATTTAGAACATCAAGTTTGTGTAAGATCAGACGGTCAATATCGGTTATGTTGTGTTAGTCTTGAAAAAGATAATAAAGAAAATATTAAAGATATGACTCCACAGGAATGGCATAACAGTGAATTTCCAACTACAGCTAGAGAACAATTTGATCGTAACGAATGGCCTGATGCTTGTACTAGGTGCGAACAGTTAGAAGAAAAAGGCTTAGATAGTATGCGTACTAAAGTGAAAGATGACGGTACTAGATATGTTAGACATGAATACGGTCCAGGCCTTTCACATTTTGATATTCGGTTTGGAAATAGTTGTAATCTTAAATGCATTAGTTGTTTCCAGATGTCTAGTAGCAGTCTTGCTCAAGAAGCCATTGAAATGAATAAAGCAGGGGTTGAGCCTCTGCACTTGCCATTGTTAGCTGAACCTAATTTTAATTGGGCTAATGACGATACTATGAAACGCTTTGAAGGGTTACCTATTAAAGAAGTTTATTTAACTGGTGGTGAGCCAATGATGGTAAGACATTTACCTAAATTTTTAGAAAAACTAGATTCTAGTGTAATAGTTAGATTTAATACTAACGGTACAATATGGAACCCGATAGTATCTAAAATGCTAAAAAGATTTTCTTCTGTAATTATGAGCATGAGTTTAGATGCCGCAAGTAAAAAAATTGATTACATTAGGCACGGTAGTAAGTGGGACGAGATTGAAGTTAATGCTCAACGATATGCAGAGTTTTGTACTGTTGATATTACACCTACTATAAGTGTATTAAATGCTTCTTACTATGACGAAATCGTAGACTGGTCAAGTAGCAATCACTTTAAACTATATAATGATAATTTATTATTGACTCCTGAATGGTTACACGTTAAAAATGCTCCAGACGAATTAAAGAAAGATTATGGAAATATTAAGTTACCAGGATTAACAGAATGGGCGAACAGCTCTGCTGATACTATGTGGATTGAACATTTTAAAAGACAAATTACAAAATTAGATAATTGGCGAGGAATGTATATAAAGGATTACTTACCAGAGGTAGCAAAAGCGTATGGACTTAATTAAAGAAAATAAAGAAAAGCAACGAAAGGTCTATAAGTCTCCAACTTTTTATAGAAAAGTTTGGGAACAGCAACCGTTTGAGTGGGAAGAACATTTAGAGCTTTTAGATAAATTTATGCCTGGGTTTGTGCTCGACTATGGAAATTTATATATAGATTACAAAATTATATCCGGAGTGCCGGCGAATACATTTCCACATACTAAAGAATTTATAGATAAGATTTATAATTTTTGTATTAATAATATTAATACTACTTCCCCTTATGCTCATGGTGATTGGGTATTAAGTAATATTCTTATTGACGATGATGATATACATATAATAGACTGGGATAATGTAGGCATCTATAGTCCTACAGAAATATTAGAAAAACTACATAGTGATTTAAAATCAGCATTTGGAGATAAATTTGACCCCCCAAGCATTTAGTTACGCAACACTTAGTAATAATGGCTTTATCTATGTTCCACCTTTTGGACTTACAGAATCTATTGACTATATGTTAAAAATGGATCCTGCCACGTATAAAATTACTAAGATACAATTAAATGTTAATAGCTCGTGTGAAAAATGGCAACATGGTATTGTATACCGTAATAAAATATATTTTTTACCGTACAATGAAGAAAATATCCTAGTTGTTAATACAGACAATGATAGTATTGAGTATATTAAAGTACAACAACCTGGTAAGGGAAAATATATACAAGGACATATATATCGCAATAAAATAATTGCATTACCGTACGGTGAACATAGCCCATACGAATATGTACTTAAATTAGACCTAGACAGTCATGAAATAGAATTACAAGAACTAAAGTTACCACGTACTGATTGTAAAAAATGGCATACTACACAATTACTAGATGGAGTAATTTACGGATTACCTAGAGGTGAAGATTGGGAGAATTATTTTCCATATAGAATACATTACGATTGTACTACTAGTAACTATGAAATAATAGATATGTCTCCATTATGGTTAGATTACGATACAGAAACCTTTACAAATAAGAAGTTTACTACATTAGCTAAAGTTGGTAGAAAATTATTTGCACCTCCATATAGTGAAAATCCTAATTTTGATGTATTAACAAAATTTATAGACGGTGAATGGTTTAGCGAAAGAACAGGATTAAAAGCAACTAGTAGAAAGTATTATACTCATACGGTTGCTCGCAATGGTAAGATATTCTTCCCTCCGGCAGGGCACGATAATGATTGGAGTTCAATGCTTGTCATAGACAGTGATACTGATAAGTGGCATACTATTGAATTAGGAATTGGTAAGGAAAGTAAAAAATATTTTGCTGGTGTAGAAAATTCACAAAATAAAATTTATTACATTCCACGAGGTGGTTGCGTTTGCGAACCTACAGACACATGGAAAAAAGAAGGCGATCTAGCAGAAGTACTTGTAGTAGATACTATATCAGAACAGTTTTATACTATAGACATTAGCGAGTATTTTAAAGATTCAACTACGATTGAAAAATATAATAACTGTATTATTAAAGATAATATTATATATGCATTTCCATATGGACAAAGTAATAGCTTTCAGACTGTACTAGTATTTGATACTATTAAAGAAAAAATAATACATACACGAGATTTAAATGACTTATAAAGCCTTTGAAGAATTTTATCGCAAAGCAAAAATAAAACATTTAGTTCTTGCTGAACACAACGGTGCATTAATATCGCCTCCATTTGCAACAGAGCTTTGTAAAGACTATAGTAAAATTGCTGTTTACGATGGAAAGGTTTCTTACATTGATTTAGACTTGCCTGCTGTAACTAGTAAAACAAATGCTACAGCAAGAGTTAACGATGCTACTTGGTTAATTCCATATGGAATATGGGACGAATTTAAAACAGTTATAGAGTTAAAAGATCGTGTGCCTGTGTACCATTATTTAGATAAGCCAGGCAAAGGACAATTTTATAGCATAGCTACTAATGGAAAAAGTGCTTGTAGTTTTCCATTAGGATATCAAGAAACAAGTTTTATAATATACATTGACGACAAAGGACTGCATACTGTAGACTTTGAAAGTAATAATAAAAAATGTCATATGGGTACTGTATATTGCAATGGACAATACTGGAGTATGCCTAGAGGTGATTTTAGAAACTATAATTCACTCGTTAGTTACAATGGCTTACGAACTACAAAACATAGCATAGATGTTGCTCCCCATGTAACTAGAAAATTTACAGACTTAATTCCGGTAGGGAACACGTTGTATAGCTTACCATTTGGTGAATCAGAAGGTCTTACTTGTGTTGTAGAGTTTAATACTAACACTTGGAAATCAAGAACCCACGAACTAGCTGTTCCAGACTTTGGTAAAAAATATAATGCACAAGTACTCCTTAACGAAAATATTATTGGATTACCTTACGGAGAGGAATACGAGGACAATAGTAATTGGGGTGTTGTATTTAATACTGTAACTAAACAAAGTAAACGCTTTGATATTAGATTAAACTTTGGTGGGAAATATAGATATCGTTGCGGTATTGCATATAAAGGCAATGCTGTATTTTTACCTTCTGGATCTCCTAATTGTCCAATTATAAGTGTAGACGAAAACGGAAATTTTAAAGCATCTAAAATTGATAGTAATCTTATGTTTGGAAGACCTATTATATACAATGATACATTAATGAGTATATGTTATAATCTAACTGATTCGAGTCACACTATAGTTGAAATTGATGAAGATTTAAACTTGAAAGAGGTAACCAAAATATGAAATGTTACGCACCTTGGCATAGTATTTTGGTACGCTTTAATGGTGATATAGTACCTGATGGAGTGTACACTAATAGGTACGGAAACATACTTAAAGACAGTTTAAATAACGTGTTAGACAGCTTTACAGCGTCATACACACGTGATCAACTACGTATGGGACACTTACCGCCCGAGTGTCAACAATGCCAACGTAAAGAAGATGTTATAGGGCATTCTAGGAGATTATTCTTCCGTGATATCCTAAATCCAATGTTAGAAAATACCAATTATGACTACTCAAAAAACTTTACAGATATCCTTTTTTTAGAGTTTAATATGAGTAATATATGCAACTTAAAATGTCGTATGTGCAATGGCATTAGTTCTAGCACATGGGTTAAAGAAGAACTTAAACTAGCTAAAATATCCAGCGACTATCAACGCCCTGTTGAGCATCCGGAGTTTGGATATACAAATAAAAGTGAAGAGATAGTTGCTAGACTATTCGAAGATCCAACACCATTTATGAACTTACGTTATCTTAGTATTAAAGGTGGTGAGCCTTACATGGAGCCTGCAAATAAAATTATTCTTAAGAAATTTATCGACTTAGGTATTGCAAAGAACGTTACACTTGATTGGACTACCAACGGAACTATTGTAGATGAAGAAGTTGCAGAGTTGGCAAACCACTTTGGTGAAACTAAATGGACAGTAAGTCTAGAAGGTACTGATGGACTTTACGAATATATTAGAGGCGGTGATAACTTTACCTTTAAACAACTAAATGACAATTTAAAACAATATAACTTTGATAGAATTATTATTGCTGTAACTATAATGGCATATAATATAGCACATTTAGATAAAATACATTTTTGGTTTGAAGAGAATAAACAAGAAAATTGGGAGATTTATTTTAATAACGTTGTTGCCACTCCAGCATATTTAAATCCAAGAGTATTACCTAATATCGTATTTGACAAGATTGACTTTAGATTACCTAATATAAATTACACAAATAATGGAAGTAATTTATTAGACACGTTTGTTAATTATACAAAGGACTTGGATAAAATAAGAAATACAAATGTATTAGAATATTGTCCGGAACTTAAAGATCTGTTTGAATAGGATCAAGTGCAATATAGTGAATATTTAAAGTCTTAGGACTGTTAATTATCCATTGAACAAACTTCCCAGCTTCTACTAAACTAATTTTCTTTCTACCATCTTGTCTAGCTTGTTGACTTTTAGAATTAAGTTGGCCAAATGCAATATTAGAAATTTTTATTCTACTTCCATTCCAACAAACATTTCTGCAAAGATTTTTACTTAGATCATCTAGGTCAGTTTTATTTTTTATGTAATTTTCTGGACTAGGGCCATCTCCCCAATAACTACTTGTACTGCTAATGTTTATAATATGTCCTTGCTCAAACTTATCATATACAGATTTAAGTAATCTAACTTGCTCTCCGTTAGGCCCATATAAGCTATTTACAAAAACATCAAAGTCTTTTACATAGTCAGCTACTTTTTCATAGTCGCTAATGTCCCAACCATTATGTCTACCAATAAACTCAATATTATTTTTATTATATGCTTCGTATATACCTTGACATAATCCTTGATAGTTAGGGTTTCCTGTTACAAGTATTCTCATATTTCTTTCCTAACATATATATCACTTAAACAAGCACATATTTCTTTTCCGCAAGTAATAGTATCAGTTGGTAGTTTATAACGTTCGAGATTTCCGATAGGTCCTCCATATTGACAATCAGCCCTATACATATTACCCCACATATCAATATTAATCATATGTACACCTGCCCAGCACTCCCAGCCTAAAAACTTATTTTTACCAGTTGTTATTAAATCATTTGCATCAACAGGCAACTCATCTAATAATAGTTCTCCTCTATGTAGATGATAAACATTATGAGGTCTAAAATACGGCCAATTTTTAATAATACCTAACTGCTTAGGTGTATAAGCTACTACTTCATTAGAAATACTGTCTATATTACTTTTATCTAATATAACTTTAGGCCATATTGCTAATGTTTCTGTATTTTCATATAAGAATTTTGCAGTATCAACTAACTCGTCAAACTGATCTTGAACCATCATTAAATTAATAGCAACTGAACACTTAACATTATTTGCTATATCAATAATATGCTTGAGATTAGCATATTTAGGATGGTAACTAATAATGATTCCTCCTGTGTACTCACTTATTTCCTTAAAATACTCTACAGTTTGACTACCATTAGTAATAAAACTAAATGTATGTCCTTGTTCTTTTACTAACTTTGCTAAATCAAGAAAATGTTTCCAGTATGTAGGTTCACCTCCACTCAGTCTATAACAAATTTTCTTACCTGGGCGTGTAAACTTTTCAACAAACCGTTTAACAGTTTCCCAACGAGGCTGTCCTGTGCTACCACTATGAAGATGTTCTGGACAATAGTCACAGCTATAGTTACATTTGTTAGATAATGTCCAGCTAACAAGAAACCAATCATCTTTTTCGGGTGTTGCGTAAGTTAGTTTCATTAGTTCATTGTATTCTTAATAATAATATCATGTGTTCTTTCATTTAACTTAACAGTTAGTATTAATGCATATAACCCATCACTAAAACTAAACACACTATGGTCTAATTGGAAATTTACAAAATATAAAAACCCTGGATCTGGATAAAACGGCTTACCGTCTAGCATATGAACAAAGTTTTCCGGTTTACAATTACCAAATACACATAACAGTCTAAAATATTCTGGTCCAAGGCCTGGGAAATCTCTATGAGGTGGGAAAAATCCACCCTTATCAATTCTTAGTAAATGTACTCTGCCAATGTCCGGAGCAAATTCATCTACTACCTTTTTTAAATCAGGTATAGCATGGTAAACATCAGTCGGCGTTGTGAAATTTTCTTCTTTCATATCAGCATTGTTATATTCTTGCATATATCCAAAGCTGTTTAAATGATAATTGTCCATTACGTCGCCGGAATGACTTGTAATAGGTAATCCCCATCTATTGTTTACAGTATCTTTAACAGCATTATAAGGACACCAGTTATTTTCAAACTGTTTAAGTTGGTGGAGTACTTCATATCCGTTTATGTTAAATTTTAGTTTTGATGTTTGCCCTAAATTACATAAACTACTATACAAGTAAGCTCGTCTTTGTTTTTCATTCATTTATAAATTCTCCAATCTCTTTAAACGTTTCCTTATAATTAGTTCCTCGTCTTTTATCTGATATTTCTAAATATTCGCGAAGTGCCGGTAGTTTATGACTCCAGTCATCTTCCATCATATATTTAATAAGTCCGTGCCATCTGTCCCTTCCAAATGGATTGTTGTTAAAGTCCAAATTAAATTTTTGCTTATCAATAAAACTTTCTAATTTAGTTTTAACCCATTCCTTTGCTGGTTGTGGTAAAACTTTGACATTTAAATAACTTGGAAGATAAACTAAATGTGTTCCTATAACTCCACCGCCGAACGGTGCTGGATTGACTTTATTAAATCCTTGATCCATTTTCCATTCAGCAAGTTCGTCAATATAAGGAATGTTTAATAACTGTACTGCACAAGCAATATTGATCACTGTATTATCATTTGTATTAAGATCTAATCTTTTTAAATTTGCTTCTACATCTTTCCACTTACTAGGATAACGTATATAATCATTACGTTTATCATATGCATCAATACTAAAGTTAAATCGTACTTCTTTAAAATGATTCCAAAGTGCAAATAATTTATCAGGCAATTCTAGTCCATTTGAGTTATATCTTAAAGCACAATTTTTTGCATGGCCTTCTTCAACCATAAACTCTAGTATATTATAGTGTTCAGGAATTAATAACGGTTCTCCGCCAGCAAAGTAAAGTTCTTGAATATACTTTGCTTGATCTTTCATTGACTCAATAAACGATCCTTTTTGATACCAAGTGTAGTCAAAGTTATCGTTCCACCCTTGATCTTTAATTAAGTCTTTGTTCTTGTATTGTGGAAACTGTAACTTCCATTCTTTAATCCAACTTGAACTATCATGCGGACTACACATAATACATTTAAGCTGACATAGATTTCCTAACCGCAAATCAAAATATGGAATGTTAACAGGAACACTACCGTCTGGCTTAGTGTCCTTAACTATTGCTTTTAAGTCTAATCTTTGATCCCACTCTTTAGTTTCCCACTGACGTTTACTTGTAATACCATTAGCTTCTTCTTTAAAACATTTAATACAGCTACTTGGTACTTCTCCTGCTATCATTTGTAATCTTGTTTTACGCATCTGATGACTGTTGAATACTTCTTCAATAGTATGGTCACGTAAATTCATATTAATACCGTCTTGTTTAACTAGCCCTACTTCTTTTTCATCTTCTATACCTGCACCACTGGCGTTAGCAGTACAACAAACTCTAACATCACCGTTAGGTCTTGTTGCTAAATGTATCCAAGGTAAAGGGCAAAATGTTTTACTCATATCATTCTCGATATATTAAAATATAGGAAATCATGTGTCATATCAAGTTCTACTAATTCTATATCTGTTAACGTTTTATAGTTAGACAACATTAAAGTCCAGTCTATTCTATTTTCCCATACTGCTGGCATAACAAGTTTTCCTACTAAAAGGTATCCTATTGCTAAATGTGAACTTATACTAGGACCTGCTATATTTTTTTCATACCACGTAACAAATTGATTTAATTTAAAATATGGTTCTATATCAGAAGGACGAAAAAGCATGTAGCCTTGTGCTTTAATTCTATCTTCGGGTTGTAACTGTCCATCTGTAATAGCTTCAATATCATTATCTGATGCTACTTCTAACCAATGCTTACCTTTATATGTATAATTCATACATAAGTCGCCAAAGTCTCGATCTGCTTTAAAAAACAAATAATCTGATTGTTCTAAAGGAATATAATCTTCTTCATCAAATTGAAAATACGCATTTAAGCGAGGTTCATTACCGTGTTGCACTTTATACTGTTCATAACTATGAATAGCATCGTTAATTGTGTCCCACAACTCTCCTGTTATATCTGCTACATCTTGATGCAATTTGTTTAAGTCACTATTTTCTGTTATTTGTATTACTTCTAAATTATGTTTTACATTTATTCTTTTTATTAAATCATTAATATACGCTATTAAATTGTTCTTATCTTGTTCTGTAACAACAAAACTAGTATCACTAAGTAACTTAGATTTTCTCTTTATTGCATCTTTAACTATATTAAACCATTTAACAGCAGACTTATGACTATAAATTTTATAGAATAAACTTAACGTTTCTGCACCATTAGAAAATGTAATTTTAAGTCCGTTACTCATGTTCTACCTTATCAAATTGACTATTAAGTTTATCAAAACTACCGCATTGTTTTGAACATTCTTTTAATCCTGTTGTTGTCCAACATCCACTAATATTATTAAAAAATCCACTATTAAATATTTCACGCAAACTTGCATCATGTAAATTAGGAAATCTTTTAATCTTTCCCATATACTCTATACGTACATCTGCCTCCTTAGGTGCCCATTCTAAATCTAACCAACAACAAGGTGAAACATTTCCAGTAGCACTTATATATAACATATTATCTGCTTTTGCTTTACAAGTAATAGTTGGTAGTAATTCACGTTCAGCCGTTTTTACTTTTGCAGTTATATCTTTGCTTCTCTTTGTAGGATAAAGAGTATTAACAACATTATAGTCATCATCAATTACATCTAATTTACCATCTCTAAATCTTGCAGAATGTTTCATTGCAAATGCTTTAAATCCTAACTCTTTGCTTAACTGCTCACACTTATCAACTTGATGTTCATTATGTTTAAAAACTAACATATCCCAACGAGCATTGCCTCCTGCACTAATAAACTCTTTTGCATTAGCAATAATTTTATCCCAGTTTGTGTTAATTCTGTATAAAGAATGCGTATCCTTTAATCCATCGATACCAAATATAACTGTAACATTTATTTTTGCAAGAGCCTGCCACCATTCTATACTTCTACCACTACCGTTAGTATGCATTTGTAATCCCATATATGGATTATGCTTATACAGATAATTAAAAATTTCTAAAGTATCTTCGGCTATCATTGGATCACCTAAGTTACCACACATACTAAAATGATTTAATTGTTTAATAAAGTCAACATCAAACCACTTCATAAAATTTGTTAATGTAATTTCTTCTAAATCTACACCATCTCTTAACGGACCGCCTTGAATTCTTCTAGGACACATTGGGCAACGAGCTTGACACTTACTTGTTACCTCAAAGTGTATTGATTTAATTTCGTCTATATTATACATTCAAATTCTCAGCTATTCTTTCTGCAACGAGTCTTATAGTTTGACTGCCAGGATGAATATCATCTCTTGCTTTGTCTGATATCTCAGGAAGAGGACTACCTAAATCATCGCACCCTATAACATTAGCAGTTTCCTGGAAGTAACTTGCTTCATAGTATTCGGTGTCTTTCCATAACTGTTTACTAGTTAAACTAGCAAGTAAGGCATGTGTTTCTCCGTGTTCTTTAGACTTTGTCCAATGACCTATATAGTTATGTGGAGTTATGTTCCAAGGACCATAAAAAGTAACATCTTTACGATCATAATATACTGTTCGATCATATCCTGTCCAAAGATGCACTACGGCTTTTGGTGTTGGATAATTAGCACTTAAAATTATTGAGTTATGTAATGCGTATGTAATAGAACTTCCACCAACGCCCATATTAATTACAGGTCGATTAATTAAAGTAGATAATTGACTGCTAATAGTATCAGCATCATCAACTCCAACGCCAAATACTGCACTACATCCAAATATAACTATTGATTCCGCCCAGTCAATATCTGCAAATTGTTTTGTTCGATAACTATGCTTATTAAGAGTATACCTAACTGACTTATTTCTATATTCCCAATCTTTAGATTTTGTCTTAAGATTTGTTTGATATAACTCATTAGAATCTGTACCAAGGCTAGTAAAATTATTAATTACCTTATTGTTACCAGCAGTTGGTAGGAAACTTCCAGCTCTAATAGACTTTGGTATACTATTAAAAAGTTTTAACATTATTTACGACCTATAATCATATATCTATCATACTTAGGTAATTCTAATATACCTGAGTAAAGCTCTTTACTAATTTGTGCCTTCCATTTAAAGTCTTTTAGACTTTCTGAACAATTAATGTGCTCAGGATGAGATGAAAAATTGTTACTTTGTACAACTATCCACGTGTCATCTGGAACTTTTTCTAACCAAGTATTATATTGTTCTTGTGTAAGATGCTCGCAACTTGTATTAATAACAATGTGTGGATCTTCTGTATATACATAATTACACATATCTTCTGTAACTGCATCAAATGAGCCGTCCATCTCATATGCTTTATTCATGCCCAACGCTATGTCCTTACACGCAGGGTCAATATCAATAGATCTAATATGTCGTACACCAAGCTCGCTATTAAAAAGCATTGAAGCCAAGATTCCATACCACCCTCCAAAGATAACTATTTTACTAGCTTCAGCATGATTAACCGAAGCGAGCGATTCACATAACCAAACTTTACTATCAAGCTGACCATGCCAGAAACTTTCTAACACACGTTTATGATCGTCTGCATCTCTAATTGTGTCCATCCAATAAGCTATGTCATTAATACTAATCTTCATACACTAGCTCTTTTGGTATTTTGCTATCTGCACTACTTACACAAGTTGGTGTAATACAAACTTTACGTTCTTTAAATAAATTAAACCCTTTATCAATAGTACCCAACGGTTCGTCATGACAACTATAAGCACGTTTAACTTCGCCGCCTGGTTCGCGAATAATACAACTTTGGTATCCTGCATTACACATCCACCCTTCAAATTTATTAAACTTATGAGCATTAAGTCTT
>Ga0302117_10000885_pt1 | contig 13917 bp, 8 predicted proteins | sample AG5_322_MG_FD_203112 | JGI IMG/M metagenome (GOLD analysis project Ga0302117, IMG submission 203112) | Marine microbial communities from Western Arctic Ocean, Canada - AG5_32.2 | ecosystem: Environmental > Aquatic > Marine > Oceanic | place: Canada: Western Arctic Ocean | collected 2017-10-01 | reverse complement strand
TATTATTGATTAAGGGTAAGTACCCTGAAGGCATGCGGTGAGCGCTGAAAAGGTTTGCGTCGTTGGTTCGGGCCCGGCAGGGGCGACGGCGGCGTATTTTCTATGGCAGGCCGGGTTTGACGTCACGATCCTTGATGGAGGGTTAAGGCCGGAGCCCGAGGTCACCACGGATATTGCCGATTGGCTTAAGAGCCAAGACGACGAAAAATTAGTCAGCGCTGCGACATCCCGGGCAGGGAGCTCCCGACTGCCTTACATGTCGCAGCAGACAAAATACCTTGGTCGATGCGCGATCTCGCCTCTCATATCGCTGCGATGACTGGCAAGACGCGAATTTTTCTACCCGTCCCGTGGCAATTGGTCTGGTTCGGGCTGCGCAGTTTGGAAGCAATTGGCATGCGGCTGTCTTTTTGCAGTGATAGCGTGCTCGGGCTTGTCCGTGGCGGTGTCCTGCCAGACCCGGAAACCTATTGCGATGGCTTTCGTCCTTACGACGCGCCAGAATCGTCTACAGTATGAAAAACCAATCGAAAGTGCAAAGTTGGAAAGAGGCACTGACGGTTTATTGGGACCGCCGCCAACTCGTTATTTTTCTGATGGGGTTTTCGAGTGGCCTTCCTTTGCTTCTTGGTTTCTCGACGTTGTCTTGGTGGCTGTCGGGCGAAAATCTTTCCAAGACTGTGATCACCGGACTCCTTGTTGTCGCCACGCCGTATTCTTTTAAGTTTCTATGGGCGCCGATTTTGGACCAGGTCCGGCTGCCATTGCTCACCACTTGGCTAGGGCAACGGCGGAGCTGGTTATTGGTCATCCAGATATTGTTGATGACTTCAATCATCGCGCTGGGGGCGAGTGATCCCAAGCAAGGTCTGACCTATATGGCGGCAACAGCATTCATGGTCGCTTTCTTTTCTGCGAGCCAGGACATTGTTGTTGATGCGTATCGCATTGAAATTCTTGAGGAGTTTGAGCAAGGCGCTGGAGCGGCGGCGACTCAAGCCGGGTACAGGGTTGGATTGCTGGTGGCTGGGGCTGCACCGCTGGCGCTTTCTGACTTTATTTCCTGGTTCTGGGTTTATGCTCTCATGGCGTTTCTCGTCTTGATCGGAATTGGGGCGACTTTTTTGGCGACCGAACCGTCTAAGGCGGCTGTTGAGGTGAAGCCCGTCGGGGCACCGAAGATCAGTTTTTTGACCCAAATTCGTGAGAGCGTGATAGCGCCCTTTACTGATTTCTGCTCGCGCCGCGGATGGGTGTGGGTTCTGTTATTCGTCCTGCTCTACAAATATGGCGATGCGATCGCAGGGGCGCTTTTCAATCCGTTCTTTCGGGAGCTCGGTTTCTCCGGCACTCAGGTTGCTCTAATCGTCAAGACGTACGGTGTTCCGATGACGATGGCCGGCGTCTTCGTTGGCGGGTTGGTCGTTGCCCGTATCGGCATTTTCACAGCCTTGCTCCTTGGCGGTATTCTTCAGGCAGCGACGAACCTTTTGTTTGTATGGCTGGCTGCTGATCCCACAATGGCGACTGAGACCGGGCTGTTTATTGTTATTGCTTCTGATAATTTTACCGGTGGTCTCGGATCGACGGCTTTCGTGGCGTTTCTATCTGCCTTGTGTAATCTGCGCTTTACAGCGACTCAGTTTGCCCTCTTTACCTCTATCATGGCTCTGGGACGAACCTATATGGCGGTGCCGTCCGGTTGGTTGGTAGATCAGATTGGATGGATCAACTTTTTCATTTCGTCTACAGCCCTCGCCGTTCCAGCACTGCTTCTTTTGCTGGTTGTCCGACGTTACGCCTCTGAAATATTTCCTGCGCGTGATTAAAGGCCTACGAATTTCTCTATAGCCTCAATGACGGCCTCAAGCGGTATCGCCGTCATATCATCAGAACCGAAACTCTGTGCCTCGATAACTGTGAGCGTTGAAGCTGCTGGCGCAAACTTGGCAGCCGGGGTCGGGCCGAATAGTGAAACCAGCGGCGTATCGGCGGCGGCAAGAATATGACCGACGCCGGCATCATTGGCGACGGCGGCCTTAAGGCGTCGCCCGACCGAGATAGAGTAGCTGACCGACGGTTGAGGCCTGCCGTTTTCTCCAACGGTCGGAAACAGAGCGCCCGGGACTGCGTTAATCAGTAACGGAGTCCATTCCGCTTCCCCTGGCCCTAGAATAAAGACGGGTGTCCGTCCCTTCTCGATTTGGTGCTGTGCGAGTGCGATAAAGCGATCAAGCGGCCAACATTTTTGACGCCCGCCCGCACCGGGGGCGATCCCAACATATACTGGCCCGTCAGGCAGGGCCGTCGCCGCTGCTGTGACTTCGGCTTCAGGGAGGGAGAGCGGTGCACCCGCCGTGTTTGTTTCGCCACCAGCGAGTGTTAGCAAATCCATCATTTGCTGTACCATTGCCGCCGGACGCTGGTAGCCGGAATCTGGTTTGCGGTCTGATAGTAGAAACTTTGCCGAACCTGATATAAACCGCCGATGGCGAATACGACGGACAAAGTAACTCGCCGCGACGCCCCGCTGTGTATCGATGACCAGATCGAAATGCCGCCCATCGATTGGACGGCGCCACAAAAATTGTTTGGCGTTGTCGAAGCCCGCTTCTTCGATGACTTCATCGATTAGACCGGTGACAAGTATTTTCAACTCTTTGCCAAAAGCGGTTTTGTGTTTCCCCGCACACCACGCAATATGGGCATCTGGATAGCTTGCCCGCAAAGCTCGGACAAAGGGCAGCTTCATCAACGCGTCCCCAATCAGATCGCCACCGACATAGACGAGTACTGATTTAATGTCTGGGTTTGCTGCTGGTTTGTTCATGAGAAATTTTTGACGGCGGAGTCGTTATGAAATTTTCCCGAAAGTGAAGCGGTCATCCTCGTTTGCTTTAACGAAGATTCTACCCTGGCGCACCGAGCGGCGTTCGACGCTATTTGCGCCGACGCGCCGTCTTTTTTCCTTTGGGTGCTTTCTTCCGTTTAGGGGCCTGCGCCTGATGGGCGGCAAGTACGGCATCAGTAACAATATCTGAAACCGTTGCATCCAGCCGCGCGATCTGCGCTGGCTTGCTCAATCCGACAAGCAGAGGTCCAATAACGGTGCCGCCGCCAAGCTTTTGCAGCAAACGGGATGAGATCGCTGCAGAAAACAGTCCTGGCATGACCAGGATGTTTGCCGGACCGTTGAGACGGCTGAAGGGGTAGAGTTCTTTCATATCCGGATCGAGGGCAACGCTGACGGTCATTTCACCTTCATAGGCGAAATCACGTTTTTCCGAATCAAGAATTGCGACAGCCCGCTTGATTTCACCGGTGATGTCACTGGATCTTCCGCCGAAGCTGGTATGAGACAGCAGGGCGACGCGTGGTTCATGGCCAAGTTCCCGCGCTTTGGCAGCCGACTGAATGGCAAAATCGGCGAGTTGCTCGGCAGTAGGTCGTTCGTGGACCAGCGTATCAGCGATGAACACCGTTCTGTCGCGGGCTGAGACGACGGTTAAACCGAACAGCTGCCGGTCTTTTTCGATGTCTATGGCCTTGGCTAAATCATTCCAACAGCTTGGCGAGTTTCGGGTAAGCCCCGTCACCATTGCATCTGCATCGCCGCAGGCGACCATGCAGGCGGCGAATATATTGCGGTCCCTGTTCACCATGCGCTGGCAATCGCGATAGAGAACACCGCTGCGTGCCAACCTGTCATAGAGATAATCGGTATAATGCTTGTTCCGCTTGGATAGCCGGGCGTTATGAGCCTCAATCGCCTCACTGCCTTCGAAACCAAGTGCCGACATTTTTTCGGCGACAACGTCATCGCGCCCAATCAGAACCGGCGTACCATATCCTGAATTGCGGAATACCTGTGCAGCACGGATAACTTTTTCTTCTTCACCTTCGGCAAACACCACCCGCTTGGGCTGCTTTTTAACCTGCTCGAATATTTCATTGAGGCTGCCAACCGTTGGGTCAAGCCGCGCGTCCAGCGATGCCCGATAAGCATCCATGCTGGCTATCTTCTTCCGTGAAACACCGGTTTTGATCGCCGCTGCCGCGACAGCAGGGGCAACCGCAGAAATCAGGCGGGGATCGAAGGGTGTCGGGATTAGATATTCGGGGCCGAACTGTAAATGTTGGCCGGAATAAGCACCGCTCACCTCGTCGGGCACGTCTTCACGGGCCAGGGCCGCCAACGCTTTTGCGGCGGCCACTTTCATCTCGTCGTTAATACGCCGCGCCCGTACATCGAGAGCGCCGCGGAAAATATAAGGGAAGCCAAGGACGTTATTGATCTGATTTGGATAGTCAGACCGGCCCGTTGCGACGATGGCGTCTTTGCGAACAGACCGGACGTCTTCAGGTGTAATTTCTGGGTCAGGATTGGCGAGGGCAAAAATAATCGGCTGTTTACCCATTGATTTGACCATTTTCTTGGTGACAGCGCCAGCGACGGAAACGCCAAAGAATACATCGCATCCCTTCATCGCGTCTTCGAGGGTGCGGGCATCTGTGTCGGTGGCATGGGCCGATTTCCACTGATTCATGCCTGCTTCACGGCCGCGATAAACGACGCCTCGGGAGTCACACAAGGTAATGTTTGTTTTGGTAAAGCCCATCGCAACGAACAGCTCAAGGCAGGCGATAGCGGCGGCGCCGGCACCGTTAACGACCATCTTGGTTTTTTTGAGATTGCGATTTGTGAGGTCGAGCGCGTTGATCAGGCCGGCGGCAGCAATTACCGCAGTGCCATGCTGATCGTCATGGAAAACCGGAATATCCATGATCTCTTTAAGACGCTGCTCAATAATGAAACATTCCGGAGCTTTGATGTCTTCAAGGTTGATGCCGCCGAATCCGGGCCCAAGAAAGCGGACACAATTGATAAATTCATCGACGTCGCGGGTGTCGACTTCTATATCAACAGCGTCGATGTCGGCGAAGGTCTTGAAAAGAACGCATTTACCTTCCATCACGGGCTTGGCGCCCAAGGCGCCGAGATCGCCGAGGCCCAATACCGCCGTGCCGTTTGAAATCACCGCGACCATGTTGCCTTTGTTGGTGTAGTCGTAGGCGGTGTTCTCATCTTCTGCGATCTTTAAACACGGCGCAGCGACTCCAGGTGAATAGGCCAGCGATAAATCCCGCTGGGTCCTGATTGCTTTGAGAGGCGCAATGGAAAGTTTTCCTGGCGGCGGCCCGGCGTGGAGGGCGAGCGCCTCGCGCTCAAGATTACTAATCCGATTCTGACCGGTACCCTTATCCGTTTTAGATTTTGCCGTTGATTTCTTTGCAGCCGAATTCCGGCCCGGTACTTTCTTTGCCTTGCGAGCCATAGACTTCCCCTACCCCTAGATTTCCGGAGCATAACTTGATGGTTTTCAATGATTTAGGCAAGCAACGATTATGTTGCGCGAGGAGAAATAGAATAGGATATTTTTTGATAATCTGCTGCTTTAGGGCGGTTTGTCTGACGTCAGCCGAATGGTAGACTGCCTCTATGGCAGATGGGGGACAAACCGCAGAGGTAAAAAAGGGGGCGATGAAGGCGCCGGCGAGTGCTGCCGTGACGCCGATGATGACCCAGTATCTCGATATTAAGAATACCCACCCTGATTCGCTGCTGTTCTATCGGATGGGTGATTTTTACGAACTGTTCTTTGATGACGCGGTCCAGGCTTCCGCCGCGCTCGACATTACGCTGACACATCGGGGTAAACACGAAGGCAATGATATCCCGATGTGCGGCGTCCCGGTTCATGCTTCGGATACCTATCTCTCGCGATTGATCAAAAAAGGTTTTCGTGTCGCTGTTTGTGAGCAGATGGAGAAGCCCGCTGAAGCCAAAAAACGGGGTCCGAAGTCTGTCGTTGCGAGGGATGTTGTGCGCGTTGTTACGCCCGGCACGATTACTGAAGAGACTTTGCTTGATGCGACGCAGAATAATTATCTAGCGGTGTTGGCTGAGGCACAGGGCGCGCTGGCGCTATCGTGGCTCGATATTTCAACCGGTGCCTTTGCCGTCCAACCTGCTGATACCGCATCACTGTCGGCAATACTGGCTCGAATTGAGCCCGGGGAATTATTGATCCCGGATCGATTGCTGCAATTCGAAGCCATGTTCGAATTATTCCATGACTGGAAAGACGCGCTGGTGCCGTTGCCATCCAGCAAGTTCGATAGCGAGGCCGGGCGAAAAAGGCTGGAATCGATTTATGGCGTTGCGTCATTAGATAGCTTTGGTGATTTTTCGCGTGCCGAGATTGCGGCCTGTGGTGCCCTAATTTCTTATGTTGAGCTCACTCAGAAGGGTCGTTTACCGCATCTCGATCAGCCTCGACAGGTTGCGGATGGTGCCGTTCTCGAAATTGATACGGCGACCCGCCGCAATCTCGAAATGACTCGTACCTTGTCTGGCGACCGCGCTGGATCATTATTGTCTTCGATTGATCGTACCATAACGGGCGCGGGTGGTCGGTTGCTCAGCGCATGGCTTTCGGCACCACTGACGAACGTTGCCGAAATTAACGCCAGGCTCGACGCGGTGCAGTATTTTTGTGGGGACGCCTCTCTTCGCGATCGCGTGCGGGAACAGCTTTCCGCCAGTGCCGATATCGAACGGGCTCTGTCCAGAACATCGCTCGGGCGCGGTGGCCCGAGAGATCTGGCGGCTATTCGCGACGGGCTGAAAGTGGCATCGAAGCTGCAGACTTTGTTGCAGGAACAAGAGCCATCAAAATCTGCGGCGGCGATTATCGAAGCCGCCAAACAGCTCTGCGAACACGCGACACTTATCGAGTGGCTGGACCGTGCGCTGGCGTCGGATCTGCCCCTGCTGACTCGCGATGGTGGATTTATCGCTCAGGGATATGCGCCCGAACTGGATGAGCTGATCACGTTGCGTGATGAAAGCCGGAAGCTCATTGCCGGACTGCAGGCAAAATACTGTGAGGCAACCGGCGTGCCATCGCTGAAGATCCGACACAATAATGTCCTCGGGTATTATATCGAAGTGACCCCCTCTCATGCCGACAAGGTGCCGCTTGGCGAGGGCTCGCCCTTTATCCATCGGCAAACCCTTGTTAGCGCGATGCGCTTTAGCACTGTGGAGCTTGGTGAGCTCGCCGGGCGCATAAGCCGGGCAGCGGACCAGGCCTTAGCGCTTGAGCAGGAGTTGTTTCAGGGTTTGGTCTCGGAGGTAACTGGCCGAGATAAGGAAATTGCTTTGGCGGCGCGCTCGCTGGCCTGTCTCGATGTCTTTGCGGCTCTTGCCGATCTCGCGGCGGAGAACCGGTATGCCCGACCGGGAATAGATGCCAGCCTGTCTTTTGAAATTTTAGGCGGCCGGCACCCCGTTGTGGAGAAAGCGTTGAGCGATACCAGTGCGAGTGCTTTTGTGCCTAATGATTGCGATCTCGCGGCGGCAAATCGATTGTGGTTGCTGACGGGTCCGAATATGGCAGGCAAAAGTACTTTTCTGAGACAGAATGCTTTGATTGTCATTCTGGCGCAGATGGGGTCTTTCGTTCCCGCTAAGGCGGCCCGTATTGGCATCGTTGACCGGGTGTTTAGCCGCGTCGGGGCGGCTGATGATCTGGCCCGGGGCCGGTCGACTTTTATGGTTGAGATGGTGGAAACCGCGACCATTCTTAATCAGGCAACTGATCGTTCGTTGGTTATTCTCGACGAGATTGGGCGCGGCACCGCTACATTTGATGGTTTGTCGATTGCCTGGGCAGCCTTGGAACATATCCACGAGGTCAATAACTGTCGGGCGCTGTTTGCAACTCATTATCATGAGTTGACGGCTCTGGCATCACGGCTTTCTGCTTTGCGATGCTATACTATGCTGGTCAAGGAATGGCAGGACGATGTCGTTTTCTTGCACGAAGTTGGACCAGGCTCAGCAGATCGGTCTTATGGCATTCATGTCGGAAAACTAGCGGGGCTTCCAGCGAGTGTTATTGATCGGGCTGAAGAAGTTTTAGCGGCCCTTCAGTCGGGAGAGCAGGCTGGCGCTACGGCGCGGTTGGCGGATGATTTACCTTTGTTTCAGGCCGCGCGGCCGCTGTCGGGATCTCAAAAAGAGCCAAATAGGCTGACTGAAATGCTCTCAGAAACCAACCCGGATGTACTGACGCCCCGAGAGGCGTTGGAGATATTGTATCAGCTTAAATCACTGGCATCTGACCTGGATTAAAGTTGCGCTGGCGTGACTATCCGTTCGATTGCGCTGCCGGACTGTGTTAGGGGTAACGAAACTACCTAGAGCAATGTGACCGTCGAACATGGCGACCATTCTAAAACAGCGCGATATTATCGATATCAAATTGATGCGGAAGGCTCTGGCTGCGCAGCTCGAGGACGAGGCGCCGTCACATGTTGTTCGCAAACTGTTGCTCGAGATCATTCGCCATGCCTTGAAAGACGGGCGGGATGAAATCAAGCGACGCTTTGAGAATGATAATCGGCTCGGCGAAGCGACTGTTTGGGCGAATGCATTTCTGATCGATCAGATCTTGAATTTCGCCTTCGAAGCTACGACCATACATGTATACCCGACCGCCGAGGCCACAGAATCAGAACGGATTTGTGTTGCCGCTGTCGGAGGTTATGGACGCGGTGAAATGGCGCCGTTTTCGGATATCGATTTGTTGTTTTTACTCCCTTATCGTCTTACGCCGCGGGTCGAGCAAATCGTCGAATCCATGCTCTATTTGCTGTGGGATTTAGGTCTAAAAGTAGGCCATTCGACGCGCACTATTGATGACTGCATCCGGCTCTCGCATAGCGACATTACAATTCGGACATCTATTCTTGAGGCACGATTCGTCGATGGGAACAAACAGCTGTTCAGCCAGCTACGTCGCCAGTTCCGCAAAGAGGTTGTGGAGGATACCGCCCTCGCCTTTGTCGAAGCCAAGCTGGACGAGCGTGATATGCGTCATCGCCGCATGGGTGGTTCCCGCTATGTGCTTGAACCAAACATTAAAGACGGCAAAGGTGGTTTGCGCGATTTGCAGACACTCTTTTGGATAGCCAAATATTTATACCAGGTTGACGCGGTTGAGGACCTTGTCGCTGAAGGCGTGCTGACCGCGCGGGAAGCAAAACGTTTCGCACGTGCTGAGATCTTCCTGTGGACGGTTCGCTGCCACTTACATTACTTGACGGGCCGCGCTGAAGATCGGCTGACGTTTGATTTGCAAACGGAAATCGGTGAGCGGCTCGGCTATAAAGACCATGCCGGCACGCGCGGTATCGAGCGCTTCATGAAACACTACTATCTGACGGCCAAGGAGGTCGGCGATCTGACGCGCATTTTCTGCGCGGCGCTAGAGTCAGAGGAGCGCCGCAGTCTGCCATTGTCCTTTATGAACTGGGACTGGATACGGCGTGACGTTGAAGGTTTCCCAATTGAAGCAGGACGGTTGTCGGTGGCTTCGGGCAAAGAATTCGGCGAAAACCCAACCCGAATGCTGCAATTATTTCACGCCGCGCAACAGCGCGACATTGATATTCACCCAAAGGCTTTGCGGCTGGTGACTCGGCATCTTCGCCTCGTCGACACAATCCGCGATGATCCGGAGGCCAACCGCCTGTTTTTGGAAATGCTGACATCGCCTAAAGGTGCAGAAGTCACCTTGCGCCGCTTGAATGAGGCAAGTGTGTTTGGTCGCTTTGTACCTGATTTCGGGCGTGTCGTCGCGCAGATGCAGCATGATATGTATCATGTATACACTGTCGATGAGCACACGATTTTTGCCATCGGAATCCTGCACGGTATTGAACAGGGTACCTATCGCGATGACATGCCGGTTGCGACTGATGTTATTCATAAGATCAGTTCGCGACGAGCCTTATTTGTCGCGTTGTTTTTGCATGATATTGCCAAAGGCCGTGGCGGTGATCACTCCGTTCTTGGGGCGGAGGTCGCGGAAACAATATGTCCTCGGCTGGGCCTTTCTGCCGAGGAAACGGAGACCGTCGCCTGGCTGGTTAAGCAGCACCTTCTAATGAGCCGGGTCGCTTTTCATCGTGATTTAACCGATCCGAAAAGTATCCGGGATTTCGCGGACACTATTCAGTCGCTCGAGCGGCTCCGATTGCTTCTTCTTCTGACCGTCGCCGATATTCGAGCGGTTGGTCCTAGTGTCTGGAACAACTGGAAAGCGTCCCTGTTACGAGAGCTTTATTTTGCGACCGAGGCACAGTTGTCCGGTGGACATGACGCTACAGGGCGCGGTGCTCGGATTGAAGGCGCAAAAATGGCGGTTCGCGATGGCCTTTCTAGCTGGAGCGAAGACGAGACGGAAAACTTCGTCGGGCTTGGCTACCCACCATACTGGTTGTCGATTGATACGGAAACTCATTTGCGGCATGCGGAAATTATTCGCCGCGCACAGGAGGGCGAAGAGGCGCTCGCCCTTGATGTCCGCATTGACGAGAATAATGACGTTACCGAAGTAACAATTTTTACGGCAGATCACCCCGGCTTATTTTCACGGATTGCCGGGGCGATGGCGGTGTCGGGCGCGAATATCGTCGATGCAAAGATTTTCACAACGACAACTGGAATGGCACTCGACATATTTTCTATTCAGGATTCGGCAGGAAAAGCTTTTGACGAAAAGCCCGCCCTCGAACGTCTAGAGGGGCGTATTAGGAGAACCCTGACCGGTGAAATAAATGTTGGGCAGGAGCTTGATAAGGCACCGCTCCATGCAACACGGACAGATGTATTTACCGTGGCGCCCCGGGTTCTGATCAACAACTCGGCGAGCCAAACTCATTCTTTGGTGGAGATTAACGCGCGTGACCGTGCTGGCTTGCTGCATAAGGTAACGCGGGCGCTGACCCAGCTTGGTTTGCAAATTTCGAGCGCTTTGGTCACGACCTATGGTGAACGGGTTGTTGACGTATTTTATGTAAAAGACACCTTTGGGATGCAGGTCACCCATGAGGGGAAGCTGGACCAAATCCGCAAAACCGTTCTTGAGGTCATTACAGAGAATGAGGTCGTCGTTGATGACGTTAAATCCATTAAGATTGCCTCTTAGCCTTCGCGGCGTGATGCCGCGACTTTGCCTTTCTCTCGCCCTAAATTTCCTCTAAAGGTCGCTTCTATGGTGCTCTTGCGATCTATCGTTACCGTTGGCGGCTTTACAATGTTGAGCCGAATACTCGGTTTTGTTCGTGATATTCTGGTCGCTGCGTTTCTCGGCGCAGGGCCCATTGCGGACGCGTTTTTTGTGGCTTTTAAAATGCCTAATTTCTTTCGGCGTCTGTTTGCTGAAGGGGCTTTTAACGCCGCTTTCGTTCCGCTTTTCGCTGCAAAATTAACTGATGATGGGAAGTCATCGGCGGCGCAGTTTGCCACAGCCGTTCTATCGGTGATGGTCGTGTTCTTGCTGGTTTTTGTAACGGGCTTGCAGATTGCGATGCCTTGGCTGATGTATGTATTTGCGCCGGGGTTTGTAGATGATTCTGAAAAATTCTCCCTCGCGATTGAGCTGACCCGGATCACCTTTCCATATCTTTTGTTTATCTCGCTTGTATCGTTGCTCGGTGGTGTTCTGAATTCCTTAGGGCGTTTCGCGGCGGCGGCGGCGACGCCAGTGATCTTAAACATTGTTCTCATCGGGGCGATGTTATTGGCGACGCCCCACCTGCCAAGCGCTGGACATTCTCTCGCTTGGGGTGTCTCAGTGGCGGGTGTCGCGCAGTTCTTGTGGCTGGTCTATGCCTGTCGACAGGCAGGCATCTCGTTACGGCTTCCGCGACCGAAACTATCCCCGCCGGTAAGGCGTTTGCTGCGCCTGATGTTGCCGGGGGCGATTGGTGCCGGTGTCGTGCAAATAAATTTACTGGTGGATATCGTTATCGCATCGCTTTTGCCCACTGGCGCAATTTCGTTTCTTTATTATGCAGACCGAGTCAATCAGCTGCCGCTTGGTGTCGTCGGAGTTGCCATCGGGACGGCGCTGTTGCCGCTCTTGTCGCGCCAGCTTCGATCGGGTCAGGATAGCGAAGCAAACAACAGCATGAACCGGGCGATTGAGATCGCGCTGCTGTTCACAATTCCCGGCACGGCTGCCTTGCTAGTCATTGCGCATCCGATCGTCAGCGTCCTGTTTGAACGAGGCGCCTTTACCGCCGCGACGTCTTTGGCGACAGCGCAGGCCTTGATGGCTTATGCGATTGGGTTGCCCGCCTACGTTCTGGTGAAGGTCTTGGCGCCCGGTTTCTTTGCACGGCAGGACACGGCGACGCCGGTTAAGATTGCCATTGTCTGCGTGACGATCAATGTCGTTCTTAATTTGACGCTCATTCAGTTTTTAGCCCATGTCGGGATCGCTTTGGCGACGGCAATATCTGCCTGGATCAATGCGCTTTTGCTCGCGTATTTTCTGCACCGCCGTGGACAATTTCAGACTGATGTCAGGCTGCGCCAGAGAATAACGCGAATATTGATTGCTGCCCTCGGGATGGCGACGATTCTATGGGGGGCGCTTTCACTGCTAGAGAGCGTTTACGCCGATGGTCAGACGGGGCGGATCGCTGTGCTGGCTGTTCTCGTTCTTGGTGGTATGGCGTTATATTTCGCACTGGCGCTTTTATTTCGTGCCGCCGCCCTCGGCGATATAAAATCATTGCTGGCCCGCAAGAAAGCCGATGATACCGCGTCATCTGCTTGACCCCGCTCTTTATTGGCGGGATAACGCGGCCCCGATAGAAGGGCCAGTAGAAAGGGAAGTCTATGGCGCGCGTGTTTTCAGGGGTTCAACCAACCGGCAATTTGCATCTGGGAAATTATCTCGGTGCAATTCGAAACTTTGCCCGGCTACAAGACGGCAATGAATGCCTTTATTGTGTGGTCGATATGCATGCGATTACGGTTTGGCAGGATCCGGAAGAACTAAAAAATAATACGCGTGAAGTGACAGCTGCTTTTCTAGCGTCCGGCATTGATCCACAAGCCCACATCGTTTTCAATCAAAGCCGTGTGCCACAGCATGCTGAGATCGCCTGGATCTTTAATTGCGTCGCCCGCATGGGCTGGCTTAACCGGATGACCCAATTTAAGGAAAAAGCCGGTAAGCATCGCGAGAATGCCAGTGTTGGTTTGTATGTCTATCCCAATTTAATGGCGGCAGATATTTTGACCTATAAGGCGACGCACGTTCCGGTTGGTGAAGATCAAAAACAGCATCTGGAGCTGGCGCGGGACATTGCCCAAAAGTTTAATAATGATTTTGGTACGGAAATTTTTCCGATTGTTGAACCGTTAATTCAAGAGTCTGCGGCGCGCGTTATGAGCCTCCGTGATGGCAGCAACAAGATGAGCAAGTCGGAAGCCTCCGACTACTCGCGGCTTAACCTGAATGACGATGCTGATACGATTGCCCTCAAGATTCGCAAGGCACGTACTGATCCGGGGCCGGTGCCAGACGGGTCGCCCGAAAGCGGTGATCGGGCATCACGGCCGGAAGCCTTTAATCTGATAGAGATTTATGGGGCGCTGGCGGATCAGCCCGTTTCGCAAATTCAACAAGAGTTTGGTGGTCAGCAGTTCTCGGAATTTAAAAAAGCGCTCGTTGATTTGGCGGTAGAGAAGCTCGGACCGATTGGGGCTGAGATGCAGCGTCTTACGGCTGACCCTGACTACATCGACGGTGTGTTGTCTGGCGGTGCGGAGCGAGCCCGGGCAATCGCCCAGCCAATTCGAGACGAAGTCTATGAAATTGTCGGTTTTTTGCAGAATTAGAGCATAAGAAGCGCGGTGTGCGTCAAATAGGTGACGTTTCTGGGGTAAATCCCCGATTTTCCTTGCAGTTTTCAATAGCAAGGCGCAAAAACAGCCCCTAATGACGAGAACCATCGCCTGGTTCCTAATTAAAGTGTGTTTGGCCGCCG
>Ga0302117_10000884_pt1 | contig 13925 bp, 12 predicted proteins | sample AG5_322_MG_FD_203112 | JGI IMG/M metagenome (GOLD analysis project Ga0302117, IMG submission 203112) | Marine microbial communities from Western Arctic Ocean, Canada - AG5_32.2 | ecosystem: Environmental > Aquatic > Marine > Oceanic | place: Canada: Western Arctic Ocean | collected 2017-10-01 | reverse complement strand
GCACCAGACCTTCGCAAGCGCACTGTGATGATCTTCACCGCCTTTTTCTTTTTTGGCGGTGCCTATGCAGGGACGGCCTTCTTTTTTCCTACCTATTTCCATGAGTTTCGTGGCTACCCTATAGAAACGGCAACGGCAATCGTTGGCATATCATATGGTGTCGGTGTGCTTGGCTATATCGCTGTGGCGTTTGTAGGTGAGTTCATTTTAACCCGACGCAATACCTGTGTGCTATGGGCTTTGCTTGGTTCCGTGGCAACGCTGGGTCTGCTTTGGCTGCCCGAAACCAAACTAGAGGACATGATCTGGTTTGGCATTATGGCTGCATTTTTCTATGGCAACGCTGCGGCGCTCTCCACCCTAATGGTCGAAGTCTTTCCCACTCGGGTGCGGGCAACGGCCGCGGGCTTCGCTGGGTCTTTTGCCTTGAACATGGGACATGCAACATTTCCCATTCTAGTCACAATGGGCATCGAAACGATTGGCTGGCAGTGGGCGTTTACCCTGGCCGTTGTTCCATCGATGGTTATTGTGGCGTTAGCAATCTTTTCTCTAGATAATGTTCGATCGGGTCTGGAACTAGAAGATATCGTACAATAGAAGCGCGGCCCTGTGGTTTAAAGTAGGAGAACTAAAGTGTCAGAAACAGTCCGCAATGGTGTCCGGCTTTGGTACGACGTCCAGGGCAGTGGAGAGCCATTGCTGCTAATCGGCGGCTTTGCGTTACTCCACAATCAATTTGAGTTCTGCGATCCAATTCTTCACGAGGCTGGAATTCAAACGATTCACTGGAACTACCGGGGCAGCGGAAAATCTGACTGGACCATGACAGAGCCATTTACTCTCGAAGGGTGGGTTGAGGATCTCAAGGCCGTTCTTGATGCAGCGGGGATAGAAAAAACAAACATTTGGTGTACGTCGACCAGCACGCCGATCGGCATGCGGTTCGCCGCAAAATATCCCGAACGCGTGAAGTCACTCATTACCTATCCATATTACAAGGTTGATGGTTACTGGAGGGACGTGTTTCACGCAGCTTATTGGGTTGCGCACGTGTTCGGTATCACGCAATTGTCGCGTGTTTTTGCTGGCGTTGTTCTCACAGCCAAGACGCTCTACACGACAGATCATTTTAAGTATGAGAAGTGGGCGGCGCCTCACTATGAGGCCAATGTTAATATGACCACCATGAAAGAGTTGATGGAGACTTTGTCTTCTACAGACCTAACCGGAGACATTCCGCGCATTCAATGCCCCGTCATGTTGTTGATGGGTAATGAAAGCGCGCTGAATGACGAAGAGTCCATGGAGTCTGCCAGCTTTGAAAGGCTAATTGGCGACTTCTTGGCGCTTAAGCCCGACGCTAAGGTCCAGGCCGTAAAGGGGGCGGGCAGCACGTACTGCATGATCACCAATCCCGAAGAAACATGCGGCTTAGTGATCGACTACCTTAAATCCCAGGCCTAAGGCTATTAAAATAACCGTCAGCCGCAATCAGGAGCTCGATGTGACTGAAGTATCATCGCCGCACCTTTATCCGCGATCATCATCGTCGGCATACCAGTGTTTCCACTCGGAATATTTGGCATGGCGGATGCATCATTAACCCTGAGATTGCCGACACCACGCATTCGCAAGGTCTCATCTACCAGATGTCGCCAGGCTAAAGCCCCCTAAAGTAAGATTGAATGGCTTCGGCAATTTCCTCCGGTGCATCGTCTGGCTGAAAATTAATACCCGAAATTTCAACCGCGGTAGCGTCAGGGCGCATTTCTTTCGCACGCTCAAACATGGGCCATAGAATATCTTTCTGGGCACACATGATCAGCATTGGCACCGAGATCTTCTCATAATGAGCTGAGAAGTCTTGGTCCCAAATCTTTGAATAGACTTTGATATGGCCTTGCCACGCGCTGGCGGTGTCAATCATTTCACGGTGATGAAGCTCAAGATCAGAGTTGCTACCAATGTTCTCCACATATTCCCACATCGTTCGTAAGTGAGCCCCGTCGGCTTTGAGCTCGAACGGTTGTGGATAGACGCGGCCAAACGCCTGGCGCTCTTCGGCAGTCAGCACGACCAATCCGATCATCATAAGCGATGCCACACGACCAGGGTCAGTAGATGCAATTTTAATCGCTAGAGATGCACCAGCATGGTGACCAAACAAGTGAACTTTATCTAACCCAAGTGCTTTGGTCGCATTAAGTAACATATCGGCATACTCGGCCATTGTTGGCATACCAAGTGGATCAAAAGACCCGCCAAAGCCCGGGGAATCTAGCGCATAAATGGGCACAGACCCTGTATACGCCGCCACGAATTTCTTAAACAATGTTGGGATACCCCGCCCCACCCTTCATCCGGTAGTGAACCTGCCCTTGGGCGATCTCTACATAACCTTTACGCATTTTGATTCGGCTCAGCGAAGGTTTGGTCTCCTGGGCTAAAAGGGTGCTTGGCCGCGCCGTCGTGGCAGCGGCAGTTAATGTGAGAAAAAGGCTTTACGACTCAAGCTAGCGTGGGGCGTTTTGGTCAAGTCTAACGATCATGTTTCGTAAGAAAATCTCGGATCGCGTTCGCGGTACCATCTGGGTCTTGATCTGGCTCAAAATTTGCGCCCTTGAGGAGGCGGCTTTCTGCATCTGGCTTCATTTTTTTAGCGCGGTCCAGATAGTCGATCAACACATCGTCTGGGGCGCACATAAGAAGTAAGGGGCAATCCATCTGCTCAAATAGAGCCGTAAAATCCTGATCCCAGACCGCGGAATAGGCTTTAAACCGCCCCATGTACGCTCGGCATGTGTCGACAAATTCGCGGTGATGCAACTCAACGTCTGAATGGGCACCAAGCCCCTGCAAGTAGTCCCAAGTGGTTTTGAGATAATCACCTTTGGAGTCGGGAGACATCGGTGTTGAGTAATGTTCGCGAAATGCTTCGCGTTCTTCTTTGGTGAGAGGGACAGGCCCGATCATCATGCACGTTTTGGCGCGCGCCGGCTGCGCGGCGATGATCTCCGCCGCGATACAGGCTCCGGTGTGATGGCCGAAAAGATGAAAATCATTTATTCCGATAGAATCCAACGCCTCTAGGATCCAAGCCCCGTACTGAGGCATAGACGGCATGTCATCCGGATCAAAAGAACCGCCAAAACCCGGGGTGTCCATAGCATACATGGAACGACCAGATAACCGATCCATGACGTCGTAATACATCTTACCTGAGCTTGCGGTTTGATGCAGAAAGATGACAGGCACGCCATCGCCCGCGAAATGGTGGTAGTGCAACTGGCCGCCGGACGTATCGGCGTAACCTTTACTCAACTTAGACATAGATATCTCCCTTACCGTCCCTATCTCAAACCGAGCGCACCAGGATTCACCTTACGGTCCGGGTCGACAACGTCTTTGACCCCATTAAGAAGTTTCCACAGCGAATCGTTCTTCATGAGACTAGAAAAATTGTAGAATTTTCCGATCTGCAGATGCGCGGCACCAAGGCTATCGAACAGATCACGTAGTTCTTCGCGCAGGTGAAGCACGATCTTGCGCTTCTCTAAGTCTTCAGGAATATCTTTCCATTTTTCGGCATACTCTTCTTCGATCAAGCTGAGGCGGAAATCACCGAGTTTGTCTTTCCAGTAAAAACTGGGCTCAATGACAAACTCCGCACCAGCAAAACAGGTTAAGTATGACGTCTTGATATCGTATTTCTCTAGGATAGGGCGTTTCTCTTCAAGAAACTTTTCCGTCGCGGCACCGGCATCCACAGCCCGTGACAACGGAAAAAATCCATGAACAGGAAACCAGAGCTCACCCTCGGAGCCAAGAAGAATTGTACGGACGCCGGCAAAGGGCTCCGCCCTAAAGACTTTCGGAATGGTGTTATCCATTTCAGTGCCATTCTCTTCGAGACAAATCTCGGCAGCGATTTCCTGATGCTCGTTGGCGACGATATCTGTCAATGCATCAAACGTCATGTGCATGGAGTACTGCACACCTTTGAGCACTTTCTGCCCGGTTACCGCCATCTTTGCAGCAGAGGCCAGCCCTCTGAGCCCGCCTTTGCGCACAACTTTTCCAACGATCGAAACACCCTCAGAAAACGTTATGCCCTGCTTCTCAAAGCTCGCATTGTAGTAAGGGTCAAACATGTAACATTCGGATGCTATTTTTAACCTGGCGATGCGTGTCTGAGCCTTCAGTACCTCGGCAAGCGTATCGAATTTGAAGGCCATATACGCGGTGGACGGCTGCGTATCGAGTAGACGCAAAGTAGCCACGGACTTAACGCCGAACGCACCGGTATCTGAGGTAAAAATCCCCGTCATATCCGGTCCGAAATGGCGCCAGAATCCGTTAGAGGTACTATGTGCACCGGACCCTGTCTGCAGGATCTCCCCCGTTGGGAGCACCACTTCCAATCCAATAACACTTTCTGCCGCTGTGCCATGGATACCTGAGCCGTGAAACAGACTGTTCTGTGATAATGCGCCACCGACGGTCGCATACTTGCCTGATAGTGGGCCCCAGTAAGGTGTCCGCACACCCTTCTCAGCTAGTGCTTCGTACAATGTTTTCCATGTGCAGCCACACTCAACGACGACGTACATATCATCCGCATTTATCTCGAGTATGCGGTTCATACGCAGCATATCGATCAGCATTGTATCAGGGCGCTCGGGTGTGTAGCCGGACGTATACGACATGCCACCGCCACGCGCGACGATCGACAAGCCAGCTTCTACGGCTGCCTCAACGCCTGCGGCAAGCTCTTCCGTGTTGCCCGGTTGAATGACGACAACGGCAATCTCCCGATCACGACAGCTAAGATCAGTCGAGAAGAAATCGCGGTCTTTCTCTTCAGTTAGGACGTGATCGTTTCCAACAATTTGTTTAAGCTTGGAAACCAAGGCCTCATCTGCTGTTAAGGTTTGAATCTTCACGATACCCCTCCAATAACCTCTCGAATTCGGGAGAAATTTCCCTATAGTCTAGTGATCCAGAATGCACTGTCCGCAATCGATCGATGTTTATATTAGTCGCAGAAAATATTGCGTTCAATTACTTATGAAAAGTGGCTCGCATGTGCTGTGCTAAGCGGGGAAAGATAGTATACAACGCGATACCGAATGAATGGAGTATGAGAATAAATGGCTAAGCACGACGTGAATTTTAATGAGCGGCTTCAAGCCGCGTCAAAGGCCCGGCAAGCCACTCTGAAAAATGCGAAAGCCAACGCACCTGAGAACGCACCTGACTACGCTGAACGACAGGCCGCGCGGATGGCGGCCAGCATTGCCCGCGAAAAGCGTAGAGAGGAATCCTTAGTGCAAAAGCTCGCTAAGGCCGAGCAAAAAGCTAAAGAAATGGCGGCCGCGGTACTTGCAAAAGAGCGCGCGATTGAATCAGAAAAAGCCGAACGGGAAGAGGCGTTAAAACAGGAAGCCATCCAGGCTGAAGCCCTTAAGGTCCAACAAAAGGCGGCCCGTGATGCGAAATATGCAGCCCGCAAAGCCCGGCGCTCATAATAACCGAGCGTCAATAGCAGAGCTACTAAGGACGATTGATTGAGGCGGTTTTTTCTCTCCAACTCCTGTTGAACACACGAGGCAACGTCATGATCCATAACGGCTTGACACGCTCCGCGTTGCAAGTAGTCAATCTGTAGGCCCAGCCCACTCGAACCACGGTGATTCCCAAACGGGGTTCTCAAAGAAAAAGGGCTTTATACGCATATTTCACCTCATTTCTGGGACGCTCATACGACAGTCTGCGGCCCCTCTTCAGAAATGGCGCGCAAGAATATTGCCCCAAATTTCTGAAGTTTTTTAGGCCCGACTCCGTTGATGCCCGACATTCCATCAAGCGTGGTGGGCCGCGCACCGGCCATCTCGATTAACGTGGAGTCAGAAAAGACGACATAGGCTGGAACATTTCGCGCTCGTGCCAGTTCGAGACGGAGCGTTTTAAGCTGCGAGAGCAAGGAGACATCGCACAGACCAACCGGCTGATCGATCTTCTTTTTCACGGCTTTGAGATCTGAGCGAGTTATATTGCCCTCCCGGTAAGAGAAAGGCCCCTCGCCCGCCAAAAGCGCGTAGCCGCGCTCGCTGAGTTCGAGGCAACCATATTTTTGAATATTTATGCTGAGGATCCCAGCAGCAACAAGTTGCCTAACGAAAACTGTCCATTCATCCTTAGGCCACTGATCTCCAGTTGCGAATGTCTCTAAATTTTGGTGTCGACGCTCAAGGACCTTTTGTGACTTAACGCCACGTACGATATCAATGACATGGCCGGCGCCAAAGACTTGGCCAGTCTGGCGAATGGTGGACAAAAGTGTTTGCGCCCGTTCCGTGCCGTCAACAACTGACGGTGGAAACAAGCAATTATCGCAGTTACCGCATGCCCCTGACACCTCATCGAAATAGGCCAGCAAAGCAATGCGCCGACACTCCGACGCCTCACAATAGGCTAACAAAGCATCAAGGCGGTGATGCTCCCGGCGCCTATGGGCGTCATCACCTTCGTTGGCGATAAACTGACGGCGCATCCCCATATCCCGCATGCTGTGTAAAAGCAATGTCTCCGCCGGGGCGCCATCACGGCCTGCACGCCCTATCTCTTGATAGTAGGCCTCCAGGCTGCCAGGCAGGTTGAGGTGACATACATAGCGAATATCAGGCTTATCAATACCCATCCCAAAAGCAATCGTGGCGACCATTACAACAGCGTCTTCACTCATGAACCGGTCCTGATTGACCTTGCGTTGCTCTGCAGTCTGGCCGGCATGGTACGGTATCGCGTTGAGCCCTTGTTCTCTAAGATAAACAGCAACCTCATCTGTAAACTTTCGCGACAAGCAGTAAACAATTCCGGCCTGGCCGGCTTTGTCTTCCAAGAATCTCATCAGTTGCAATTTCCAGCTGGCTTTGTTCTCGACCGTCAACCGCAAATTGGGGCGGTCAAACCCATAAACGACGGCCAGCCCATTACCACGGAATAGTTTCTCTGCGATGTCATCTCGTGTAGCCCTATCCGCGGTAGCGGTAAACGCGGCAACGGTACTTTCGGGGAATAAATCTGGTAGCCGCGACAAGTGCTCATAATCAGGTCGGAAACTGGCTCCCCATTTTGAGATGCAATGGGCTTCATCGACCACGAACATGGTCGGTTGGATTGCTGATAGTGCCGCGAGCATCCGCTCTGTCATCAATCGTTCCGGTGAAAGGTAAAGCAGCTTTGCGCCGTCTTTAACTCTCCGCCATTCAATAATGTTTTGCTCGCGTGTTTGCCCAGAATGTATACAGGCAACATCTACGCCATTAGTTCGCAATGCAGAAACCTGGTCATCCATAAGAGCAAGCAATGGCGAAATAACAACCGTCAAACGGTCGGCCATCACCGCGGGAATCTGGTAACAAAGCGATTTTCCTGCGCCCGTCGGCATGACGGCGAGCACGCTCTTGCCAGCCGCTAGCGTAGCAATCACTTCCTCCTGACCCGGACGGAATTCGCCATAGCCAAAAACGTCTTGTAAAATCTGCTCCGCGGTATTCATGAAATCCGAAAAACCGGCCTCATGTCTGTATCCGTTCGATAAATCCCATACGCGTATTTTCTCTTTCTAAAGACAAACTAATTCTCCCTGCCCCGCTAAAATGGTTCTCCGTTCCTTAACTTAAATTTCCTCTTCTAACTTTTAGGGAATTTTACACCAGAACCCAAGTGTTGTGAGGCACTCGCTCTCAAATAGACGAAACGAAAAAGACATGCCCATTCCTTGTCTTCGGTTAACTAGACGTGACCGGTTTGTAAATCGAAGGCTGCGATGATGTTAGTGGGGCGGACCTATTCGTCAGCCCCCGAACAACAAAGCATTTTCCAAAGCCGGCCTAAGCTTTCTCTAGGATTCTCACGATGGGTTCGGTATGCCGCGTGTGCGTCCAACTCCGCTGTCGGCGATATCTCCACCGACCAAAGTGGTTTGATTTCATTCGGTACGAAAGAATAACGTACATCGAAAATTCTATTTGAGACCTCTGGGTCTTCCGCGACAAAGGCCTTGCTAAAGTCAGAGAACCGTTGGATGTCCTTTGCCTGTTGTGACTTTGCATCAAGCCAAGGCAGGTCTCTCTCAAGGTCGAGTTTAGGTATAACCGTGCCGTCAAAATGTCTTGGAGCAAGGCCGACACGCACGGCATCGACATGAAAGTGCTCACTCGTTTCGTAAACTGTCTTCCATAGTAATATATTTGCAAAGCTAGGCTTTATCTCAAATCGGATTGGTGAGTGACCACGAGATGCGGCGGTCTGCTTCGCCATAGATAGCGCCGCACTATGTTGTAAGGCACCTATTGATAAATAGACGCTAACCCAAAGCATCGCTGCCCAGGCAAATACTCGCGTCTGCCGAAGGGCAGTTACTGCACATAAGGTAACGAGCGGCACCGTGAACAAGGGATCAATGATCGGGACTATACTCCAGGACAGTCGCTCATCACTGAACGGCCACAGGAGCGTAGTACCATAGGATGTAGACGCATCAAGCAATGCATGAGTCCCATAGCCTAGCGTGCAACACACAAAAGTCTGCAAAAGCGTCAGCCGCCAGCGCCGCCCTAAAACATACTGAATAGCCAGCGCGCAAAGCAGTCCGCCCACAGGAATAAACGCTAGAGAATGCGTAAAGTGGCGGTGATATTCTAAAAATAGTAGTGGATCAGCTGACGATCTAATAAGGGCGTCTAAGTCTGCAGCCATCCCGGACAGAAAGCCAAGCCCCCCCGCGACCCCAAGGTTTCTTGTTCTGTTTGTCGTAGCCTGAACGAATACTGCTCCAAGCGCCCCTTGGGTTAACGGATCCATACCTAGTGCGCACTCTCTGAGTTGGCTTCTAATTGGGCAGAGCACCGCACTGCGACGTACGAGCTAAGCTAAATCATAGAATAAGATGCCACATATCGAATTGGTGGCGTTTTCATTTGCAGCAAGTGCATGCGATGGCAAGCCTGGGTCACAAAGACGTCACATATATCGATTTAATTGGAGGTATATTCCTATACGGGCCTATAGCCACTTCTTCATAGAAACATAGTCATTAACCCGACTACGGAGTTCATCAAAGCAAAGTCCCTTAGAAACCCAATCCGCCCTTTTAGCACCAAGTTCAGTTACACGCGCCTCCCATTCCGGACCTAAGATTGTTTCTCCTAGGAAGTCTCTCAAAATTCGCGATAAGCCAGCGACTTTGCCGTCCGTTGAAACCGTCACCTGAAGGTTTCCACGCCTCAAAATTGCAGGCATATGGAAATCGCAAAGGTCCTGCCGGTCATGGACGTTCACAAACGCGCCAACCGCTTGGGCCCAATCTACAACCATTAAGCTGTCGCTCTCATCGATATCACAAACATATACCAAGCTATAACGAGTGTTTTGAAAGTCCGCCTCTAGTGGGAGGCGTCGATTCAAATTATCTCCGGCACGCTCCACAACATCGGGCTCGGGATCTGTGGCAAAGGTAGTCACGTTTCCAGCGCCACTGGCCCGAAGAATTCCCAGCCGTTGCGCAGCAGCAAAACCGTTGCCAATAACGGCAACAGGTAGTTTTACAACGTTCAGCATTATCGGAAGCACTATGAGGTCCCCCGCAACGTAGCCGCCACTTCAAGAGCTGCGTACGTCAAGATGCCGCGCGCACCGGCCCTCTTAAAAGCCAGCAAAGACTCGTGGAAGGCTTTCATCCTATCGAAGAGTCCCTTCTCAGCGCCGAGACTGAGCATCGCGTATTCGCCACTGACTTGGTAAGCAAAAACAGGAACATCGAAATCCTGCGCCACATCACGAATAACATCGAGATAGGGCATCCCGGGCTTGACCATGACCATATCGGCACCCTCAGCGATATCTAGCCCTACCTCGCGCAGCGCTTCACCAGAGTTAGCCGAATCCATTTGATATGTTGTCTTATCAGCTGCTCCCAGGGCATTTGACGAGCCGACCGCATCACGAAACGGGCCATAGAAACAAGATGCGTACTTAGCAGCATATGACAATATAAGTGTATCCGTGAAGTTGTGCTCTTCGAGCGCCGCTCGGATTACACCAACACGCCCATCCATCATATCAGACGGCGCAACAACGTCGCATCCCGCTTCGGCGAGCGTGAGAGCTTGACACGCAAGAACTCCAACAGTCTCATCGTTTAGAATTTTACCGCCCTTAAGTAGACCATCGTGTCCATGGGTTGTATACGGATCCAAGGCTACATCACAGATGACCCCAAGGTCAGGGACTGCCGCCTTAAGTGCCCGGACGGCGCGACAAATCAAAGAGTCTGGGTTCCAGGATTCCGCCCCGTCATCTGATTTTAGGGATGCGTTAACGGCTGGAAATAAAGCGACAGCGGGTATGCCAAGCTGGACGGCCCGCCTGCCCGTCTCAATAACCAAGTCTATAGTCAAACGGTCAACGCCCGGCAGGCTCTCGACTGGCTCGCGGCATTTCTCTCCATCAATAACGAAGATCGGCAAAATGAGGTCTGAGGGGAGAAGGCAGTTTTCTTGCACTAATCGGCGCACCCAGGGCGCCTGACGAGTGCGCCGCAAGCGTGTTGCTTGGAAAGCCACGTCAAGCGGCCTTTCGCATAGCTTCAACCATGCCTGTGCCATCAGGTGCTGCTGCTAAGCGAGTCCGGCCCCACCTCAGCACCGAGTTGTTGAGCACGCGTTCATGAATACCTACCGCAGTTGCGCGAGTAAGGTGTTCGCCCAAACGGTATTTCACCACGAGAGATTCAAATATTTGAAAGGATCGCGGCGAATAGAACGGAACAATAATTTCTTCATCAGAGTGAAAAGCATCGATGACTGGCTGCGGAAAGTTCTCCCCGGCTTCCATTTCATAAATAGAAAGCCGGTGGATTCGATTTGGCCGAGCAAGCGCGAGGTCACGCGAAACGTGGTGCGCTGATGCATAGAGACCAGCACGAAAGGGCGTCACGTCGATAACACTCAGAAGCTTCTCCGCCGTACCACCACCATCGATGACGTCCGAAAAATTTGCGTTCCTGGCAGCAAACGCCGTTGCCGTTCCAACCGTCAATATAGGGAGGTCACGAGGGATCGGTCTCCGCGCGATAACGTCTACCGCAATTTGGCTAGTCACGATCAGCGCATCAATGTTGTCTAGAGCTGTCTTGGGCCAAGGCAAAGGACGAGACGCCATCACGGGACATGCGAGCACCTGGTGCCCGCAGCGATCGAAAGCTCGAAACATCTCAAAATCATATTCGACGGGACGCGTATTGATGATCATGCCGATAAAAGTCGTTTAGCTGGACCACGCAAATCACGTCCAAGGCGTACACCAATCAAATCGGCATCGTCGACTAGTCCGTTCACCTGTCCGGACCACTCTTGAACACCATCTTCAGAGACAAGCAACGCAGATATCTCTAGTCGATTTTCATGAACCCGGGCTATTGCCCCTAAAGCAAGAGCATCTGGCTTCGGCAGAGACCTTAACAAAGCACGCTCCGCCGTCACCTCAGCATAGGTTGGACGGTGATTTATCAACTGCAAAGCCCGCCGCGCGACAAAATTATCTGAATGACAAATAATACCAATAGCGCCTTGCGCCGGGTCGGGCGGCAGGACGCTTAGTGAAAATACCTCCGCAGCATGAGCCAATAGCCCGAGCCGGGCTAACCCAGCATAAGCGAGGACCGTCCCATCAAATTTTTTGTTCTCCAGCTGCGCGACCCTCTCTTCGACATTCCCTCGTAACAGGGCAAACTGGAAATCTGGCCGAAGCCGTCGCAACAGGGCCCGCCTCCGGATCGACGACGAACCAAAAACAGCCCCGGTAGGCATGGCATCAACGTTCCTAAAACCGGGCGCGATCAGCACTTCTCTCGGGTCTTCCCGCTTAAGGGTGGCCCCGACAACCAAGCCTGCTTGCATCGTGGGCGTCATGTCTTTCATGGCATGCACAACGCAGTCGACCTCGCCCGTTGCCACCAGGGCATCCAAATCATCAGTGAAAACCCCACGACCACCCAGATCTTCTAGACTGGATGATCGGTTCCGATCGCCAGGCGTATCGAAAACGACGACCTCAATGTTGTCCTGTAGGTCAGGGGCTTGGCGACACAGATCCGTGCACACCATCTCGACTTGCACGCGGGCCAGACGACTGGGCCGGGTTCCAATACGCAACTTAGGCCATTGCACAAGACATCTCCCTTAATCGCCACGCCCGAGACAGAACGTCGGACAAACCACTGGCTAAGTCATCAATCATGGCATCAGTATGAAGTGGTGTGGGTGTTAGGCGCAGGCGCTCTGTTCCAGGATCAACCGTCGGAGAAAAAATTGGTTGGATGTAGAGGCCGTATTCGTCAAGTAGCAATCGAGCCGACTCACGTGTCACGAATAGATCACCGATAATCATTGGAACAATATGAGAGGGTTCATCGCGAAACGGGATGCCGCGTGCCCGCAGAGCCTCTTTTAAACGCAAAACTTGCCGCTGGTGCTTCGACCGCAAGACAGCAGACTGACGGACATAACGGATAGACTCTAGAGCCGCACTGGCTAGAACAGGAGACAAAGCCGTCGTAAATATAAATCCAGGCGCAAAACTACGAATATAGTCGATGCCACGACGGGAACCTGCGACGTAGCCACCCATGACGCCGAAGGCTTTAGCCAACGTACCTTGGATGTAGTCTACATCCTTCGCAACGCCTTCTGCCGCAGCGACTCCCGCCCCCTCTTCTCCATAAAGACCAACAGCATGGACTTCGTCGACATAGGTCAGAGCATTGTATTGCTTTGCTAATGCTACAATCGCCGCGAGAGGAGCGACTGTGCCATCCATCGAATAGACAGACTCACACACAATGATTTTAGGTCTAGCGGGATCCAAGCTAGCCAAGAGTTGCTCAAGGTGCTGGACATCATTGTGACGGAAGATTCTCTTTTCAGCCTTACTGTGCCGGATTCCGGCAATCATAGATGCGTGGTTCATTTCGTCAGACAATAGCGCCACGTTCGGCAACCGCGACGCTAGCGTGCTTATGGACGCCTCGTTGGCAACATAGCCGGACGTGAACAGAAGCGCGGACTCTTTGCAGTGCAGTGACGCGATTTCTTCTTCGAGTTGGGCATGAACATTATGAGTTCCAGCGATGTTGCGGGTCCCACCGGCACCCGCACCGAAACGCGTAACCGCGTCATGCAATGCAGACTCTACAACCGGGTGCTGCCCCATTCCCAGATAGTCGTTCGAACACCAAACGGTTACTTCTTTCGCGCGACCCAGCCCGTGAATTAGAGCCTTAGGAAATGCGCCCGGCAATCTCTCCAGCCGAGCGAAATCACGGTAAAAGCCCGCATCTTTCAGCGCAGTCAATTCCTGATCGAAAGTCTCATCATAGTTAAACGTAGTCGCTGATGGAGCAGGACCCAACTTCTGAAGTGCCAACGGTAATGATTTAGATTGACTAGTCACACAACATCTCTACGCCGCAGGATTCAAAGCAGGGCGATGGATGCCGCATTCAGTTTTAGCTTGCCCTTGCCAACGGCCTGCGCGTTGATCTTCTCCGGCCCCTACCGGCAACGTGCACGTAAAGCAGCCTATGGAGAGGTACCCATCCCTCACCAAAGGGTGCCGGGGTAGGCCGTATGTTTCGAAATACGCGTCAAGGTCGGGCTTTGGCCAGTTCAACAACGGGCTAAGAATAAGACGGCCATCTTGGGTTTGAACGTCTGACGCCTGTTTTCGATCAGTATTCTGAAATTTCTTTCTGCCGGTAAACCAGGCGTCAAACCCTTTCAGGGCACGGTTCAACGGCCAAGTTTTTCGGATCGTGCAGCATCGGTCCGGGTCCTCGCGCCACAACGCGCCTGAACGGT
>Ga0302117_10000882_pt1 | contig 13930 bp, 14 predicted proteins | sample AG5_322_MG_FD_203112 | JGI IMG/M metagenome (GOLD analysis project Ga0302117, IMG submission 203112) | Marine microbial communities from Western Arctic Ocean, Canada - AG5_32.2 | ecosystem: Environmental > Aquatic > Marine > Oceanic | place: Canada: Western Arctic Ocean | collected 2017-10-01 | reverse complement strand
ACTTACTTCCTCTGATTTCTGGGGAAATACGCCATGCAATCTCTTTGTCTTTAATCAGGGCATCTGCGTCCTTGATGACTAAAGGAGTTGCATTTACTTTCTGCGCACCCCTGCCCCTAGAGGGATAGACGGAAAGAGTTCTTGCTGAAAGATTGGTAATTGAGTCGTCAATAGCTCTTTGCGCACTAGATCCTATGCCTACCATGGCTATGACTGAGGCTGTCCCAATAACAATAGCAATGGTTGTCAGCAAGGAGCGCATGAGATTCGCTCTGATTGCATCGATGGCAGTTGAAATGGATTCTTGCAATATCATATTTTATCCAAATCTACCTTTTACTCGCTCAGAGAATCTTTGCTGATACTTGATCAAGCCTTCGCTAGGTAAAACATAGACAATTTCCTTCTCGGTAATACCGCCCTTGACCTCAACATGGTTTAAGTCAGTCTTGCCTACCTTTACCCAAAATGGGAGAGCGCCTTTGCTTGTTTTTTTAAGCACTATAAAAGTATCAAAATTTTCTCCTGGAACTTTTTTGGACAGAAAGCTCTTTAACTCTGATTCCTTGATGCCTAACAATCCAGCTACTGAAACAACGTCTTTTCTGGTGCGCAATGAACCTGCTGGTAACGCTAAGGCCACCTCTTCATTCAAGATCTCAATTTCAACGTCTGTGTTCATTCCAATTAACAAAAGATTGTCTTTATTCTCTATGTCTATTAGCACCGGGAAAGTAGTCACGTTCTGATCAATTTTGGACATGGGTTCAATTTTAGAGACAACACCTGTAAATCTTTTGTCTCTGTATGCAGAAACTTTGAGGGTAACCTCTTGGCCAATGCTTATTTTTCCAATATCAATCTCATCAATCAATGCTCTTACCCTAACTTTATTAAGGTCAGCCATCTCCATAAGCAAGGTTCCTCCTCCGACAGCAGAGGTTGGAGATGTGATAACTTGTCCCACCTCAGCCAATCTGCTAATAACAGTTCCAGCTATGGGTGACCTAACGCTTGTATCATCTAGCGCTATTCGAGCATTTTCTAAAAAGACTTCAGCTCGCACAAGTTGAGCTCGAGCAGAAGAAAAAGCTTCCTGAGCATCTTCAAAAGATTTATCAGAAATATTTCCTTCATCGTGCAATCGCTTGGAGCGATCAAACTGGTTTTGAGCATTCGAAAGTCTGACTTTGGCAACTTCCAGATCGGCATTTGCTTGAGCTAGAGTGTTGGTAGGAGTTCTCTGATCAATTCTGGCCAGTACCACACCTTCTTCAACGAAGTCTCCAACTTCTGCCCCTAAGAAAAGCACCTGCCCCGAAGCTTTAGATTTAATTTCTATCGAAGAGATAGCTTCAACAGTGCCCGATGCTTCGACAGTTAGCTCTAATTGTTGAGCCCCTGCTTCTTTAAGCGTATAAAATTTGAATTCTTCTTCTTTATCTCCACCCCCGCAGCCAACTAAGATAGCTGTAGATACGAGTACTGATAATGATTTGGCATTAATATATTTCATTTTTTTTCCTTCGTGGTATCTGATTCTATGAGGCCGTCTTTAATAAAGATTATACGCTGGGCCTCAGCAGCAACCTCATTCTCGTGAGTAATTAAAATTATAGTTTGCCCCTGGTCATGCAGGTTATGAAAAAGCTGCATCACGTCATGGCCTGTTTGGCTGTCAAGATTTCCCGTAGGTTCATCTGCAAACAGAATTGATGGATTATTAACAAGAGCTCTAGCAATAGCAACTCTTTGTTGTTGCCCCCCTGAAAGCTCGGACGGCTGATGATCCATTCTATCTTCCAAACCCACCTCAGATAATGCGGCTTTAGCCCTAGTTATTTGATCTGCTTTTTCAACACCAGCATATTTTAAAGGCAACATTACATTATCAAGCGCACTGTTTCTGGCTAACAGATGAAAGTTTTGAAATACAAAACCAATTTCTTTGTTTCTGATCCCTGCCAATGCATCATCATCCAAAGAGCTAACCTCTTGATTGTTCAGCAGATAAGTTCCATGAGTAGGAATATCAAGACAGCCAATGATGTTCATAAGAGTAGATTTACCCGAGCCAGAAGGTCCCATAATTGCAATGAATTCACCTTTCTTTATATCGAATGAGACACCTCTTAGAGCCTCTACCGTCTGAGTACCTAAAGCATAATGCTTGGTGACTCCCTCTACGCTAATAATACTCATGCTGACCTACATAAAAAAACTGGTATATCTCGAGAAGTGTTATTTTGATAAGTTTCATAATCTGGGTAAAAAGAGCATATTAAAGGCCACAGTTCATCTTTCTTCTCTTTAGACACTTCTTCTGCAATATAGTTCTTAGAGTCGTGAATGGTAGAAATTTTTAGATTAGGGTGAGCTTTTACGTTGTAGTACCAATTTGGATTTTTAGGCATGCCGCCAAGAGAAGCAACTAAAATAGGCATTCCGTCTTGATGAACATAAATCAATGGAATGTTTCTAATTTTATGAGTCTTCGCGCCTTTGGTTCTAACAACCATGACAGGAAAACCACCAGGCCATTTATTCCATAGCTTACCTTTGCTAAGTAAAAAAATTCTTGCTTGAAATTTAGCAAAATATTTAATAATTTTTGTTGCAGTCTTGGCTTGCTTGGCCGTGTACTTTTCAGTTGACATAAGCTTTATTCAAAAGCCGCTATTCCTGTTTGAAAGTTTCCAAGGATTAAAGCATGAAGATCGTGCGTGCCCTCATAAGTATTAACAGCCTCAAGATTCATTGAATGTCGAACAACATGATACTCATCGATAACACCATTTCCACCATGCATATCTCGAGCCATGCGGGCTATATCAAGCGCTTTACCACAGTTATTTCGCTTAATTAATGAAATCATCTCTGGAACCATGTTCTCTTCATCTATAAGTCTTCCTACGCGAAGAGCAGCCTGCAACCCTAAAGAAATTTCTGTTTGCATATCTGCTAATTTCTTTTGAATTAATTGCTTTCCTGCAAGAGGTTTGCCAAATTGGACTCTATCTAGAGTGTATTGACGGGCAGCGTGCCAGCAGAATTCTGCAGAACCGAGGACGCCCCATGCAATTCCATATCTCGCCATATTAAGACACGTAAATGGTGCCCTAAAACTCTGTGCTAAAGGCAGCACGTGATCATCTGGAATAAATACATCTGTCATAAATACTTGGCCCGTTATAGATGCACGTAGCGCAAATTTTCCCTGCATTACTTGAACCTCAAGACCTTTAAAATCTTTTCTTGCTATAAACCCTCGCAGGACTCCCTGTTCATCTTTAGCCCAGATTACAAAAACATCTGCAATTGGTGAGTTAGTTATCCATGTTTTTGAGCCATTCAAATTATATCCACCCTCAACTTTTACAGCTCTTGAGAGCATGCTACCTGGATCTGACCCAGCATCTGGCTCCGTTAAACCAAAGCACCCAATAAGGTCTCCTTTTGCCATTTGAGGTAATAATTCATCTTTCTGCTCTTCAGAGCCGAAGTTATAAATTGCGTACATTGAAAGAGAAGATTGCACACTAAAGGAAGAGCGGTAACTTGTATCAATTCTTTCAATCTCTCTTGTAATTAGCCCATATGAAACATAGTTAATTCCTGCACACCCGTAGCCTTTAATCGTAGCTCCCAAGATCCCAAGATCACCCATTTCTTTAAAAATCTCTGGGTGAAAAGTTTCATTTCTATTTGATTCAAGGATTCTTGGCATTAAAGATTTCTGACAATACTCTCTGACATTATCTCGAATCATTCTTTCTTCTTCAGAAAGTTGATCGTCAAGTCTAAATATATCTTCCCAATTATTTTCCATAGTTACCACCAAAAAAAAGCCCTGATATAAGACCAGGGCTTTATATTATATTAGAGAATTAGAATTTATAGTATAAATCCATACCTATAGTTCTTGGATGTCCGTAAAAATCTAAGGTTAATTGACCAAAACCAGGGCCAAATGGAATCATATTAACTACATATGATTCATCAGTTAAATTTTTAATCCAAAAAGTTAGATCTAAATTATCCATAGGACTCATCAAAAGCCTAAAATCGGTAATTGCTCTTTTCTCAACATAAGTTAACGCTGATCTTGGATCTAGTCTGCTATATGGAAAAGCATTATGCTCACCAATTCTTGAATGATCTAATCTCATGCGATAATTTCCAAAATCTTTTTCTAATGAAGCAAAAATCATTGATTCAGGAGCATATGGGAATAAGTCAGGAGAAAAGCCATCAGGCGCAAGAACTGATTCAGTATACTCACTATCCAAGCTTCCATAATTCAAAGTAAATTGCAATGTGTCACTTAACAACGCAACGGCTTCCAGCTCAAATCCAGATTGATCCGCTGAATTATTTAAAACAACGGATGCTGCTGCTTGCTCAGCAGTGAAATATGCAACCTGCATATCTTTATGCTCATTATCAAAAAATGCAGCATTAAGGGTTAGTCTGTTATCCATGTAACGACCTTTTAAACCAAATTCAACTGACTCAATAAGTTCAGGCCCATACCCTTGACCAGCTTGAACTGGATTAGAGGCTTCAGTGTTGTAGCCCCCTGCCTTAAACCCATCTGCCATTTTTGCATAAATATTTGTTTGCTCAGTTAACTGATGCGCAAGAATAAAAGTATTACTTGTATTGCTGTCACTGCGTTGCTGATCAACCGTCCAAAAGCCTGAATAGGATGCATAACCTTTTTTATCTTCTTCAGTTTTTCTGGTTCCTACGGTAAGGTCAGTTTTATCACCAATGTCAAAAGTTGCTTGGGCATAAAAAGCTTTAGCATCTCCGCCGCCTGAATACTTTTGATCGATAGAAAAACCACCAAGAAATCCTGACTGTGGATTAGCAGTAAATGCATCATCACTAAATTGATAATATCCAGCTACATAATTCATAAAATCATTCGAACCAGTTAGTTGAAGCTCAACTGTTTTAGAAGAATAAGCAGTATGTCTTGCAGTATGAAAGATGTAATGGGGAGTTCCATCCATATCCAACTGATCGTCCCAATCAAGTTCGCGCTCAGCTAAAGTTAATTTAAGTTCGCCTATCCCTGTTTGACGAGTAATTTTTAAATGCCAGCCTTCAACTACTGAAGTCTCATACATCTCATTATCTAAAGAGGTATAACTATCGCGGCCTAATCTATCATATTTATGAAGAGGCGCTACTTCGAGGCCACCTGTTGCAGGTGATGCACCAAATCCAACTGCATCAGCCCACCAGTCAGCCATATTTCCTAATTGCGGATGAGGAGGTGTATTATCTTGATCAGTCCAATCAAATGAAAGATCTACATCAGTTTTATCACCAGCATAATAAATTTGGAATTTAAAACCTTTTGAATTAATCGTATCTAACTCTTTGGTAATAGGGTTTGTGTTATTTGGAACTACTCCCTGAGCTGGCTGATAGGGGCCAGGTTGATTTTTAACAAAACCATCTCTGACCTTGTTGTGCATAACTAATTTAGCAAAAATGTCTTCGCCTATTTCAAAGTCAGCAATCAAACGACCTTGCTTTAATCCATAGTTACCGATTGTCAAAGCGCCTGATACTCCATCCCCTGATGGTTTCTTACTTATAAAATTAACTGCTCCAGCTAAAGTATTTCTTCCATAAAGTGTGCCCTGAGGCCCTCTAAGAACTTCCACCCTCTCCAGGTCTACTAAGTCCCATATTCCACCTTGAGTTTTACCCATGTAAACACCATCAACATAGGTTCCTACTGAAGGCTCCCATGTAATCGCAGGGTTCATAGCAACCCCTCCTCTGATAGCCAAAGAAGCTCCTGTATTATTTGCTGGGGCTGGGAGTAACATTACGTTAGGTGCAATACCTTGCAAATCAACTACATTTTTTATATTTAAATCTCGAATAGTTCCTTCTGTTATTGCTGTAATTGCAATAGGAGTATCCTGAAGACTGGATTCTGTTTTCTGAGCTGTTACAACCACTTCTTCAAGTGTCATGTCTGCAGCTACAGAGATGGTAAATGCCAAGGCTAAAGGTAAAGCCAAAAAGTTAAGTTTGATATTTTTCATAGTATTCCCCTATACGTTTTTTAATAAAATTCTAATTAAGTATATGGCAATAAACGTTTTTTGGTCAACAGTGTGTATTTACTAAACAGATTCTACTCGGATTATCCCAAAACGAGGAAGTGAGTAGCCTATGAAATTTAAATCAAGAGCTGCCGAAACGAGCTCAACCATTCTATTGCTATTGCCACAAATAATTATTAAAGGGAGCAGTTCTTGATGCTGATATGTAAAATTTAATACTTCCGAGGAAACATCTTGGTGTTTAGTGCCATGTAAATCTAAGTGGGTAATACCCCTTTCCTCAAAGACTCTCATGATTTTTGAGTTAATTGAGCTTTAATTTATATTGGTATTGACTGTCATGACATCCATCCTTCTTGCATTGTGATGAGCATAGTCATAGACGATCTCATCTCCTAGGCTAAGATTTGGAAAACGTTTAAACAGCTCTTTTAACATTACTTCCGTTTGCGATCTTACCAAGGTAACTCCGATGCAATAGTGAGGACCTTGCCCAAAAGAGATGCTTTTATCGTGATCGCGCTGAATATCAAATGTACTCGGATCGTTATAAATTAAAGGATCCATGCCAGCTGTGCTTGTAATGAGCTGCACCATCTGACCTTTTTTAATTTGATGGCCTTGAATTTCTATATCCTCAGAAGCATATCTAGCCAATCCGGTTTTTCCAGAGGATTCATATCTCAAAGTTTCAGATATCGCTCCCTGAACAAGAGTTTCATCAGCCATTAATGCATGATGTTGCTCGGGATGTTGAAGTAAATTTTTAATTAGGTAACTATGAAGATCGACTGCCGTATCTGAGCCAGCTCCAAGAACAGCACCAACCAGAGCACACATCTCAAGATTTGATAGCTTAGAACCCTCATCTTCAGCAAGGATCAAGGTTGATAAAAAGTCGTCTCCCGGATTTGCTCTTCTTTCATCTATTAACTCATTAAGCAAATCTAAACCCTCTGGAACACCTTTGATTGCATCTTGTCTTTCTTCAAGGGTAAGCATTGGATTGATTCCTCGCACAACTCCGTAAGCCAATGAATCAAATATAGGAAATTTATCCCGAGGAATGCCAACTAGGCTCGCAATTGCTTGGGTCGGAACTATCTCAGCAATCTCAGCCCCAAAGTTAAAGGATTCTGGAGTACCAATTTCATCAAAACGCTCCTTCACAAGAATCGTAAATCTTTCTTTCATCTTTTCCATGATCCTAGGTGAGAAAGCAGGAAGAGCCAGTTTTCTTAGGCGAAGATGATTCTTTCGATCTAGAAAAAACAAATTATTATTCATGAGTTTCTCAAAAGCATCCATCTCTTCAAATGGTTTTTTTGCAGGAGCAAACTCCCATAAATTAAAATCTGTAGAAAGGCGTCTGTCTAATAAGCAAGAAATGATATTTTGATGGCCGGTTACCAACCAAGCTTGCCATGCCTCAAAACGAGCAATTGGAAATTCTGCGCTAAGCCTCTCCAAAGTTGGAACAGGATCATGAATAAAATCTTTAGACGATGGATCAAAGAAATGATCAACGGAGATGTTTGATTGCTCGGTCATAAATTATATGGATTAAAAAATATTAGGATTAGGTAAATCGCTTCTAGTTAAAATGGATTCAACTCTATCTTTAAACGCTTGTTCGCTTTTTTCATTTACAGGATTGATCCAGTAATTAGATTTTTTAATTTCTGCTAAACAAAAAGATGCAACTTCTTCAGGTTCTGTTGTTTCCATCTCAATACCCATTGAGCTCATCATTTCGAGCATATCCTCCACAGAAGAGATTGGATGCTCTGGGGCATTAGGATCTCTTGCTAATTCTTCTGGTCTATTGCGTTCTGCAGAAAATAACTTAGTTCTAACTGTATGCGGTCCAGGAAATAAAATAGAAACTTTAATATTGGATTCTGCCTGCTCTAGCTGGAGTTTTAATATCTCAGTGATGCTAGAAACCGAAGCTTTAGAGGAGGTATAAATTGGAGTTGATGGGAGATTGATAAATGCTCCATTTCCAGAGCAAGTATTAATCACTCTGCCGCCCTCTCCATGAGCCATCATTGCAGGAACAAATGCTTGAATGCCATGAAGCACTCCCATCACATTTACACCAAAGGCCCACTGCCAATCATTTGGTTTGGTTTGCCAGATAGGCAAAAGCTCAGCCGGAGCAACCCCTGCATTATTAAATAGCAAATGAACTGATCCAAACTCAGATTCACACCACTGAGCAAGCTGCATCATTGATTCTGGATTAGAGACATCTGCAACTTTAAAATGCACATCAAGAGATTGGTCTGTTAAAGCCTTAGCAGAAGTCTCAAGACTCGCTGCTTCAATATCGGTCAAAATAACTTTAGCGCCTTCTTTAGCTAAAGCTTCCCCAATTGCAAAACCAACACCGGAGGCTCCTCCAGTAATTACAGCCAACTTGCCCGTAAAATTTTCCATATTTAATCCTTGTAAAACTATACTGAATCGTAACGAGAATGCATGAATGGAACGTAAGACATAATATCTACTTCCTCTACAACAGATGCATTTGATGATGAAGTGCCTTCTTCCCAGACAAGAGAAACCATCTCTTTGACTGGAAGATCGATAACTGGATCCATTGGAGATTCACGAAGAATAATTTCTCCATCTAGTTTTGTGTGAACACTTTGTGTTCTATGCATGTTAATTCTAACTAAGAGCGGATTTTGATCAACGGGTTTATTTTGCTCGCAAGATGGGAATACTTTAAAACAATACACATCATCGGTAAAAGATGCTGTCTCGAGTGATTCAGATGTTTTGCCTTTAAGCTCTAGGTAGGTAATTCCATGACGAGTTACTGTAGCAACGCAGTCATCTCCATTTTTTGAAGCAGTAACGTCAGCTATTTTTTTAGGTTCTCCATATGTCTCTCTTCCACCAACTACAACGCCTTCTGTCTCCATGGGCATAGTAATTTCATAAATACCTTCTTTTCCTTGGTACATACAATTTACACCAAATGTAGCAGCTCCAAACTCCATACCACCCATCAGATCAACAAACACTCTTGAAATAACTATCCTCACCATTGGATCAGCGTGAACAGACAAAGGGGCAGGTATTAGCTTTTCAATGAGACCTGGCTCTGTTTTATACCAAGCTTTAATAGCCTGCATTTTTGCATCAAAAAATTCTAAGTTATTTTCAGCGGCTTCAATTAATTGCTCTTGAGTTTTTACGTATCTTAAATTTGACATTTTTTTCCCCTATGTTTTTTCTAATGAACTAATGATACATTTTATAAAATATATTTAACAACTATACAACTCGTAATTATATAAACATCTTTTATGAAAAAATATGTTGATTCAAATTATTAATAATGAAATCATTAGTTATTAAATAAGATTTATTGCCAATGGTTAATAAATTTTAACCATTAAGATAGGGTGAACAATTATGCCGAAACAAGAATTCCCATTTCCAATGCCAAACGGTTGGTTCTGCGTTACCAGAGTTGGTGACATCCAAAATGGAGAAAGTAAGCCTTTTACGTTTTGTGAAAAAGAGGTGGTAGCCTTTAGAACTGAATCTGGCAAAGTTTCTGTCCTTGATGCTTATTGCGGCTATTCCGGAATCAACTTAGCCATTAGTGGCAAAGTTGATGGAGAGACTATTAACTCTCCAAGGAATGGTATTAAGTGGAACATAGATGGTTCTTGCGCTGAAATCGGTAAAGATTCTGGGGTTCCCAAGGAAGCTATGGAAATTACGACTTTTAGCTATCCTTGCCAAGAGCTCAATGGATTTATATGGGCTTGGCATCATTTACTGAAGGAAGAGCCTTACTTTGATATTCCTGCGATTGAAGGTTTCAATGGCAATGACTCTAAGTGGGGCAAAGAACATCATTACGAATATCACATTAATACAGTGCTTCAAGAAATTGCTGAGAACGATGTTGATCAAGCTCACTTTCCTAAGGTGCATGGCTCACCGAGCTTGCCGGAAACTGAAGCAATTATTGATGGGATATACAAAAAAACAATTGCAGAAACTCTCATGAATCCAAACAATGATAGTGTCTCTGAGGAATTCCATGTTGCTGATCCTTCAATGTTTACCACTACTTTCACAAGAGAGTCATGGGGTCTTGGATGCGTAGGTTTACACATGGTTAATCTGCCAATAGATGAAACAACATTTGGCGGTGAATTTATTATGGTTAACGCCTCTTGCCCTGTTGACAATAAGAATTCAATACTCAGATGGTCAATGAGAGTAACTAAAGATATTGAAGATGAGTTAGGAATGGCGATCATTGATGGGATCGCAAACGGAGTCTTGGATGATATGCCTATTTGGGATCATAAAAGTTATGTTTCTGAGCCTATTTTATGCGATGGTGACGGGCCAATTAATAAGTTTAGAAAATGGGTGGGTCAATTTTATTCCGATCCTCTGCAAGTAAGATAATTGGCAAAAGTACACTTTTTTTATTCGACCATGAATGCGGGGAAATCTACTGCGCTTCTCCAATCTAACTACAACTACCAAGAGCGCGGCATGGATACCTTGCTGTTTCTTCCTAAGGTTGATGCAGACATAAATGATGGCATGATTCACTCTAGGATAGGCTTAACCGCGAATGCGCACTCAGTGGATTCTGAATTTAATTTCTATAGCTTTGTCTCCCAAGAACAAATGAAAAAACCAATTAGCTGCATCTTGATTGATGAAGTTCAATTCCTTACAAAAAATCAGGTTAGAGAGGTTTGCAAGATTAGCGATGAGCTAAATATTCCTGCTATGTGTTATGGGATCCGCACTGATTTCCAGGGTGCTTTGTTCGAGGGGAGTGCAGAGCTTTTGGCGCTTGCAGATAATTTAGTGGAGCTGAAAACAGTTTGCGATTGCGGAAGAAAGGCTATTATGGTGGTGAGACTTGATGAAGCAGGAAAAGTGGTAACCGATGGCGATCAAATTAAAATTGGTGGGAATGATTCTTACAAAGTTTATTGCAGGAAACATTTCCGTGAGTTAACCCGTTTAATTTAGTGAGGCTCTCCTCTCTCTAACAATACCATTCCCTTAAATCATATGAGACCCGCCGCTTGGAGACAAGGTCTGCCCTGTATAAAAGCTTGAATCATCTGAGATAAGAAAAAGACTTGTTTTTGCTACATCATTTGGTTCAGCCAGTCTTCCCAAGGGAATGCTGGCAGCTAAGGAGTCTTGCCATTCTTGTGGAATGCTTTCTAACATCTTAGTTGCAGTTGGACCAGGGCAAATTGCATTTACCCTAATCTTTTTGGCGCTTAAATCCATAGCCAACGCTCTAGTAAAGCCTAAAAGAGCAGCTTTTGAAGTGCAATAAGCCAAAGGTCCTTCTCCGGTAAATGCTGAGGTACTAGAGATATTAACAATGGAGCCTTGAATGTCTTTTGCGAGCATTAATCTCACCGCCTCCCTGCTAACATGAAAGGTGCCGTCAAGATTTACGCCAATGACTGCTCTCCATGATTCATCGTTAGTTTCATGAATTTCACCATTCTCACCATCCCCTGGAAATCTTCCTATCCCTGCGTTATTGATAACACCATCAATTTTTTTATAGGATGAGGTGATTGATTTAAATAAATCTTGGACTATTGAGCTATCTGAAATATCTCCACAATGTATTTGATGCTCATCTCCATCTAGCGCTGCAAAAGTAATTTTAAGATCTTCCTGATTAATATCATTTAAAATTAACTTAGCGCCTTCTTTTGAAAAAAGTATTGCAGTTGCTCTTCCAATTCCTGAGCCTGCACCTGTTATTAAAATTACTTTATTTTTTAATCTCATATATTTATTTCTTGCTTATCAAAATTCATTAGTATTACTATATTAAACTTAATAATACGAAAAAAAAATATGCTTTTTAACGAGTACAAATTAAAAAATTTAGAGCTTAGAAACAGAATCGTAATGGCTCCAATGACTAGATGTATGTCTCCTAATAATGTTCCTGGTTTAGATGTAGCTGAATATTATGAAAGAAGGGCAAGAGGTGAAGTGGGGCTTATTATTACAGAAGGCATTGAGGTGAGTCATATGGCGTCAAGCAGCTATCCTAATGTGCCTAGGCTTGATAGTGAAAAAGCAAGAGATGGTTGGAAATTGGTCGTAAGTAAAATTAAAGAAGCTGGTGGATCTGTAATAGCTCAACTATGGCATAGCGGTGCAATGCGAGAAGCTGGCATGGGTCCTGATCCCAGTATTCCAGCGTACACACCATCAGGTCTTTCAAGTAAAAATAACAAAAATGCTCATGCAGTAACGCCTATGGATATAAAAGATATAGCAGGTGTCTTTGGGCAAGATGCAAAATGGTGCGAAGAAATAGGATTTGATGGGGTGGAAATACATGGCGCGCACGGATACTTAATTGATAATTTTTTTTGGGATACTTTGAACGAAAGAGAAGATGAGTATGGGGGTTCTATATCCAAAAGATCCCAATTTGCAAAAGAAATAACTGAGTCGGTGAGAGCTCATGTTAGTAATAATTTCATAGTGGGCATGCGATTTTCTCAATGGAAACAACAAGATTTTGAAGCTAGGTTGGTAAATAGCCCTGATGAGTTGACGCAGCTCCTTATGCCGATAGTTAATTCAGGTCTAGATTATCTTCATGCCAGCAATCGCAGATATTGGGAGAAAGAGTTTAAAGAATCAGAAAATAATTTAGCCTATTGGGCTCAAAAAATTTCAGGTCTCCCTACGATTACTGTTGGAAGCGTTGGCCTTGAATCCAAGGGAGAGAGTTTTGTCAATATGAGTACGCATGCTCAACCGGTTAATATTGATCAAGCTGTCTCTGATGTAAGTGAAGGAAAGTATGACATGGTGGCTGTTGGAAGGGCTCTACTCGCAGACCCAGATTGGGTGATAAAAATGCGTGAAGGAAGATTAAACGAAATTTCTCCATACAATGAGCAAGTTTTAGCTCAATTAATTTAGTTAACGAATACCTCTTTTAAATAATTTTAAGCGTTTATAGGATGGATCTTCTTCATTAGGACTCCCAATATCTGCACCCTCAATCATTGGGTGCGTTAGGTTTACTTGTGATGGATCATTAACATAAACCCAATCAGCATCCACTGCCCTGCTAGAAAATTTCCAAACATCGTTCCTTTTCTCATATTCATCAAAATATCTCCCACCAATTAATACGTCATAATTTCCTTCTTCAGTCAGCACTTGATGAAAGGCAATAATATATGTTTCTCCCTCTGCTATTTTGCCATTAAGTTTAATATTATGAGTGGTGACATTGTGATGTAAAATACCCATCGATTTCTGTATTTCAGGGAGTAAATCAAGAAACTCCATGGCTTTCCCTTTAAAAAAAGATCCATGATCGTCGTAGGCATCTTCATGATAGAGTGAGCGCATAAGCTCGTTATCATGACGATCTGCTGCTCTGCAATAGGTACAAACCAACTCTCTAATAGATTCCTTATCAAGGATTCCTTGAATTTTACTGTCTACTTCACTCATACTAATATCCTATAAATTAATGCTATAAATTAATATAAATTAAAACTGGAATTAATGGTAACAAGATAAATGAACCTGCAGGTCAAACATCCCCTTCTTGCTGCTCCTGCGTCTATAGGAAGATTAGAGCTCAAAAATAAAATTATCATGGCTCCCATGGGTTCAAATTTTGCTGGAGAAGATGGTCATACAACCGAGCAACTTGAATCTTATTACGAAGAAAGAGCCAAAGGAGGTGTAGGGTTAATCATTCTGGAGACCTCTGCCATAACATGGCCTGCCGGCGCTTCCATGCCTTACATGATAGGTTTTTCAAAAGA
>Ga0302117_10000878_pt1 | contig 13970 bp, 6 predicted proteins | sample AG5_322_MG_FD_203112 | JGI IMG/M metagenome (GOLD analysis project Ga0302117, IMG submission 203112) | Marine microbial communities from Western Arctic Ocean, Canada - AG5_32.2 | ecosystem: Environmental > Aquatic > Marine > Oceanic | place: Canada: Western Arctic Ocean | collected 2017-10-01 | reverse complement strand
ACTGGTATAGCTAGATACAACATGTCCAGCTTTACCTGGATGGCCCCTTGGGACGGATCTCAAGGATTCATAGAAGATGATGACGTTACTGTAATTATACCAGGAATTCAATATGGCACTATGTGGGTCGGCGGAGATTTCGGCATAACTCTCATTGATACATTAAATAATTCAGTTTTGATTGATTGGGAACGAGGAGATAATGAAAATGGACCAACTCTTCCAAATATTGCCCCTTCTGATATGATAATTATAGATAATGTAATGTATTTTTCTCCACAAAGAGCTCAATCTTGGACTGAGAGGGATGAAGTATATAGAATAAATTTAGCCAATAATTCCAGTTTAGAATCACTAGACGCAGGTGATCAATTAGGTCTTAATGCAGAAGGAGTAATACACGGAATTAATCATGTAGGAAATGAACTTTGGATTAGTGTAAGGGGGACAGGTTGGTGGGGCCAACCTGGAGATTCTGGAACTGTAGTTAGATGGAATATAACAAGTAACAGTTGGTCCGGAAGCCTGGATACTTTGGGAGATGTTGAAAGAGTCAATGCTAGATATTTAGGCGAATGCTTTCCAATTACAGATTCTTGTGAATTATGGGTATCATATGGAGAAAATATAATCCGTCGATTTTCAGCTGGAAATATGACATTACTAAATCAATGGGAAAATAATAATGGGCGAATACGCGGAATGGTAGAATTCAATAATGAATATTTATTTGCTAGTGAGGTGGGAATATTACGATGGTCCCCAATCAATGAAACATGGCTCGAAACTTGGGTCCCTGGGAACGGACTCCCTTCTGATTCTGAGGAAGATTTCTATTCAATGGCAGTTTCTGGTAATAATCTTATAGCATCTTCTGGATCTTATAATGATGGTAAAATTTTGGCTAAGAATTCTAATTCAACTAATTGGACCACATGGGATACAAATTCAGGAGATATACCAAGAGGCTACGGTGCCGATATCAAATATTGTGATGGTATTTATCATATTGCAATAGGATTTCAAGGTCCATGGTGGCAATCTGGAGGAGGTATTGCTAGATTTGATACTCTTGACCATGATGGTGACGGCGTTTCCAATGAATGGATTTCTCCTTTAACAACTGATAATTCTCAAATCTCAGACGATGATCCAAGAGCCCTTGCTTGCGATAATTCTAATGGAATATTGTATATAGGATTCGATAATGAAGGTAACGGTATTGACAGATTTTCTTATGTCTCTAATAACTTCTTAGATCCTTTAACTAATGAGGCCAATGGAATTTCTGAAGGTGCAGTTTTCCCTGGTGGCATGTTGTATGATAATTCAAATAATCTATTATTAATTGCCCATTTTGGCTCAGAATCTGGAATTTCAAGAATTATAACTTCAGGAAATACCGCTGGAAATGGGATAATTATTGATCAAGGAATGGATGCCTGCTCAATAGTCAAATCTCCTTCTTCAGGTTCTCAAGTATACGCAATAGGGCGTTCCGGTCAAACATCAGGAGTTAACAGAGTGGACAGACTGGATAACACAGGACTTATCCAAGGAGGATTTGATGAATTAGTTGGACTCCCAGGGGGGTCAATTCAAGAAATGATATCTAATTCAACTCATGTATGGGTTACACACAGTGATTATTTCGACTCTAATTGGGGTTCAACAATATTACAAGGAGAAATACTTGAAAACGGCTCTGTTAATTGGCAATATGGAGTTAGGGTACTTGATGATATAATCAATGAAATGTTATTAGATGGCGATAATATTTGGGTTTCAACGGTAGGTGATGGATTATTATATCTAAATACAACTACCAAAACTCTCAATCAAATATCTTCAGCTTTGACTAGAAATATGGATGGCCTATATCTCGAGGATGATGGTATGCTTTACATTGGTTTGATGGGATATGATAGCTCTTCAGCAGGTTTTCAAACATTTGAAACAACGGCACAAAGGTGGTCTCATGGTAGTTTAATTGCAGGTTTACCCAATAATATTGTTAATGATTTTGTTGAATACAATGACCATATAATGGTTGCAACAAATGGAGGTATAGGGTTATGGAACACTACAATCTCTGGGTGGGATAATCCAATTACAACAATTGATGGCCTACCTTCATCTCATACCGAACATCTAATGGTTTTACCAAGTCCAATTCAAGGAAATGGTGCAATACTTCTCGGAGGACCAATAGGCCTTTCAATTTTAGATCAAAATCTTTCATACATTACAATGTTAGACTCAAATAATGGATTAATAGGGGATACTGTTTCAGGATTAATATATGCTCCTGCAACATTTAGAGAGTATGTGAACCCTCTGGATAATAGTACTCAGATAATTCATCACGATGCGGCAATTTTCATATCTCATAATGGACAAGGAAGTACTAGACCAGGTGTTGCTGCATGGGATTTAGCCACTGACAGGTTAAATGGAACATACAATATTGACATGATTCCAAGTAATGATGTTAGGTCTGTAACAGGAGATACATGGGGAATTCATATCGCAACAGATAGTGAACCCATAGTACACTGGAATGGAACTATGATGAGGATGGAATCAGGAATGGGCGCTGAAGAATTACTTTCATGGCCAGCATCTCAAATTATTTCAGATGGCACTCATATAGTTGTCATATCTCCAGTTGGAGTTGATATTATTAAATCATCAGGAAATCATGAACACGTTTACAGCAAAATAATTCCTGGAATAGTGGATGCTGATATTCATGATGGAATTCTATCTTTAATTACTCAAAACGGTTTACGGCTCTTCTCGCCAATAGAAACACTTCAAGAAATGCCCAATCAGTATCAAAAAAGAGCCAGCCCATTAAAAATAGTATTTGGTGATAAAACTTGGGATATAACTGACTCAACACACCCGGGGATGGATATCACGTTGGCTACTATTAATAATACAATAAATATCACTAATAATCCTAATAACGAGGTTGAAAATGGTGAATTACCTCTATCAAATAGTGCACTTACCTTCATTGCTCCCCAAAGTGGCGCATGGGTATGGGCCAAATCTCAAAATCTTAATTATACAGGATCTTGGGATTTAACGGAATATAACTCAGGATTAGAAACAACCTTTCAATCGGCTATATTCAATACTCCGCCTGGATCTACATCTTCTCAACTTCACATACGTCTACAATCTCCTTCAGATGGTAAATTACAAGTTAGAATAACTTATGATTGGAATAGATTAGAAGCACCAACTACAATTACTAATCTAACTGATAGGCCAAATGATGGCGGCGGGATATTAGAAGCATCATGGCTACCTGCTCAAGATTCCGCATGGCATGCATATCGATTGTATGTTTGGGATTCTACAGATTCTCCGGAGTGGACTCCGAATACTGAAGATTTAGATGAATTCTCAAAATATGAAAGAATTATATTTTGGTCTGATACATCTACAGTAATATCGGAAGCTAATCATGAGGGTATGGTCAAACCACTTTCTGATGATAGGCAATATAGGGCTGCAATTTCAATTGAATACCAAGATGGTTCTCTCGGCCAACCAATGACTTGGGAGGGTAATGCAACTCCAACAGATGAAATTCCAGAACCACCCGAATGGCTTTCTGTTTCGCCTTTATCAGGGGGAGTGCCAGGTGTGGTGAGCGCCGAGTGGTCCGCATGTGCAGAATTAGATACTTACCTGACTAGGATATGGGCAGTTCAACAAGAGATAACTTCGGCAATAGCTCTTACAAATTCATCTGATTTATCTTTTGCAAGTGGAAATACTACTGTATTAGAGTTAGAAGCAAATAAACCATATTGGTTTGCAATAGTTTGTGTGGATGAGGCAGGTCAATCGAAACCAAGTAATGCTACAATTTTTGGCCCAGTTGTTACTGCTGGAGGATTAAATGATGGCATTCCACCTGCTCAAATAACCGAAGTCTCAGCATATGATGTTCCGGAAGATGAGGGAGGTAGAATTGAGATAACTTGGACTTCAAACATGGAAGCAGATTGTTCCTATTATGTCATTTATATTTTACCTGCATCTGGATTCCAACCGCCTGAAAGTGTTGATGGCTGGCCAACAGCAGCATATGTTCCAGATTGCTCCAGCGATTCAATAATAATAGATTCAATAGGTGATTCAACATTAGAGAATGGACTTGTATATTGGATTGGCGTTGTTGCAGTTGATGATTGGGGAAACATGGCTACTGAACCAGTAAATGTTGTATCTACGACTCCTTATTCTGAATTAGACTCTATATCATTTTCACCACCAGATAAAATCAATGGATTGATGGCATGGGATCATCCTCAAGATGACGGTTCTTCAATCGATGTCGTATGGAATCGTTCTACAGCAAATGACTTCAGTCATTACACAATATGGGTGTCTGAATACCCTTTGAATGACTTAACTGAAATTTATCAACATTGTTTGGAAATTGAATGTAATTTAATAACAATCAATCAAAGGCAAATAGAGAATTCAATACAGTTGGAAATAACTATTGATAATGCATTATATGGGAATGATATTGATTCATTATATTCTAATAATATTCTTCCTTCAATACCACTTTATGTTGCAGTAACCGTACATGATATTTCAGGCAATGTCCACATGTCGAATTTAGATGATTATATCGCTCTAGTAACGCCAATCGATAACCGCGGAGATGTATCTCCTCCTGATCGTCTAAATGCACCAATTCTTACGGATCGTAATCCAGATTCCGGAGATGGAATGTTTGTAGAATTTTCACAAAGTTCAGATTCCGATGTATATGAGTATTGGATATACGCCGTAGCAGGAAACCCATTTACTCAGGTAAGCAACATCGATCCAGCATTAATTGTCAATCGTAATTCGCAAACCATTATTTTACTGGATTCTTTTTCCGATGGCCAATCATTAGGTCCTTCTCTTCCAATTTGGGTTGCCGTAGTGCCAGTCGATTCTTCTGGAAATGCTCAATTTACAGGCTTGTCAACATCAATGATCACACTAGTTGATGAGAGTATTTTGGACCCAGGGGCTCATTTACCCGTAGTTTCAGGTATCCAATCGTATTGGGATCTTGCAGGGACACAAGTAGAGATCAAATGGGATTTATCTACTGATGAAAAGGTAATTTCATATAGTGCGTATTATAGTTTAACGCCTTTCACCGATACAAGAGAAGCTACTTTATTAATGAAAAATATCACCCAAGGAATGATTTCATTCAATACATTCCAAAATAATGTAATTGATCAATCTACAATATATTGGGTAGCAGTAGTAGCTTCAGATGGGGAGTTTGAGAGAATAGGCATAAATCCTTCTGAAGTAACTCCTTGGATAGATTACACTCCAGAAGGGGGCGGCTTAATCAATAATGATGCAGAAATGTCATGGTTAGATCAACTCATGGAGGGAAATATGAATTCATTAATAGCCATAATTTCATCAATTTTAATATTCATTGGAGCAGTCTTAATAATTAAACCAAAAGATAAATCAGCACCCGAACCTTGGGAAATGGGAACTATTGAGGTAGAATTAGAAGACGAATTAACCCGTAAAGATGAAAATTTAGAATTAGAAATAATGACTCCAACCGATGACTTAATTATTGACGACTCAAATAAACCGGAAATAAGTCACGATGAAAACAACATTCAACCTCTAAATGCTGATATTTCATCTGAAGTGGAAAGTGAATTACTTTCCTCAGTTGAAAATATTGATATTATGGACGAATTGAATCAAATGGCTGATGGCATGGAAAATGACGAATTGAATCAAATGGCCGAAAAATTATCTAAGGAAAATATTGACACATCTTTCATAGATGACGTATTGGAAGACCAATAGGCATTGAAAGGATGAACTCTCTCCGATAACCATGACCTATGATGCTAACCCCACTTCAGAAGTGTGGACTGCAATAGCATGGGATGGGAATGACAGGTTATTAGCAGCCGATCTTCACTTTAATCGTTTAGCCCGCCATTCTAAGATTTTAGAAATAAATCTTCCTTTAAATTTACCAAAAATAGTATTTGATAAACTTAGTTTACTCAATTCTCCTGAAGAATCAATAAATAATAAATCTAAAAAACCCTTTTTAGTGAAAGTAACTGTTAATCGAGATAGCCAAGTATCAGTCACTACAACTCCTAATAAAATATGGAAAGATTCTCCATTGAATGCCATTTCAATGTCTGCACCAGACATCCCGACCCCTATTCTAGGTACTAAGCATGCTGCATGGCATCATTACATTAATGCAAGAGAACAAGCCACTAAGCATGGGGCAGACATTTCTCTATTTTTCCTAAATAATTTCTTGATAGATGGAGATAGATGTACTCCAGTCATACTTGATAACGATGGAGTTGCATACTATCCAAAGAATAGTGATGGTGCATTAGATTCAGTAACTTTGGAACAATTGAAAGTAGGAATAGAGGTATCAGGCATACCAATACGAGAGGCTAAGATAAGTCTTGAAATGATATTACGTTCATATGAAATGATAGTACTTGGAAGCGGTTTAGGAGTTTTATCTATAGGTAATATAGATGGACAAAATATTGGAAATCCAAAAGGTAAGTTATACCAAGCAGCGAAAAAAATATGGTTAAATAGACTAGAATTAGGTTGGTTAGGTTTTGAAGATATTGAGGTCTAATATATGTCAGAAATATTTCATCGAATTATTGATGCTGGAAATCAAAAAAATCCATTAATATCAATATTATTATCTAAAAGAAATGGAAAACTCCCTAAAAAAGATGAATTATTGTTGCATTCCGCCGGTCCAGTTAGCGACCTATCTGAATATTCTTTTTTACCGTCTATTGATAGTTTTAGAATTCTTTTTATTGAACCTCCCAATATTTCTCAATCCACTAAAACTTCGGTACTCGAAGGAGAAATTTCATTCAATTCCCCAAATCCATTACATGTATTGGTTCAAGAAATGAAAAATAATATATGGTCAACAACTTCGGAACATTATTCTAGTAACTTACAAGAAGCAATGAATATAGTGAAAAAATATGAAATTAAATGTGAAATAGATCGAGAATTACCAATAATTCCAGGAGGTTTCGCTGGCTTGTTGGGGTATGATATAAATAGATGGGTAATTCCTTTAAATCTTAACTATATTCCAAAAAATGGTACTTTATTAGGCGTCATTTGGAGGGCTGATGCATGGTGGGTACATGAAAGAAAAACAAATCAACTGCATTTGATTTCAATATCAGGACATAATTGGGAAAATATAGAAATGCCAGATAATTATTATGAAAATATACAATTTCCAAGTATAATGGAAGTCCATGTCCCTGATAGTGAAAGTGATTCCGAACATGCAAGAAAAATTTTGAAAATAAAAGATTCAATATCAAAGGGCAATTTCTACCAAGTAAATTATGGTCGAACATGGAAAGGAAAAATGCCAGACCATCCTTGGAATGCATTCCTTAGGATGGGAAAAAGTAATCCTTCTCCATTTGCAGCATGGCTTTATGTTCATGATTATGGATGGGCTGTCTCATCTGCAAGTCCAGAGAGATTATTAAAAACAGAAAATACAAAGGTCAAAACTCGCCCAATCAAAGGTACAAGATCCAGGGGAATAAATCAACAGTCAGATACTGAATTACGACTATCATTAACATCAAGTCAAAAAGAATTAGCTGAACATTTGATGTTAGTAGATTTAGAAAGACACGATTTGACTCCGATTTGCATTCCTGGATCTGTTCATTGGTCAAATTGGCGTATCGAAGCACTCTCAACTGTCCAACATCTTGTAAGTGGGGTCGAAGGCATCTTATCTCCCGATAAAAATGTCAGTGACGCCCTAATGTCTTTATTTCCGGGAGGGTCGATAACCGGCTGCCCAAAAGCTGTAACGATTGCAGCAATAGATGAGTTAGAACAACATCCTAGAGGGGCATGGACGGGCTCAATTGGACATATTCATTTCAAAAGTAATCGTTCTGAGTGGAATATATTAATTAGAACATTAGAGGCACATTCCGGCCCTAAAAATTGGCAAGGAACTGTACAAGCAGGAGGTGGCATAGTGTTTGGTTCCATTCCATCTGAGGAAGTAGAAGAAGCACGCTGGAAAGCAGCATCAATTTTAGAGGCAACATGGGGATTTAAAACTGGATTTACAGAAATTGATCTCCCGGAGAGGTCAGTGGAAATGCTTCCTGTTCCTGATCTAAAAGGCCTGTTAAATCAAGTCAAACCAAATAATTCTAATCATTCAGATATGAATGGACTTATTTTCAGAGATGCAGATAATTCCAAAATAGAACAAGTCCTTATTATTGATAATTTAGATTCTTTCACCGAAAATATAGCTAGCACATTATCTATCTTAGGAGTTAACGTAAGAATAGTTAAGGGAAGGCCTCAAAATCCATATTCTGATGTTAGTAAAACAATTGAACATTGGCTAGAATTATTTGAGCCGTCCCATATCATAATCGGGCCAGGTCCATCTGAGCCCAATAAATCAGAAATTACTATGGAAGTAGCAAAAATGGCCGTACAAGGTGATTTAAAAATTAAAAATAAATGTATTCCTATACTAGGCTTATGTTTGGGCCATCAAGCACTCGGTCAAGCAGTAGGTTGGGATTTGTGTAAATCTCCTTTGGGGGCAGTCCATGGTGTACCTTCAATAATCAACCATGATGGTTTAGGTATTTATTCAAATTTACCAAATCCTCTTGTATTAATGCGATATAATAGCCTCATACTATCTCCGAATAATGACACACTTATTCCAACAGCATGGGATGAAACAAACACTCTGATCATGGGCTTAAGGCATCCTATATTGCCAATATTCGGGATTCAATTTCACCCAGAATCAGTCGGTAGCCCTATTGGTGTAAACTTATTAAAAAATTTTATTACAAAAAAACCTATTACAATTTCAGAAATATATGCGGGAAATGAGATTAATGAACCGTAGCGTTGAAGGATAAAGTACGATTGGTTGGAAGTAGAATAGTATGCCGTCTTGTAGAATCTGTAAGCAAAATTACCCGCAAAGCCAATTTATATCTGGAAACGGCCCTCGATATTTGACTTGTGTTAGGTGTGCAGTTGAACAAGGGATGGTTAGTCCAGATGAAGTCCCACAACTATTTTCTGATGAATTAGTAAATGCAAGGATGTCACTTTTTTCTCGTAGATATATGCCATGGGCTCTAGTCTTAATGGGGTGGATATTATTTTTCTCATTAGGTAATAATATCGGAGTTTGGTCCAATATTTTCTTGGGAGCCATAATTATAGGAACACTCGTCACTCCTGTAATACATTTTCTCGGGACTGCTAGATTCAAAGCAAAACTTTTACGATTAACTCCATAATCTAAGAATAGGGACTTTGATATACTCAACATTACCCTCAGAGTTTAGAGGGAACGGAGGGTTCCCTATGAAAGCCCGTGAGATTGGAATGATAAAAAGGAGGAGTTAATCAAACTAAAACTAAACTTAATTTTATAATATTGTACGCAGTACAGCGATGAATATAATAATTTAAGTATAATGATTTCTCCTCTAATATATCTAATTCTCTAGAAAATCAATTTTTTTAAAGATAAACTATTGGTAGATATAGAGTAATAAACGGATTTCAAAAAATTAAAAAAAGGAAGTGAAAAAATGAAAAATAAAATGAATTATACAAAGAATGCGAGTGTGTTAATGGCACTTCTCCTAGTAACAATGGCAGGTTCAGTTGGTGTTAGCGCCGACGGTTCAGATCCTTTGGATCCATCTGATGGTGGAGCTGATTGGGATGGCGATGGACTTACTAATGCTGAGGAGCAAGATGCTGGAACAGACATGAATAACCCAGATACAGATAATGATGGAATGCCAGATGGTTGGGAAGTTAATTACGGATTAAATCCTAATTCAGCTTCTGACTCAAACGCTGACCCGGATGGGGATGGTTTGACGAATGCAGAAGAATATTCTGCTGGAACTAATCCTAATTCTGCTGATACTGATGGCGACGGAACTTCCGATGCCAATGATCCTTTCCCTAATGATCCAAACGATGGATCTGCCACAGATTCAGATGGCGATGGTATACCAGATGCATATGATCCAGACTATGAAAATGGCGATGGCAATGGCAATGGCGGTACCGAAGGTGGCGGCGAAGGAGAAGATGGTGAAGGTCAAGGTCAAGGTCAAGGTCAAGGTCAAGGTCAAGGTCAAGGTCAAGGTCAAGGTCAAGGTCAAGGTCAAGGTCAAGGTCAAGGTCAAGGTCAAGGTCAAGGGCAAGGTCAAGGTCAAGGTCAAGGTCAAGGTCAAGGACAAGGACAAGGACAAGGACAAGGACAAGGACAAGGACAAGGACAAGGCCAGGATGAAGGATCACAATCTGATCAAGATGGTCAACAAGGTCAAGATGGCGAACAAGGAGAAAGCGGCCAACAACAAGATAATGGCCAAGGCCAACAACAAAATGGTGGCGAACAAAGCGGTCAACAAGGTGAGCAAGAAAGTCAAGATCAAAACGGAAATAATCAAAATGGTCAAAATCAACAACAACAAGGTCAAACACAAGGAAATGAGCAAGGCCAACAAGGAGCTCAATCCGATCAACAACAGAGTCAACAACTCGATAACCAAGACCAGAATGGAGAAAATGACAATGATGGAGATGGGATACCTGATGATTTAGATTGGGATGATGATAATGATGGAATTCCAGACAATATAGATTCTTATCCTGAAGATCATGATAATGATGGCATAGATGATGCAGAAGATGATGATGATGATGGCGATGGCATAGATGACAGAGAAGAAGTCAATGATGGTGATCAAGATACAGATATTTATGATCATGATAATGATGGTGTTTCAGACAACGTCGATATCGACATTGATAACGACGGAATTGATAACTGGGCAGATTTATTAGATTGTGATGGTGATGGTACTGAAGAGCAATTATTAGATATTGATGGCGATGGAATCATTGACAACGATGCAACCAGAGATCATGATAATGACTGTTCTAATGATGCAGTAGATAATGATGATGACAATGATAATATTCTAGACGTCGATGAAATAGGTGGTGCATTTGGTGACTATCGATATGATCACGACAACGATGGATTAACCGATCGTACAGATACTGATGACGATAATGATGGTCTTTCTGACTGGTATGAACAGAATGATGGTTGGGATTTAACTGGACAATTTGATCATGATAATGATGGCTTACCAGACAATGAAGATCTTGACGATGATGGAGATGGAATTCCAGATTCTGATGAAAATGACTTTGATGTTATTTGAAATTAAAAATATTCTAGTTAAATAGAATTAGTCTACACTAGTAGAAACGCAAGCCCCTCCGTGGTCATAGATCACGGAGAGGGCCCTTTTTAAAAATCAAAAATTGATGCTTGCTCTGGATCTCTTAATCTACCAGCCGACTTCAATCTATCCAAGGCTCTCTTCAATCTAGCATCACTAAAACCTCTTTCTTCTTGTAGGAAATTCCTCAATTTTCCTTCATCAGCCATACTACTAGAAGGCAGAGATTTAGAATTAATTGGATGATTATGGAATATATCTCTAATTTTTCCTATATCATCAGGTACCTCATGATTCTTTTCTCTACAGACCTCTTCCAAAGTTCCATATTTTTTAATAAGCTTCAATCCTGTTTTAGGGCCGATACCTTTTATTCCTGGGTGAAAATCTGTTCCAATCATGATTCCTAAATCTACAAGTTGTGATTGAGTAATTTGATTTTCTATCAATAATTCTTTGAGAATTATTCTTTCAGCAGAAACGGGTTTACCAAATCTTTTAGTTCCATGCGAAATCAAATTCCTAATCATAATGGGGGATCCATATAACAAAACATCCCAATCTTGACTAGCTACTGCAACGACTTCACCATTACGGCAATGGACGGATGCTGCACCTTCTGCTTCCATGGGGGCTTCTACCCAAGCGACTCCCATATAATCAAACATTTCTTTAGTTTCTGCTACCATTTCTCTAGTATAAGATACAATTTGAGATCCAAGTTTTTGAGCAGTATTCCAATCCTCAGATTCTATAGCGACCTCCCATCTTTTCTTTGCATCATCTTTTCTTGCTTTCCTATCTTTTAAAGTACCCATTTTTAATTCATGAGGTTTACCATCAAAGATAAAAATTGGATCTATTCCATTTTCTATCATCACTGTTGCTCTATCTAGAAAACCCATTAAATGTGATATTGGTCTTCCTTTAGAATCTCTCAAAGGACCTCCGTCTTGCCCTTCGCCTCTTGCTCTAATTGATGTAATAAATTGATATGCAACTAAAAAAGTATCTATTGCAACCTTTTCTCCAGATAAATCACGTAAATTTATTGATTCAGGATTCGATAAATCTCGTAGATTACAACCCATTAGCTCCCCCCTGTCTCAATTATAGTTATGGGCACATGTATAGGCATTTAGGGTTGAAGTCCATCCGACGCTATGGGTCGGGCCAGTATATGCAACAAACTATCTTAATAGGAAATGGTTGGAATCCATATTTATTTAGAGAAGAAATAAGGTCATTAGTTGGTTATGATCAAATCATACATCCTAGAATTTTATCAATAACTTCAGATAATTCCTTACAAAATCTTTCTAAATCAGCATTATTAGATGATAATCTTAAAAATGCTGAAATATTATATAATGTCCCTTCTAACTTTACAGAAGAAAAATTATCAGAGATTATCATGAAATGGGCAATAAAAAATTTACCCACTGGAAGCTTTGCCATCCGCTCTAGAAAAATAGGAGAGAGAATATCATTATTATCTAGAAAGAAAATAGAAAAAGAAGTAGGTGCCTCACTTATGTCCCAACAGAATATCGTTAATTTAGAAAACCCAGAATACGAAGTTGTTGTTGTTTTGGCAGGTTTAGAAGACATTTCCTCAAGGGAAATAGAGTTTGATAAATTAACACCAGTTATTGTTTGGGGGCTCCGTACACCAATTGATAATAATAGGCAATTTGAATCTAGATCACCAATAGACAGACCCTTTTTCAAACCAGTCTCTCTGGAACCAAGATTGGCGCGTTTAATGATATCCTTATCTCATAAGCCTGATTATTCTCCTTCAATAATCATTGATCCATTCTGTGGGACAGGGGGGATAGCAATCGAAGCCTCACTCCAAGGAATTCAGGTTTTGGCTAGTGATTTAGATACAGAAATGACCGAGGGAACTATTAGGAATTTAGAATGGTCAAAAGGAGATGGGAAATTTATAGTCAAGCATTGCGGGGTTGAGGATATATCTTCAATATGGGGTAAAAATATTCAAACCTCATTTGTTTTTGACCCACCATATGGTAGGAATGCATGGAAATCTAACGATGGACTAGATCTATTCCTAGAAGCATTAAAATCTGCAAATTATATTAACCCAAATGGTACAATTTGCACTATGTTGCCAACAGTTCCGGAGTTTATAAACGATCATAGTTCTGAAAAATACTTGGTAATGGGTAAAAAATGGCATGATTTAGAGTTATTAATCGTCAATACCGGTTGGTCTGTAGTTTTTAAATATCCAATAAAAGTTCATAGAAGCCTGGCTCGTTTAATTTTGGTATGCCATCCGTTGCATTGAAGGTGTGTCGCCTTAGCAACTAGTCCATGGGCTGTTAGGGTAGTCTGGATATCCTTCCGGATTTCGGATCCGGAGACGTGGGTTCGAATCCTGCACGGCCCGCCATATTCACGCTAATTTGCCTAAGCTTACTGCCTCTTCTCTTGAAGCATGTCTCGCCATCGGAGTCAAAGTGGACGAAGCCATTCGCATCGTCATCGTAGACAGAGGAGTTCCCATCGCCAATAGACCTCATCAAAGAGCACAGGTCAACTTGCAAT
>Ga0302117_10000875_pt1 | contig 14012 bp, 12 predicted proteins | sample AG5_322_MG_FD_203112 | JGI IMG/M metagenome (GOLD analysis project Ga0302117, IMG submission 203112) | Marine microbial communities from Western Arctic Ocean, Canada - AG5_32.2 | ecosystem: Environmental > Aquatic > Marine > Oceanic | place: Canada: Western Arctic Ocean | collected 2017-10-01 | reverse complement strand
AAAAAAGCACCTAAAAAGAAGTGACTATACGCAAAACCCGCTCGACCTTCGCCAGCCAATAATATCATTCTCAATCGATCACCCAAACAATATGTTGAATCTCATGAAAAACATCCTCTGCATCGCCTTCACGGGCGCCTTGCTCGCCGCCCCCGCCCTAACCCACGCCAAGAACGACAAGAAACCAGGGTCCTCGCTCGAAGGTTACCGCTTCGAGTTTCCCTGCAAAGGAAAGATGCCGGACAAGCCAAAGAAAGGGGCTGGTTGCCAGTCCGCCTTGGTCAAGGGAGATCCCTTCAAAACCGACAACTTCAAGAAAGTCGTCAACTTCGGTGGTGAAGCGGGCAAAACTTACAAGGTTACGCTGCGCTTTCGCGGAGTGGTGGAGCCGATGATGTACAAGAACGGCAAAATGGATGGCGATTACTTTTATATTGGCGGGGAACCCAACAACGGCACCTACAACATATACAAAATTGATATAGCGTCACCCAAGTCGCGCTATTTCCTGAATCGTCAAGACCTTGTCGGGCACCGCATATTCACCATCGACTACACCAAGACGATCGAGATCGAGGGAGGTTCTGAAATCACTCTCAGTGGAGATGGACAAAACGGTAAACTGATCTCCAATTTCGCCCAGCACGTCGTGCCCGAAGTAGCCCCCGCGCCGAAGCCCTACCACGGCCAGTTCATCCAGATCGACGTCGTTAAGGTGGAAGAAGCGAAATAAGCGAGAAGCCCAGTTCATTCAGCGGTTCCATCCAATGATGACGTCGCCTTTTCGAGTGCTTGGGCTTGCCGTGAACCTCTGGTCTTCTATGATAGAACCATGAATATATTTCTGAAATTCTCAGTTCTTGCATCTTTTCTCATTTTCAGCGGATGCGGTGACGGACATGACCATGAACATAAAGGGCACGATCATAAAGGGCATGATCATGGCGGGCACGCCCACGAAGCTCCCCATGGAGGAGCATTAGTTCTATTGGGAGAACATGGAACTGGTTTTCATCTCGAAGTCATTCTTGGCAAAGAAGGCATCCTCGACCTGTACGTCCTCGATGGCGAAGTAGAAAATTTCGTGAGAGTATCTCAAGAGGAATTGAGTATGCAAGTGACGGCCAAGGATTCAAAAAGCCAAAGCATCTTAATGACTGCCGTGGAAGACGCTGCCACGGGTGAATCCATAGGCAACACTTCACATTTTCGAGCGCAGACTGAAATGAAAGGCGTCGAAAGCTTCGATGCAATCCTGTCATCGGTAAAAATAAAAGGTACGGTTTTCGAAAAAGTTTCTTTTAGCTACCCCCAAGGAAACGAATGAGCCCTCACAAAATTCACTAGGAAGTAACTCCTTTCAATCGAATCATTTATGACCATACAAGCAAAGCGAGACCGGCTTGTGGAAGAACTGATGCCGTTCGAGGACCACTTCGAACGTTTTGCTTATGTCGTCGATCGGGCCAAATCTCATCCGCCTCTCTCCGACGAATACCAAATTGATACGTTTTTGATCAAGGGATGCATATCCCAGCTTTGGGTTTTTCCTCGGTTTGAAGATGGGAAATGCTATTTTCAAGCCGACTCAGACGCAGCCATCACAAAAGGAACCGCTACCATGCTTTGTGAACTGTATAGCAACGAGTCACCGAAAGACATCATCAACCTCGAACCCGACTTTCTGGCCGATGTCGGCATAACACAGCACCTCTCGCCCAACAGGCGAAACGGTCTGACCAGTGTTCGCCAAAAGATAAAAGCGTATGCCGAACTTTGCCTTCAAAGCAATAGACTGTAGGTAAAACCAAGGCATTGCAGTCTATCCTATACAACCCTAAGACTTCTCAAATGAAAATTTTGCTATTTGCTCTACCTTTCTTTTTTGCCGGCTCTCTATTTGCAGAGAAGAAGGACCTTCACTCCGCACTCAAACCCGTACCGCGTCAGGGTGGTTGGATGAAAAGGCACGAGTCTTTTAACAAACGAGTGGCCGAGGGGAAGGTAGATCTAGTACTAATCGGAGACTCGATTACCCAAGGCTGGGAAGGCCGTGGGAAAAAAGTCTGGGAAAAGCACTATGGAAAACGCAACGCGGTAAACCTAGGCATTGGCGGCGATCGAACTCAGCATGTCATCTGGCGTTTAGACAATGGCAACTTGAAAGGAATTGCTCCAAAGGCAGCAGTGGTGATGATCGGCACCAACAACGCGGGAAGCAATAAGCCCGAGGAAATCGCGGACGGAGTCGCCGCCATCACCAAACAACTGCAAACGAAACTGCCCAAGGCACAGGTATTACTCCTAGCCATTTTCCCACGGGGCGCCAACAAGGACGATGGTCGACGCAAGGTAAACGAGAAGGCCAATGCCATTTTCAAGAAACTGGCAGACGGGAAACAAGTTCACTATCTCGACATCGGACCAAAGTTTCTCGAAACGGACGGGACGCTTTCTCGAGAAATCATGCCCGACCTGCTTCACCTGAGTGAAAAGGGATATACTATCTGGGCGGAATCGATTGAAGAGAAGGTTGTGAGCATGATGGCCGAATGAAAGCGACTTTCTTTTCGACGCCCATTCTCCTCCTGAGCCTCACCGTATTCGGACAGGAAATGAAATCACCTCCGCCCTCTATTAATTGGGCGGTACAGGATATAGTGGTCATCGGAGAAATTAAAAAAATACGGAGTAAACCAATTGTTGGAGTGAAACCGACAATCTTTAGTTACAACTTGGAGGTAAAAGTCGAGGAACTCTTAAAAGGAGAACTGACCAAGAACAAAGTTCGGCAAGCTCCACGAAACCCAAATCCCTTGAATATTGTCATCGCGCCAAAGGCAATTGAGGAAAAGGGAGGGAAAGACGCAGGCAAACTCATTCAGATTCGATACAGTTTAAGGCAAAAGCAAGAGCCCGTGTTCCCGGAAGATCTAAATCAGACGAGGAGTTTCGTCGCATTAGCGAAAGAGGGAACTGCTTTCCGGTTTCTGGGATGGGAACCGATCAGTGATGCTAGAGAAAAAGAAGTCAGGTTCGAATGTACCTTGCCTTATGGATGGATGTCTCGCGAAGGAGAAATTCTTTCGCCATGGGCAGAATTGCAATGCAAATGGCCTAAGAAGGTCGTGCCTAAAAAAGGTTCCTTCTCTTGTAGCAAGACTGGTCGACCGTCGTTTGATTGGAACGAAAAAGCAACTATGTCGGTTGCCAAGGTACCTTCGGTTTTCGTGACTAATCTCAATAGGGATGGGGATGGAGAAATACGCCTAACTGTTTCAAACTTCACCAACGAACCTTTAACAATTCCCGCACTTCGAAGGACGGATAAACGGATCCTCTGGAAGGAAAGCCTCGTTGTGATTATAAAAGGAAAGGCTTTCAGGTTGCCTGGATCGAAGGGAATTTCCTATCCGACGGAAGCCACGGAACTAAAACCCAATGAAGAAATTTCATTCGTGGTTAACCCATTGGCAATTCGAGATGCAAGTTGGCCGTTGTCATTGTCGCCCATGGCCCAAAGAATCTACTTCCAATTTTGCTTGGGCCATCACTCACAGAAAGTCCCCTTTTACTATTACAGGGCGCATCACGACGAAATTCGCCGAAAATTACTTGCCGGTCAACCTTTGAGACCTTTGTTTCTGGGGGATTGAGCCGAAAAATCCCGACCGCCGAAATCGGGTGGAACCATTAGTGGTTTTCAAAGGAGTCCAGTTTACGCTATCAATTGTATTTGGTAATGAACTTTCGTTCCTTGACCGGCCCCCATGCGGCAATCTTGGAAACTCAGCCTTTGGGGATTTCGTTAAGGGTGTAATAGGCTACGTCATGAAGGAGGGTTTGCTCCGAGCCTTTTAGACGAATGCCGGCCATCTTCAATTCGTGGACATTACCCTTGACGAGGCCCTCTATCTGAATCCGTACGCTTTTACCGTCTTTGCCGGGCACTGCCTTTTTGATTAAAGGTGTGGTCTTGTCGACCACAGGACTTCCGTAACCACTCTTGTAGATATAAGTATAAGCTTCCATTGTGTAAGAAGAAGTATTCGCAAGAGAGACAGGGTCTGCCGCGTGGGTGAAGGTCAGTTCAAATCCATCTGGTTTGGCCCGCATTTCATGTACTTCGAAAGGAACTTTTCCAGTCCAATTCACGCGCTGAAAAGAAAAGGGATTCTTGCCATGCGAACCCCATCCACGATTAGTCCCACCAGTAAACATACTGCCGTCAGCAGCAAATCTGGCGACAATATTGCCCGAACCAAATCCCTTAAGGAAGGGAAAAGCAGCTCCTTGATAGAAGCCATTAACCTTTTCAAGAAACACACGGTGTACCTTCGAGTGGGTCTGTTCGGAAACGAAGAGTTGGTTGGAGAAGGGACCGAACTTGCCACCCGTTTCATCACATTCGATACCGGCGGGGGAATTACCCATCTTTCCGTGGGGAAGAATTATGGGAGGAGGTACAAGATCAGGCACTTTCGAGCGTTCGATCTCAATCCGGCTTCCGTTCTTTGGTTCGGGTGGCTTGGGTCCTAGAACATCGGTAAGGGCAAAGTACTTGTTGCCGGTCGGATTACCTTGAAATCCTCCGGGGCGAAGATGCTTGAGAGAACTGGAGCCGTTCCAGAGACCTTGGTTATCACAATAGAATACATCCCCCAAGTGATTGAAGCCTATACCACCTGGAGAACGGATGCCATATCCCGTTGGAATCGTCTTGCCGTCAGGGGTCACCCGCATGCACCAACCGCGAAACGGGCTCTTGTCATCGGCGCCTCCGGAACCGGTCAGGCAAAGAACCACCCAGATGTCGCCGTTCTTGTCGTGACGCGTGCCAAAAGCGTATTCGTGATAGTCGCCATTAATGCCCCACCCGTCTCCAAGGGTTTCGAATACGTCGGCTCGGCCATCGCCGTCACTGTCCTTGATCCTAGACACTTCGGGCCGTTGCGTAAGATAAAGCCAATCGTCCTTCCAAGCTATGCCGAGCACTTCGTGCAGACCTCGGGCGAAAAGGCTCCATTTGGGGTTGGGGTCTTCACCGAAAACATCCTCTCCGACGAAGATGTCACCTCGGCGTGAAGCGATGGCCACCTTATTGCCGGGCAATACGTCAATGCCGCTTACTTCGATCACCTCCCCCTCAGGCAACGGAATTGTGGTAATGGGATAATAGTCCGATTCCACTGGCTGAGAGAAAGAAACAGAGACGAAAAGCATCGAGGCTAGAGCAACCGAAAACACAGGTAAATTCTTCATGGTAATCACTTTTGTTTAAAATTAAAAGTTGGAGCCAATCAGTTGGCCCAAGCGTAGGTGACTTCGAATTCTGCGGTTCCCCCCTTGAAGATAACGGGAACTCGGAGATCGCCGGACTGAACAGAGGGGTTCGCTCCCTTAACAGTTACTGTAAGTTCGCTGCTTTGAAAAGTGTCACCCTTTTTCTCAAAACCACCTTGTGCGATGCGGAAGTAGAGATTGGCCGGTGCGTCCTTGGCTTTAAGTTTGATGACGCGCTTGATTTGCCCGAACTCACCTTCAGCGGCAGAAACGGGCAGAGGGGTATCTTCAATGGCAACTCCTCCGCGTTCGTACTTGAAGGTCGGACGCTGACTCTTGTCTAGGACGTATCCGCGAAAGCGAAAATCCTTTGTTCGATATTCGGCTTGTGGCCAAGAAGAGTCAGAGCTTTCCAAAGTAGCGAAGGCAACCCCCTCCGGAAACTTGATAACTGCCTCTCCCGCAGGAGGTTGATAACCTTGCCCACGACCCTTCCAGTGTCGAGCTCCGTCGATAAAGTCACCTTGCCAGATCATGGCTAGGCGTAAGTTGTTAGCATCAAAAGCAAGGTTCACGCCTTCATGGTAGCCCACTCCGATGGCTCTGGGACCTGCGCCATTTATAAAATTACGGTACACGGAGGCTTCGCCTTCGAGAGGTTCGATAAGCAGTCCGATTGCTCCACCGCCTCCACCACCTCCGGGGGATCTCTTGGAAAGCGGTTGGTTCTTGATGCCGGGACCAGACCAAGCCACGGCCAACTCCTCTCCCCCGCTCTTCTCAAAGAAACGCACCTCAATGGATCTCTTACCTTTCTTGAGAGTAACGGAACCGGAACGACTCTGAACACCATGAACACCATCGTTGTCCACGACGAGTTTGCCATCAATAAGCAACTGTGAACCGTCATCCGAAGAAGTTACAAATGTGTACTTCCCGTCCTTCGGGCATTCGATTTCACCAGTAAAGACAAAACCAAAATCATCCCCCTTGTCACGGGGCGAAATATCAAAGAGACCACTGGCAAGAACACCTGTTTTCTTAGGTTCCATTTTTGAGAAATCGGGCATCTTGCCCCATCCGCCATGGTACAGTTTGTAGGTCAGGTTGGTGATGGGGTTGGCTAACCGAGAGACACCCATAACCCCGTTCATCAACTGAAAATGACCTGGAAAAGTACAGATGTAGGGATAATCGCCCTCCTTCTTCGGAGCCTTGAAATAGAGAGTCGTTTCCTTTTTGGGCTGTACCATGCCCGAACTAACGAGGATGCGAGGATGCCCCTTGGGCTCCCAGTTCTGCTCAACTCCCTTGTCGCCTAGTTTCAAGACGGCATCCACGACCTCCTGGCCCCTATCGCCGCCTTTCTTTTTGCCCGGGGTACAAATGATTAGGTTGTGAGGAAGTGCGTCCAGGTTCTTGAAAACAAGCTTAATCTTGGCGTTCGGCTTAACGCTAAAACTGCGAACGTCGTATTTCATTTGAGCTTCCATAGTGCTTATGACGATCTCTTGATCGATCTTTTCAAAACCCTTGGGAGGCTTCTGGGCGTTAACTTGCAACCCAACTACTGCAAGTAGGGTGGAGGAACAGAGGAGTGATGATAGGTTCATAGAGAAAAGAACTCATACCGAAGGGAATTGATTAAACATGCAATAGAGAACACAGAGGTTTTTTATAAAAACCGTGGTGGGCGTTAAGTCTATTCCCATCACGACCAATAGAAGCTTTCCGGTAAATAAGGCTCGCAGAAAAGGAACATTCTTTACATTTCAAGTGATATGAAAACCAAAAGTATTTCGACATTCCTCATCCTTGCTTCGGTTGCACTCCATCTAGTGGCGTCATCCGCCGAAAAGCGTCCGAATATCTTATTCGTGTTTAGCGACGACCATGCACCTCACGCGATAGGCGCTTACGAAGGTTGGCTAAAATCCGTCAACCCCACCCCTAACATAGATAAACTCGCCGCTCAAGGAATGCTCTTCGAAAACAGTTTCTGCACGAATTCGATCTGCGGCCCTAGTCGCGCCGTCATCCAAACCGGCAAGCACAGTCACAAGAACGGATTCATGAACAACGGGAACACCTTCGACTGGAATCAGCAAACTTTTCCTAAACTCCTTCAGAAAGCGGGCTACCAGACAGCCATTTACGGCAAAAGCCACCTCCGCGGTAATCCCAAAGGCTTTGACGACTGGGCGGTCCTGCCGGGCCAAGGCCTTTACTACAACCCCGATATGATTTTTCCAGACGGCAAACGACGCATCGACGGTTATTGCACCGACGTCGTCACCGATCTGGCCGTCGATTGGCTCAAGAGCAAGCGCAAGGGCGAAAAGCCCTTTATGCTGATGGTTCAGCACAAGGCACCTCACCGGAACTGGATGCCTGCTACACGGCATCTTGCACTTTACGACGACATAAAAATCCCGGAACCCCCTACCCTTTTCGACACATGGGAAGACAACGCCCCGCCAGCACGCCATCAAGAACTGGAAGTCGATCGACACATGGACCTCAATTACGACCTTTTCGTCGACCTCACACCCGACTACGCCCAGCCCGCCTCGCAAAAGCGGCAGGACCGTTCGGCATGGTTCAACATGAAGCGCATGAACCCCGATCAATTAAAGCTGTGGCGAAATGCATATGGCCCGAAAGACGCCGCCTTCCACAAAGCGAAACTTAAAGGTAAGGATCTTGTACGCTGGAAATTTCAACGATATGCAAAAAACTACCTTCGATGCGTAAAAGGCGTAGACGAAAGCCTCGGTCGCCTTCAGAAAACGCTTGAGGAACTGAAGTTGGACGACAACACCGTGGTCATCTACTGCTCGGACCAAGGTTTCTACATCGGAGACCACGGTTGGTACGACAAAAGATGGATGTATGATGAATCCCTCAAGATGCCCTTCGTCGTAAAGTGGCCAGGCGTTACAAAAGCAGGTTCACGCGACAAGCACCTTGTCCAGAACCTCGATTACGCAGAAACATTCCTGGAAATGGCGAAGGCTCCCATCCCCAATGACATGCAGGGCAAGTCGCTTGTCCCGCTTCTTAAGGGAGAATCGCCCAAAGACTGGCGCAAGGGCATATATTATCATTACTATGAGTACCCCAGCGTTCATATGGTACCCAGACATTACGGCATCCGAACTTCTCGCTACAAGCTCATGAAATTCTACCAATTCGACGAGTGGGAGTTCTACGACCTAAATAAAGATCCCGATGAACTGACAAATCTTTACGGCGACGCAACCCAAGCAAAAAAAATAAAGAGAACCAAGGCCCAACTCGAAAAACTCCGAAAGCACTACGCCGACGATTCAGATGTAAAAGTCATGTCCAAGGAATGGCAAGAAAAGGTCCGTCCGCCGAAAGGTTGAATTACCCTGCAACAAATTTTCATTTTTGGGGCCGCAGAGCAAATTTGGCTTTCAATCCATTCGGCCAATATATATGGAGACACGAATTTGTTCCTAATATAGTTTTTTTTGGAAAGCCCATTTAGAATTAAACCTTAAAACCTCAGAGTAAACATGACAAACGAAAGCAAGTGCCCGGTTTTGGGCGGATCTCACAGACATAACGCGGTTGGCGCCACAGCAAACCAGCACTGGTGGCCAAATCAGTTGAATCTCAAACTGCTTCACCAAAACTCATCTCTATGCGATCCGATGGGGAAGAATTTCAACTACGCAAAAGAGTTCAAGAATCTTGATCTAAATGCCTTGAAGGCGGATTTAGATTCTTTGATGACAGCTTCGCAAGACTGGTGGCCAGCCGACTATGGTCACTACGGACCTTTCTTTATTCGGATGGCATGGCACAGTGCAGGCACATATCGTATTGGCGATGGCCGTGGCGGAGCAGCCTCAGGTACACTACGCTTTGCACCCTTGAATAGTTGGCCCGACAACGGGAATCTCGATAAGGCGAGACGACTGCTCTGGCCAATTAAGCAAAAATACGGGTCTAAACTATCTTGGGCGGACCTGATGGTCTTTACGGGTAACGTCGCTTTAGAATCAATGGGGTTCAACACTTATGGTTTCGCTGGAGGACGAGAGGACGTATGGGAACCAGAAGAAGACATTTACTGGGGGCCCGAGACCGAGTGGCTCGGAGACGAACGCTACAGCGGCGACAGAGAACTCGATGAGCCTCTAGGTGCCGTGCAAATGGGCCTGATATACGTAAACCCACAAGGACCCAACGGAAACCCCGACCCACTCGCTTCGGCACGAGACATTAGGGAAACTTTTGGCCGCATGGCCATGAACGACGAGGAGACAGTTGCCCTAATCGCAGGCGGACATACGTTCGGAAAGGCTCATGGAGCTGCCGATCCTGATCAATATGTTGGCCCCGAACCTGAGGGTGCCACAATCGAGGAGCAAGGCCTCGGTTGGAAAAATACATATGGCAGCGGAAAAGCAGGCGATACGATCACTAGTGGATTAGAGGGTGCATGGACCACCGAACCAGCTAAATGGGACAACAATTATTTCGACAACCTGTTTGGCTACGAGTGGGAACTCGGGCAAAGTCCTGCCGGTGCGGCACAATGGTCACCTAAAGAAACTTCGGCAAAGGATACAGTTCCAGATGCTCACGACCCATCGAAGAAGCACGCTCCCATGATGTTCACTACGGACCTCGCCCTAAAGGAAGATCCGATCTATGGACCTATATCGAAGCGCTTTCACGAGAACCCGGAGGAATTCGCAGACGCCTTTGCAAAAGCATGGTACAAGTTGACCCATCGCGACATGGGACCAATCTCAAGATGCCTCGGTCCCTTAGTTCCCAAGGAAGCTCAACTATGGCAAGACCCGCTCCCCGAAATCTCTCATGAACTTATCGAGGATCAAGATTTCGCTGAGATCAAGGACAAGATTCTTTCATCCGGTCTATCTGTTTCGCAATTAGTAACTACCGCATGGGCGTCGGCAGCAACGTTTCGCGGCACAGACAAGCGTGGCGGAGCCAACGGAGCACGTATTCGTCTCGCGCCACAGAAAGACTGGGAAGTAAACCAACCGGCCGAACTGGGCCAAGTCCTTAAAACTCTGGAGGAAGTTCAAAAGGGGTTCAACGACTCACAGTCCAACGCCAAGAAGGTATCGCTCGCAGACATAATCGTTCTGGGAGGATGTGCGGCCATAGAGGATGCTGCTAAAAAAGCCGGGCACAACGTACAAGTTCCCTTCTCCCCGGGTCGAACGGACGCATCTCAAGAGCAAACCGACATTGATTCATTTGCAGTGCTCGAACCGAAAGTAGACGGGTTTCGCAACCATCACGGCAAGGAACACTCGAGATCCGCGGAGGAGCTGTTGGTGGATCGGGCGCATATGCTTACGCTAACCGCTCCTGAGTTGACGGTCCTCGTCGGTGGCTTACGCGTCTTGAATGCAAATGTAGGACAGTCCGAACTTGGCGTCTTCACCAACCGACCCGAAACATTGACGAACGATTTCTTCGTAAACTTGCTTGCGATGAATACGGAGTGGAAGAAGTCCCCCAGATGCGAGCATTTTTTCGAGGGACGAGATCAGGGAACGGGCGAGATCAAATGGACCGGCAGTGCCGTCGATCTAGTATTTGGGTCGAACTCTCAACTCCGAGCTATCGCCGAGGTCTATGCATGCGACGATTCGCAGCAGGCTTTTGTGAATGACTTTGTAGCCGCTTGGGGCAAGGTGATGAATCTTGATCGCTTTGACCTTGATGGATCATAGGATTCTCAAAATCCCCCATTGTCTAGTGATTTCAATAAGTTCTAGGCTGCATTGAAATTATGAATGTAGGCCTACTGGTTCGATGGGTTCCTGAATCCCAGCCTTCAAAAAGTTTGTAAACGCAATGTTGCCGGGTATCAAACAATTCGACCTGACGGGCAAAGTTGCCCTAATTACGGGTGGTTCCAAAGGCTTGGGCCAAGCCATGGCCGCAGGACTCGCGTCAGCAGGGGCCGACCTCTTTTTAGTCAGCCGCAACCTCGAGGAGGTTAGCTCGAGTGCTGAAGAGATAGCCGCGGATCATAAGGTCAAGGCCATCGGTTTCCAAGCAGACGTAACGAAGGAAGACGAAGTCGAGGGAATGGTCGCCAAGGCTCTCGAACAATTCGGTCGCATCGACGTACTGGTAAGCAATGCCGGCGTAAACGTACGGGGTCCCATCGACGAACTGTCCTTCGAAGACTTCAAGCATGTGCAGGACGTTAACGTAAATGGCGTCTGGTTGTGCTCGCGGGCCGTGCTTCCCCACATGAAGGAAAAAGGAAGTGGGCGAATCATAAACCTATGCAGCACTCTCGGTCTAGTCGGGCTAGCCAACCGCACTCCCTACACCAGCAGCAAAGGAGCAGTAGCTCAAATGACCAGAGCCCTCGCCCTCGAAGTAGCCAAGCAAGGCATCACCGTGAACGCCATCTGCCCGGGACCTTTCCTTACTCCCATGAACGAGCCGATTGCGGATACCGAGGAAGGAAAGAAATTCATCGTGGGCGCCACGGCCTTGGAACGATGGGGAGAAATGCGCGAAATTCAAGGGGTCGCGATATTTCTGGCTTCGGCTGCCTCCAGTTACGTCACGGGAAGCATGCTGGTAGTCGACGGAGGTTGGACGGCGCATTAGAATTATATCGAGATCGAGGCTACCACGACCGAGACGACGCCACAGTGATCAAAAAACTCATAGCGGAGTTTCTGGGTACTTTTGTACTCGTGGCAGCAGGAACCGGAGCAGTGGCCATGGATGCATCGGTTCTCGTGATCTCTCTTGCCTTCGGATTTGCCGTATGGAGCATGATTCTAGTCTTCGGAAAGTGGTCCGGAGCTCATCTCAACCCTGCGGTCTCAATCATTTTCACTCTTCACGGTAAATTGGAAAAGCAAGCCCTGCTGCCTTACCTTCTAGTCCAATTCATAGGAGCGACCGCGGGAGCTCTTCTGGTCTATGTCCTTAACGGAAAAGTCGCCGCCGGCCTAACCCTTCCAAGCGAACATGTCTCCCCGAACGGGGCTTTTGGCATCGAGGTGGGCATTACCTTCGTGCTTATGTTCACAATCCTACGAGCTCCATGTCTAGTAGGAGACTCGATCCATCGAATCGCACTCTTGGTGGGAGCGACGGTAGGGATGAACGCCTACCTATTCGGACCGATGACGGGGGCGTCGATGAATCCTGCGCGCACATTTGGGCCTGCACTTGTAGCGGGCAACATGGACTACCTTTGGCTTTACCTATTCGCCACCATATTGGGAGCCGCAGTGGCCTTGGCCATACACAAGGCGATACCGCCAAAGCAGGCCGGTTGCTGTTAAGCTAGGCTCACTTCCTTGCCACCGTCTTCGGCGGATTCCACACAGGCCATCATCACTCGTTGAGTCTGCAATGTAATATCAGGCCAATGAGAATCGGGAGTTCCTCCAAGGGCAAGATCGGAGAAGTTACGGAAAAGCTTGGTCTCTTGTGAGGTGGGGTGACTGTCGCTATACTCGTCGACCGCCACTCGGCTTTCATGTCGCTCCATGTTGAAGTCGCATACGGTTTGATCGAAGACAGGCTTTGATACGGTAAAGGCAATGTCGTTGCCATAATAAGGCAGAACGAAATCATCGACCCGGATGCTTCCCTTGGTTCCGCTGACATGGGCCCATTGCTGATGTTCCGTGAGGAACGAACAGTAAAAACTGGCGGAGACGTCGTCGTCAAAAAGCATTTCACCGGAGAACTCCGTCGGTACTTGGCGAGGACTGTCCGAACGGCCCGAGGCGTTCAGTAATCTCCCCGTCACCGTGTGGGGCATTTGATAGTTCATCACCCAAAGATTGAACCGGATGTTGTACCAACCAAGATCGCCCAAGCAACCCAAGGGCTCAAGATCGCTATGCATCCGAATGTTGCCCGTCAAGAAATCTTCAGGCGCCCAAAAACTGAACTGGGTGGCGATACGCCGAAGCTTTCCAATGGTCTCGCCATCGTCGAGGCTCTCCCGAATCTCACCTAAACGATCACTGTGCATGAACATTACGCCGTCCATGAACTGAACACCCGCCTTATCGCAAGCCGCGATGATTTCCTCCACTTCCGCAGCGTCCACGCCGCAAGGTTTCTCGCACATCAAGTGCTTGCCGGCTTCTGCCGCCTTGATCGCCCATTCCTTGCGTGGTCCGGTAGGCAATGGGACGTAGACGGCATCGATATCCTCGCTCGCAAGCATTTCCTCATAGCTTCCGATTGCCCGAGGAGCAGGATCAAAGGAAACGTGGGCCTGACATTCATCGATGTAAGCTTGAGCTCTCGCTTCGTCTCGGCTCGCCACTCCGACGAGGCGTGCGTTCCCTGCGTTCTTGATTGACTGCCAGTTCTTCTTGGCGATTCCCGCAGTTCCGAGAATGCCCCAACGACAAATATTTTCGCTCATGGTGTAAAAAGTAATTTGGTGTGGGATAAAACTGCACGAATGTCGCAAAAGGAGACCGGCGTCTAGCCAGAATATTTCAGCTTTTTAGAAGTTTGCCATCCGAAATGGACTTCAGGGTCTTATCATCCAACCACTCTTTCAATGCCCAGCGAAAGGTGATTACCCGATAATGATCGGCATCCTCGCCGAGTCTTGCATCGAAATCGGAATAAGCTGCCGTGAGAAGAGTCCCTTCATCGTCCAGCATTACGGTAGAGGGGTAACCGCAGTCAGTGGCCTCGTCGCCGAACTG
>Ga0302117_10000871_pt1 | contig 14028 bp, 14 predicted proteins | sample AG5_322_MG_FD_203112 | JGI IMG/M metagenome (GOLD analysis project Ga0302117, IMG submission 203112) | Marine microbial communities from Western Arctic Ocean, Canada - AG5_32.2 | ecosystem: Environmental > Aquatic > Marine > Oceanic | place: Canada: Western Arctic Ocean | collected 2017-10-01 | reverse complement strand
TCTGTTATACCAAATTTTGGTTGTTCTGTTCCACTCGTCCTTGCTTCCATGCCTTCTGCATTTGCGACAACCTCATCTGTAATTTTTATCATTTTTTCAAGAATAATCGGTGGTAGTGCAGTCTTCATCACAAAAGTTGACCATGGCTGTAAAAATTCTGCTTTTATATCAAAACCGTTCATTCGGTATCTTTAATTATTTTGAGTCGCTTTTTCATTTGCAACTGTTCATATTGTTCTATAGCACTATCTTTAATAGCCCACGTTCTAATATTCTGCCCAATTATTCTAGGTTCACAGTTTGTTATTTGTACTTTTAATTCAGAATTCGGAAACATCCATTCTGCAGGACAATATAAAGGATCATAAAAAAATGCACTATAAATTGTCATTCCGACTGTGAATATAGCAAAAGGAAGAAAAGGTATCATCATTACACAATCCAAAAATGATATATTAATAGTCCTATTAATATACCTTCGAACCAGAATGCCCACCTGTGGATTCCTTTTTCCCAATGTTTTCCGATGAAAGTACTAGTCCATTGTATTATTTCTAATATATCCATATATCGTTCTTATTAGATTGTTATACATATATTATACTATCTATAGATTAAATGTCAACCAGTTTTTTGGCTGATAATATTGCATCATTTTTTCATGAGGACTATTCATTTGAGGAGTCCAATCATACATAAATGTAGCATCAGGCGGCATAGAACACAATATAGATTCTGCTCTAGCATTTGATTTTAATCCAAACAGAGTTCCTCTATCATAAACAAGATTAAATTCAATATATCTACCTCTACGTATTCTCATAAATTCCATATCACGATTGGTATGTGATTCGTTTGATCTTTTTTCAACTATAGGTAGATATGCTCTAAGAAATGCATTACCGACAGATTTGGTTAATTTAAAATTGGCTTTATCTTGTCCGTCTAAATAATCAAAAAATACTCCTCCGATTCCCCGCATTTCATTTCTATGTTTGATAGTAAAATATTCATCGCACCAAGTTTTAAACGGCTCATAACTATTTGGTATTGCGTCATTACATGCTTTTGCTAAAGTTCTATGAAAGAATGCAAAGTCGTCTGGATACGGAAAAAATGGTGTTAAGTCGATTCCTCCGCCGTACCAACTTTGACCTGCATTAGTTTCAAAATATCTAATATTCATATGAGTAGTAGGAATTTTAGGAAGAGTTGGATGTATAATAAGAGAACAACCACATGCACTAAATTCATCACCTTCCATTTCAACTGCTTTTGTCATACCAGGTATAATTGGTCCTGTTACAGTTGAAAAGTTAACAGCCGCTTTTTCGAAAATTGAGGTTGCTACAAATGGAGATTTTAATTGCATGACTCGGGTTATGCCGCCTCCTCCTTCTGGACGAAGCCATCTATCTTCTATAAATTTATTTTCGTCGAGATCTTCCAAAGCATTACATATTTTATTTTGCAATCTTTTTACAAATTTTTCAAATGTTTTAAATTGTATACTTTGTTTCATAGGATTGAGGTTGTTTATAATACTACTTAGTATTCCTAAAGTTGTATTTTTTTAACTTAGAGACTAAATACAAAGGTTTAGGCGGAGATTCAAAAACTATGACACAATTAATTAACCCTGTTGAATTTACTACGGTGGTTAAACGTCTTCGTTCCTTTTTCGATAATTTAAATTTTCAAGAAGTACATACCCAAAGCAGATTAAGCATACTAGCCGCTTGTGAGGATCCAACTACGGTTGCAACTTATGAGTATAGCGGTGAAGTATGGCCGCTACCCCAAACAGGACAAATGTGGCTTGAATATGAATTACTAACAAAACCTGATTTACTAGGTTGTTATTGTGTTAGTACAAGTTATAGACAAGAACAGAATCCTACAGAAGGTAGACACGAACTTATTTTTCCAATGTTCGAATTTGAAGCCCCGGGCAAGTTTACAGACTTGCTTAAAATGGAAAACGATTTGTTAGTACATTTAGGCTTTAAATGCAATCATGACAGACACAAATACACTGATGATTTCCCAGGCGGAAATTATATGAGTGTGGTTGCCAAATATACAGCCGAAAATAATGAGCTAACCGCTTACCACGAACGTTGTTTATATGACGAACTAGGTGATGTGTTTTTCTTAACTCATTTTCCAGAATCAACAAGTCCTTTTTGGAACATGCGAATAGAAGGCACAACTAGCACTGGTGTTAGGCAGGCTAATAAATGTGATGTTATTATAGGCGGCATGGAAACTATTGGTAGTGCAGAACGGGCAACTGATCCCGACCAAATGCGAGAACAATTTCATACAATTTCAGACGGTGGGTATGCCGATTTATTGTATAATCTTTTTGGTAAAGAAAGAGTAGAAGCAGAACTTCAAGAATTTTTAGCACATGATTTTAAACCTCGTTACGGAGGCGGAATAGGAATAACACGTTTAATTGCAGGAATGAAAAAAGCAGAAATACTTTGAAAAATGATTATGATAAAGCCTTTTATAAAAAATATGGATTTGCTAGTTGCTTTGAATGTGACGAAACATTTACAGACCTTGATAAACTTGCAAAACATCAAGAGGAACATCTTATAAAAGAACAGACTCTGGGGTGACGAAACGGTAGACGTGGTGCGTTGTTTGCGTATTGTCCCTTTTGCAGAGGGGCGTGTAGGTTCGAATCCTACCCCCAGAGCCAGTTTAGTTTAAATATTTATTTATCGTGGGAATCATGGATATGCTTATGAAATGATCCATGTTGTATTGTTGTTGTATCTTCTTTACACGCAACATAAGCAGTACCGACATGCTTTATTACGTATCTTTTTATTTTAGATTCAATATCGTAATAATCACGATTATATACATCTAACACTTTAAAAGATGGATGGTTATCAAAGTATTCCCAACATATTTTTTCAGATTTAAAATATTCATTATTCAATCCAAACACTACATCCGGTGGTTCTGTTAACCGACCCTTTGAATCAATTGATGGTGGGACACTAACCCACGCGGTGTTTATAAGAAATATAATTCCTACCCACATACCACTCATAAGTCTCTCCTTTTCTCTAAATTGTTACCTTTGTTATTCTCATCTACACATTGGAAATAAGGTAAATGGGAATCTCGATTAAGTTCCCTAGTTCCTCTTTGAGGTCCAGGACCTTTAACCCAGTGGCCGTAACATCCGGCCTGTCTTACTGTTTCGCAACCAACAACTATCCATGTTGCCATCATTATAAAAACTAATAATAGCGTTTTCATCATTTTTTTCCTTTAAATTGTTTTGTATATTGCACCAAATTTACCATTAATAAAATCATTAAATGGCACGTCTTCTTGTTTAACAAACCCGGATTTTAATTTTTTGTCTTTAAGCATACATAAAACTTCAGCAACACCGCTTGCAGTTGCTCGTTCAATGGCAGTTAACCCATCTTTACTATATATTTTACAGACCCAATTTTTCTCTGTTATATTACCGTTGTTATATCCAGTTGCTTTTACAAAAAATATCACCACATCATCTGTTGTTGTAGGTACATTTTGATTAAAAATGTTATTTGCTAATTCTATATTATTTTTAAGTCCTAGGTCTTCGAACATAAAACGCAAATAATCTACGTGTCCGGGATATCGAATTGTTTTGTAATCTAATTCATTTATTTTTAACCAATATGTATCAGTTAATGTGCCTACGCCACCTGATGTATTAAATGCTTCATATTCGATACCATCTATTATAATTTTTTCTACACCTTCAAGTGGTTTAACTTTCATTCGTGTGCCATCAACAATAGCATCACATAGATTAACATATTCATTTAATAAGCCAGCAGTATTCCAACTCAAATAATATGACATTCTATTTGCTGGATATAAAGGTAATGCACCTACCCGAAGTTTAAGCGACACAAGTTTTTCAAATTGGCTTGCTAAATGTCCTCCGATAATATTAATTGCCCCTGGTGCCAAGCCACATTGAGGAATAACCGATACACTAGCGTCTTTTGAATGTTCTTGAATCCAGTTTGTTGTATTAACATCTTCGGTTAAATCAATATAATGTTTTCCTTTTTTTAATGCAAGTTGTAATATGTTTTTATTAAGTTTGAAATTAGTAGCCGAAAGAACAACATCTGAATAATCTAAATATTGGCTTAACATTTTAGTATCAGAAGCATCAATCCAATCAATGCCAGATATACCGGCTGTGTCGGCAGCAACTCTTGTATCACAAATTTGTATTTCAAAATCATCTTGTAGTAATTGTTTTACAGCCAGTCCTATTCGTCCGGCCCCAATAATAGCAAGCCTCATTTTTTTTTCCGAATTTTGTTGATGGTTTGAAAGAAACACACATTACCTTGCTATTTAATTATTAATATGGTTTCCTAATAATAGGTTTCCATACGTATTTATTTTTTATACACCGTGCTAGATATTTTAGCAAAAAATTTTAAATTTCCCGTATCTAGTTAAATTGTACTATAACGAGCTAAATATACATTAGAAAAACGTGACATTTTTATGCATTTTTAAAGGAAAATAGATGAAAATTTTCAAAAACGTTGCTTATATTTTCAACACAAAATTAAGCGTTTTCAAAAGGAAAACAATATGAAGACAGTACTAGAATACGTATGGCTCGATGCTAATGAGCAATTACGAAGTAAAACAAAAGTCGCCGATGGTGATATTAATAAGTTAGAACTAGTTCCGATCTGGGGTTATGATGGTTCATCTACTGATCAAGCGCCAGGCAATCGTTCTGATTGTACACTAACCCCTGTTAAACTTTATCATAACCCATTCCAACCATCAGGGTGGCTTGTTATGTGTTCAACTGAAAAGAGAGAAGCAATAACATTCGAAGACTCCGATGATTATTGGTTTGGATTTGAACAAGAATACTTTATAACAAATGGTACTGGTAAACCACTAGGCTGGGCAAACGGGGAGCCTGGACCCCAAGGACCATATTACTGTGGTGTGGGTGCAAGTAAAGTTGCAGGAAGAAAAGTAGTTTCGGATCATATGGATGCATGTATTGATGCAGAGATTGATATCACTGGCACAAATGCCGAAGTTGCTCTTGGCCAATGGGAATATCAAGTGTTTAGTAAAGGTGCAAAGAATGCCGGTGATGATCTTTGGATGTCACGATATATTTTAGAGAGAGTTGCAGAAGAGCATGGCTGTGATATTAATATAGAACCTAAACCTATTAAGGGTGACTGGAATGGATCCGGTATGCACACAAACTTTAGCACAGACGAGATGAGAAACGATTCTCAGTTAGGTATTTTTCATGATATATTGGATAAGATGAAAAACCGACATGCTGAACACATAGCAGTATATGGAAAAGATAATGATCAAAGACTGACTGGTAAACACGAGACAGCATCCATTGATCAGTTTACTTACGGCGAAGGTGATAGAGGTGCAAGTGTAAGAATACCTCTTGAGACAGTTGAGTCTAATTATACAACCGGTTACTTAGAAGATAGACGACCTGCATCTAATGCTAATCCATATGATATCACAAAAGTTATTATAGATACTATTGTTTGATCTAGTAGGGTACAACATTTCGATAAATATTAAGAATAAGGAATGATATATGCCCCGACTTAGCCTTTGGCGACAAGAAAAGTCCAACGATTATAACTTTTTCGATTCAAATATTAGAGAACAATTTGAAGTGGGCGGAACTGCCTTTTTGGTACACAAATACTTGGGACCAGAAAATGTAGGCGAACAAAACGATCCAACCCAACCCAATCACCATGCATCAGCAGATGGTGCTTCTGAAATAACAATACAAGACATGTTATTGATGGAAAATAGGGATAGAAAATATGATCCTGATATTTACGAATTACGTGGCCTATATAATGTAAGTGATAACGATTTTGATCTTTCTCAATTTGGATTCTTTTTAACAGCAGATAATTTATTTGTATCATTTCACATTAATGATATGATAGCCAAACTTGGCAGAAAATTAATGTCCGGTGATGTATTAGAAGTACCTCATTTACGTGATGATACATTATTGGATCCAAATTTAAATGGTATTAATAAATTTTATGTAGTTGAAGATGCTAATAGGGCTTCAGAAGGATTTTCTCAATCTTGGTGGCCCCATATATGGCGTGTTAAAGTAGGTCCTATGACTGACACACAAGAATTTCAAGATATCATGGAAACCGATACAGATATACTTAGTACATATGCATCTGAGATAGAAATATCTGATACTATTATAGAAGCCGCAGAACAAGAAAATAAAGGTATTTTAGATACCTCACATTTATTTGATTATGATTCCATTTTGTCAGCAAACGGAACACAATTTCCAGCAAACCCAACCGAAGGTGATTTCTTTGTACGTACTGATTTTTCACCAAATAGATTGTATAAACGGGTAGGTACATTATGGACATATACGGCAGATCATAATCCTAATGATGATAGTTGGGAAACAAGAACGTTTTCGCAACGAAGATTTACAAACAATCCCGATACAATGTCTATGCCAGGCGAAGATGTTAAATCTAAACAAGGATTATCTAGTGTAATAAAACCAAAGAGTGATGTATAATGGACTTTTTTTACGATAAACAAACTCGTAGATATTTGCAACAATTTATGCGATTATTTGCAAATTTTCAAATTGAAATAGATAGAGAAACAGAAACATATAGAACTGTCCCTGTTAGATACGGTGATGCTACCCGTATGGCAATGCATATTTTAAAACAAAATTCAGAAAATGTAATAAATTCTGCACCATTTATTAGTTGTTGGATTCAAGCATTAGAAACAAGTCCTGAATCTAGACGAGCTCCAATGGAAGTAGATAAAGTACAGGTGTTTGAAAAAAAGTTTAACTATACAACAAATCAATATGATAATGAATTAGGTAACACATATCAAATTGAACGACACATGCCTGTTCCTTATAATTTAACAATGCAAGTAGATATATGGACAAGTAATAGTGATCAAAAATTTCAATTATTAGAACAAATTTTAACTTTATATAATCCTTCTGTTGATATTAATGCTACAGATAATCCATTTGATTGGACAAGATTGTCTATTGTAGAATTAACTAGTGTACAATGGACAAATAGATCCATACCCACAGGAGTAGAAGATACTATAGACATTGCAACATTGATGTTTAAAATGCCTATACATTTAACTGTTCCGGCAAGAGTTACAAAACAAAAACTTATTCATCAAATTATTTCTTCTGTTGTTACTGCAAAATCATCTGCAGAAATGGCGCAATTTAAAAATTCTGGGGCAATTCCAGGTGCCGATTCTAGTTATATGGTAACAACATTTGGTGATAAGGTCGTAAATTTAACTGGTGACTTATTAACATTGCTTGATAAAGACGGATCTGTTACTACTGATACATGGAATGATATGTTTAAACAACGATCAGGTGAATTAAGAACAGGAATTAGCCAAATTAAATTAATGGATGCTTTAGTAGAAAGCGACGCAAATTTTCAAGTATATGGTACTTTATCTAATCCGGACGACCAACAACTTACAGCAACGATAGACATCGATACTTTACCTTCAAATTCAGCAGATACTGCTACAGTAGATGCTATTATAGATCCCACAGTCGCTTATCCCGGAGATGGTACTTTACCTCCGGCGGCTGATGGTCAACGATATTTGATTTTAAACGAAGTACCATCGGATGGTGTTTGGGGAACTGCTATAGGTAATAAGTATGATATAATACAGTATAGTGAAGCCTCTACTGCATGGTCTGTAAATTTTGATGCAAGTGCCGCCTATATGGGTTGTCCTGAAAAAGAACATACAGTTAAATCTACATGTGAAAATGCAGGACACACATGGGGAACTGTAAAATTTACACAAAATGCACAAGATAGTAAAAAATGGAAATGGAATGGTATCGAATGGATTAGTGCAATTGAAGCAAACTATCCAGTCGGCTATTGGAGATTATATATATGATTAGCGGAGTAGGTGCTATCTTTTTATCTTTACCTACTAACAGAATATTACTTCAAATGCGTTCAAAAAATGTCAGTCATTCTGGCACTTGGGCATTTTGGGGCGGTAAAGCAGAAAATGATGAACAACCATTAGAAACATTAGAACGAGAATTAGCAGAAGAAATGGGCGAACTTCCTGTTTCCCATAAAATATACCCCTTACATATATTTGAATCCGAAAATGGATTTAATTATAAAACATTTGTTATTGCTTGTTATGACGAATTTGTTCCAACATTAAACAACGAATCTAGTGGTTATTGTTGGGTTGATATAGGTAATTGGCCGAAGCCATTACATTCGGGGGCCAAATTAGTTCTATATGATAAATCAGTTATTAAAAAAATACAAACTATAACAACAAATATACAAAAAATAGCCGCTTAATAATTTATTGATACAAATATCTTATTATTACTACACCGCTACCGCCAGTGGTATTTGCACCACCTCCTCCTCCACCACCTAGTCCGTCTGTTCCATCAACAGTTGAATCGCCGCCGCCTCCTGAGCCTCCAGATTCTGCTCCTGCATTTCCAGTATTACCACTTGCTCCACCGCCACCATAATATTGATAATTTCCTGTTTGGAAATTATTTTGGATACCTATACCACCAGGTGAAGCCGTTTGCCAACCTTGTCCATAATTTGGTCCATCGAGTTCCGCGGCCCATCCTTTACTGCCTGCTCCTCCACCAGAACCTGCAGAACCGCACCATGGAGGCATAGTCACTCCGGCTCCTCCAACATTGCCGTATCCGGTACCGCCTCCTTGAGATCCTGCTGTTAATTGAGTTGTGTCACCAGCTTCAGTATCTTTACCTGCTCCGCCACCTCCGGATCCTCCGGCACAGGCAGCCCCATCTTGATATTTGCCGCTTCCACCACCACCTTTAGTAATTATATCATCATATGTGCTATCGGTTCCGTTTCCTGTACAAGACTGTGGATAGTAACCTGGCGAACCTGTACCGCCTGTACCTATAGTAATTGCATAGGCTTGTTCTGTGACTAGTTTGTTTGATGCAACTACAACTCCTCCGGCTCCTCCGCCACCACCGAATTGTCCATTACCATTACCTGTTCCTCCACCACCACCAGCAACTACCAAAATATCTATACCTACAGGTGAGGCTGAGGTAACAGTAAAAGTACCATTGCTGGTAAATGTGTGAACTTTATAATCACCATAAGTAGTTACGGTTCCTCCATTAGCCGCAATTGGCCCAAATTGATATGGATATCTTATTATTACTATACCTGAGCCACCGGTAGTACTGTTGCCTCCATTATTAGGACTAGCAGTACTGCCGCCTCCCCCACCGCCGCCGCCAGTATTAGCAGTACCATTAGCAAGTGAATCGCCTCCGCCTCCTAGGCCACCTGATCCTGCACCCATAGCAGAAGAGGCGCCACCGCCACCATAATATTGGTAATTTCCTGTTTGAAAAGTATTTTGAATACCTGAACCACCAGGTGAACCGCCTCCGGCAGGGTAGTTTGGTCCATCGAAGTCCGAGGAATATCCCTTTGTGCCGGCGCCTCCGCCAGAACCTGAGGCGTGGTCGCAGTTTGTTCCTTGGCCACCGCCGCCCCAATTACCATATCCGGTGCCGCCTCCTTGAGAGCCCAATGTTAATTGGGTTGGGGCTCCGCCACACTGGCTTTTACCCGGAGCACCTCCACCAGAGCCTCCGGGCTGGCCAGGAATGTTTTGATATTGGCCACTACCGCCTCCGCCCTTAGTAATTATATCATCATATGTGCTATCAGTTCCGCTCCCAGTAGGAGGATTTGAGGAATTACCTGTTCCGCCTTGACCTATAGTAATTGTATATGCTTGTTCTGTGGTTGTTTTGTGTAGTGCAACTACAACTCCTCCAGCTCCACCACCTCCTCCCCAGGTTGCTCCGGATGTGCCACCTATTCCGCCACCTCCGCCTGCAACTACCAAAATATCTATACCGTCGGAACCGACTTTAGAAACAGTAAAAATGCCAGATGAGGTAAATGTATGAACTTTATAACTTTCGCTACCTGCAATTTCTGCGGTACCAATATAAGAACTCTCAGTTCCTCCCGAGGCTTCTGCGAAAGACTTACTACCACCGCCTGCACTTCTTAAATGTCTTACTAACATAATGGTATATCCTTTTAATTTTACCTAAAATCTTGACCAATAGTGGCGCTATACCAGGTAGTACCATTATCATATGTAGTAAAAGAAAATAAGTCTATTTTGTTATTCCCTAAGGTTAGATCAGGTGGAATTGCTGCCGGCCATTTAAATGAGGTAAGGTTTATCCAATTGAATTGTCTAGCGGTAGAACCTTGAATGGTTTTTATAACAAAACTAGATAGTTGATTTGCAGTTGCATTTGTATTATTAATTGTAAATGTAAGAATATCCCCGGTGGCGCTTTCTAAGTCAAGTACAAAAAAGTTACCTGTATCTAAATCTACAGTTACAGTTGTACCTGATACAGATCCGGTTCCAATTTTCTCAACAACACTTCCGCCAACTATAAGATTTTGAGATAAAGTTACATTTCCGGTTGCACTAATTTCAATAGCATCTGGATCGCTTGCACTACCAATATTCCCTCCATCTGAAATTAATAGCTTTTGAGATAAAGTTACATTTCCGGAGGCATCAATTGTAATTGCATCTGGATCACTTATACTTCCAATAGTTCCTACATCTGATATAACTAAATTTTGAGATAAAGTTACATCACCATTAGATGCAATTGAAATCGCATTGGTAGTTGATGTTGAACCAATTGTTCCGGCATCTGGTATAATAATTTTTGAATTACTCGATGTAAGAGTTATCGTTCCAGGGGTAGATAAATTTTGAAACGTCAAAATCGGAGGAAATGTTATTGTTTTGGCTGATAAATCTAAAGTATTGGCTAATTTAAAACCAGTTACACAACCATCTAATATTGCCGCACTATCAATACAATTTTCTGAAACATTAAAATTAGGATTTGATATATTAAAGTATCCTGCACCATTTATTGCTGATAAAATATCTCCAGCATTTAATATAATTGTTTTACCTACAAATGAAAGAGTTGTATCTATTTTAGACGATGTAATACAATGATCTTGTAAATGATTTCTGGTTATAGAAAGATTTGCTATTGTATTATTATCCACCGGACCAGTTACTGCACCAGCTAGTGTAATACCACTAAGTTGGATTTGTGTTAAATTAAAATTACCTGTTCCGTCTGATTCTAAAAAAGTATTAACACCAGGACCAGGATCAGCTTGATTATTTATTTTTAATTCATTATATCCTACCGACGAAGTTGGAGGCTCTACATTATCAAAAACCAAAACAGCATCTGCGGCTCCGAGTTTAAATTCAAATTTATTCGCTGTTTCGTTCCACATAATTGTGGCTTTATCTTGACCGGTACCTCTATTAATTTCTATCCCTGCCGCTCCAGCAGTTACTCCTGGACCAGTATCTTCGTCATTAATTACTATTATGTTATCTTTAACAAGTAAATTTTGGGTATCTATTTCAGTTGTTGTGCCTGTTATATGTAGATTTCCTGTTATTGTTAAATTAGTTAATGAGCTATCTGTGGGATAGGTTATAGTTTTTGTAGATAAATCTAATGTTGTATTTAATTTTACTGCTGTTATTGTTCCATCTGCTATATCACCTTCCGCTATTGTTAAGTTTTCAATGTGTGTTGACGTAATAGTTTCATCTGCTATATGTCCGCTAGGTATAACCCCCGATAATGCTCCATATGTAATAGGATAGGTTCCTGGAGCGGCCCATTGTAATACTCCAGCAGATGATATTTGTAAAAATTTATCATCGTCTGCGGGAGAAGTAAATGTTATATTTAATTCTCTATGACCGATTAAGTCTTGAGGTAATGTTATTGTGTGTGACGAAACATCTAATGTTGTGTTTATTTTATCCCCCGAAATTGCTCCTGTTCCTATGTCTTCCCCAAGTATAGTTGCATTGGCAATTTTTACACTTGTTATTGTTCCATCAATAATAGATCCTGCTGGTAATTTTGTTAGTGCCATTATGCAAATATCCTCCATGTAGAACCATTATATACTAAACCAAAATGACTACGTTCATAATTAACTACTAAATCGTCTGCTACATCCATTATTGTACTACCATTTCGATCAACAGTTAGTGGATAACCAGCAAAATTTCCGCCGGCATCTACTATAGTAACAGCATCATTTTGGTTAGGGCTTGCAGGTAATTTCATAGTAACCGGAGCATTTGTTGTATCGACTTGTACTGCTTGACCAGCATAGGAAGTAAATGGTGAATCTGCATCATTCTTATATTCAAATCCTCCCGGATCTACAGAAGAAAAACTTAATGCTCCTGACCCGTTAGTTGTTAATGCTTGTCCATATGATCCGTCTGTTACAGCAAGTTCGTTTACTCCAATTGAATTTTGATTTACAGTTGTAATATTAATAGGAGATGCTTCAATATATTTGCATAAAATTTTTGCATCTAAAATTGGTGCTCCGGTAAATACAACTTTTGTGCCTGCAGAGTTAATACCATATGCCGCAATTGGCTCTTGTGTTAATCCGTCGATAGATACAAATAATTGTTTTACATCTAAAACAGTAAATGTAAGAGTAAATTCTGTTTCGGCACCAGTTCCAGTAAAAACATCCTGCTGTACCTCTGCTGTATCTATAATTTTTTTCTTTAAAAATTTCATGTTGTCTCTCTAACTACCCAACCATTGTTGCTTGCATTTTTAGTCGATTCAAAATATACTAATTCGTATTGAACACCTTGTATATTTACAGTCCATACTCCATTTGGTTGACTTTCGCCTAAAACCTCTATTCCGTTTGTGTTTATAATCCAACTATTAGTATGTGTTGTTCTAGTTGCATCAAGAAGTACTATTCTATCACCCATTTTTGCAGTACTAGGTAAAGTTAAATTCATAGGCAATCCTGTTAACGCACCAGAATCTATCATATAATTTTTATTAATTGCTAATTGGTAATTATTTGTTATAACTTCTATCCAACCTTCAACAACTCTACCAGGTAATGTTAAATTTGTTCCATCATAAAAATAACCAACTTCGATAATTTCAGCTATATTAAAAATATATATAGCATTAAGTCCTTGTGTATTAATCGTAAATTGATTGACTATATCTATATCTGAGGTAATTGTACCTGTTAATTGACCTGTAGCACTATTTAAAGCCAGTCCATCAGGTAACGATCCATCAGTAACAACATACGAGGCAGGGTCTGCTTCTAAATGTTGGTATCCAATATTAAAATTTGTATTTGTATCTATCCAACACATACCTAAATGAAGATTTATTACTTCATTTTGTGTTACTTCAACCGTTTGAGTAGTAACAGATATAAATCCACCATTTATTAAATCCCGAACCATTAATTCTTTTTCAACATACCAATTAAATAATATATTTTGACTTGTTTCCTTTATAGGTAGATAATCTCTTATAGCCTGATTTGCTTGTAGGTCATATATACCTGTCATACCAACAGTACCAATATTATCTGTATCAATGTTTAGGAATAAACCATCACGCCAATGTAAATCGTCCCATACACCATTACCGTTTCCATATTGTGCCGCATCATATGTTATATCGGGAGTTGCTCCGGTGTCTACACCTAAAGAATTTGTACCAGATAAATTTGCTACTTTTAATCCAGAGCCATCTGTTGACTGATTAAACGTGGCAGAGGCAGTTGCTTTAAATACTACCCAACCGTTTAATGCTGATACATTATCTGTAACTGTACTGGTAGTAGCAATATTCATATTTTCTATTTTTCCAAAATAAACACCCGATGCATTTCCTTGTGTAAGAAATTTGCCATTCCACACACCTGTTGTTATACCTGTCGGTATATCAAACGGTTGCCCATCAGTCCA